>OHQQ01000922.1_pt1 | contig 15792 bp, 10 predicted proteins | sample 1578211 | NCBI WGS metagenome assembly OHQQ01 (sample SAMEA3879539, study PRJEB24766) | human gut metagenome | biome: human-associated habitat; feature: feces | place: USA | collected 1985/1987
AGGCAAAGATCACGGGCTTCCATAATGGCATCCCGGATTTCCACTGGGTTCAGAGGTTTCTCTATATAATTGACGGCTTTTAGCTTGATGGCAGCCTTTAGATATTCCTTATCCGAATATCCGCTCATAAAAACAGGAACAATATCAGGAAGAATTTCTTCCAGCTGTTCCAGCATTGCGATTCCATCCAGACGGGGCATACGCACATCGCATAGTACAATGTCCGGTCTGTGTACCCTGGCCATTTCAATTCCGTTTATTCCATCATCTGCCTGAAGCACTTCCTGGATTCCGATGGATTGCCAGTCAATGGAAGAAATCACACCGGTACGGGTGAGCTCTTCATCGTCTACGATCAGTAATTTCATAATGAATCTCCGTTATATCCCTCCGGAAATCACCGGAGCTCCTGATTAGTGAAATGACAGTAACTGCGAAAGAAATGAACAGTTATCTGTAAGGTTATAAAAACGTATTAATAAAAAATGCCACACCTATCATACCACAATTATATCCAAAATACGAGACTAAAAGTACCTTGCTTTGTGGAATATTTTTAAGATCAGTGGAAAATTTTACCCATTAAGTGGAAAATATTTTACCCTGTTTCAAAATATTTTCCCATTTTCAAACAAAGTGCACAGGTGGTAGAATAATAACAGATCAAGAAAGGGAGGAGAAAAAGCCGTGTCTGAATATGTTCTTGAATTAAAAGGCATTACGAAAATTTTCCCCGGCGTTAAAGCACTGAACAATGTACAGTTCCAGTTAAAGCCTGGCGAAGTTCACGCACTGATGGGCGAAAACGGTGCAGGTAAATCTACCTTCATTAAAGTAATTACCGGTGTACATAAAGCAGAAGAAGGCGAAATGTACCTGTTTGGAGAAAAAGTGGATTTCAAAGGTCCGAAGGATGCACAGGAAGCAGGAATTGCAGCTGTTTATCAGCACCCCACATCCTATCCACATTTAACAGTAGCTGAAAATATTTTTATGGGACATGAGATCAAGAAGAATCACATAATCCAGTGGAAAGCTATGAATGAGGAGGCAAATAAGCTTCTGAAGCAGCTGAATGCAGATTTCGATTCCACAGCAGAAATGGGAACCTTAAGTGTGGCCCAGCAGCAGATGGTTGAGATCGCAAAGGCATTGTCTACAAATGCAAAGATCGTGATCCTGGATGAGCCTACCGCTGTACTGACACCGCAGGAGACAGAGAAGCTCTTTAACGTTCTCCGGAAAATGAGAGATGACGGCAAGGCTATTGTCATTATTACCCATAAAATGCATGAAGTGGAATCTCTGTCCGACAGGGTGGCTGTGCTTCGTAACGGTCAGTATATTGGAAGCATGCTGACAAAGGATACCACCGTTACGGAAATGACCAATATGATGGTGGGACATGCGGTTACTTTGAATATTGTCAGACCGGAACCTGTGAATCCGAAGCCCCGTATCGAAGTACAGGGACTGACCGTACGTAACGAAGAAGGTATCGTTAAGCTGAAGGACGTCTCCTTTACCGCCAATAGTGGTGAGATCCTGGGAATCGCCGGTATCTCCGGCTGTGGACAGAAGGAGCTTTTGGAAGCCATTGCAGGTCTGCAGGTAACAGAAGCCGGCACAATCAGCTATGTGGAAGATGATGGAAGTAAGGAAATGCTGATCGGCAAGGATCCGTTGAAGATCGCAGAGATGGGTGTATCGCTTTCTTTTGTACCGGAGGATCGTCTTGGCATGGGCCTGGTAGGCAATATGGATCTGACCGATAATATGATGTTACGTTCCTTCCGACAGGGACATACACCGTTTACGAACCGAAAGCCTTCCAAACAGCTTGCAACTGATGTGGTAGAAAATCTGGAGGTTGTAACCCCGGGTATCACCACTCCGGTACGCAGATTGTCCGGTGGTAATGTACAGAAGGTTCTCGTTGGAAGAGAGATTGCGTCTGCACCTACCGTACTGTTGACGGCTTATGTGGTACGTGGACTGGATATTAATTCTTCGTATACTATATATGACCTGATCAATGAACAGAAGAAAAAGGGCGTTGCCGTGATTTTCGTAGGTGAGGATCTGGATGTGCTGATGGAGCTGTCCGACCGTATCATGGTATTGTGCGGCGGAGAAGTGAGCGGTATTCTGGATGCGAGAAAGACAGACAAAAATGAGGTCGGTATGCTGATGACCAGAGTAGGAGGCAAAGAACATGAAGGAAAAGAATAAAGAGCCTTTGTTTCATATCGTAAAAAGAGATGCGCTTCCCTGGTATAAATCTCTGGGTATTCGATTTTTGGCAATCCTGCTGGCACTGATCCTGTGCGGTATCATTACGACGATCACCACGGGAATCAATCCTTTACAGGTATATCAGTCCATCGTTCTGGGTGCTTTCGGATCCGTTCGCAAGACCTGGGTCACTTTTCAGAATATAGCGATCCTGCTTTTGATCGCATTGGCATTGACTCCGGCATTTAAGATGAAATTCTGGAATATCGGCGGTGAGGGACAGGTGCTGATCGGCGGGCTGGCAGCAGCAGCCTGTATGATCTGTCTGGGAGATAAGCTTCCGAACGCAGTTGTGATCCTGTGCATGATCGTGGCAAGTCTGGCAGCAGGAGCCATCTGGGGCTTCATTCCCGCATTTTTCAAGGCGAAATGGAATACCAATGAGACGCTGTCTACGCTGATGATGAACTACATAGCTACTCAGTTGGTGGCATTTTATACGATAGTATGGGAGGTTCCCAAGGGATCCGGTAAGATCGGTATCATCAACCAGAACACCAATGTGGGCTGGCTACCGCAGATCTTCGGCTCCAAATATCTGTTAAGTATTGTAGTGGCAGTAGTGATCACGATATTTATGTATGTATATTTGAACTACAGTAAGCAGGGATATGAGATCTCTGTTGTGGGTGAGAGCGAAAATACTGCAAAATATGTGGGTATTAAGGTGGAAAAGGTAATTATCCGTACCATGCTTCTGTCCGGTGCACTGTGCGGACTGGTAGGCCTGCTTCTGGTAGGAGGCATCAATCATACTGTGACTACCACGATTGCAGGTGGACAGGGATTTACCGCTGTACTGGTATCCTGGATGTCCAAGTTCAATCCTCTGACCATGGTATTCTCCAGCTTCCTGATCATATTCATGGATCGCGGAGCCAGTGAGATCTCTACCAATTTTGGACTGAATCATTCTTACTCCGATATTCTGACAGGTATTATCCTGTTCTTTATCATCGGCTGTGAGTTCTTCATTACTTACAGACTGCAGTTCCGTAAAAAAGCAGAAAAGGAGGAACAGTAATCATGTGGTCATTTTTACTTGCATTTATTCCGAGAGCAATCGTACAGGGAATTCCTCTGTTATACGGGAGTACCGGTGAGATCATCACGGAGAAGTCCGGTAATCTGAATCTGGGAATCCCCGGCGTCATGTATGTGGGAGGTATCTGTGGTGTCATCGGATCTTTCTTCTATGAGAGATCCGCAGGAGACGCGGCGAACATGAATGGGTTTCTTGCCATTGCGATTCCGATGCTCTGCTGCCTGTTAGGATCCCTGTTGATGGGATTGCTGTACTGCTTCCTGACTGTCACCCTGCGGGCGAACCAGAACGTGACCGGTCTGGCAATGACCACCTTCGGTGTTGGCTTCGGTAACTTCTTCGGCGGATCCCTGATCAAGCTGGTAAACAGTGATGTACCTTCCATTGCACTGTCTGCTACCAGCAGTTATTTCAGTAAGTCCCTTCCTTTTGCGGGAAAACTTGGCTGGTTTGGTAAGCTGTTTTTATCCTATGGATTCCTGGCTTATCTGGCAGTGATCATTGCGTTTGCGGCATCGTATGTCCTGAGTCATACCAGAACAGGCCTGCACTTAAGAGCAGTCGGTGAGGGCCCCAATACCGCAGATGCAGCCGGTATCAACGTATCCCGGTACAAATACATCGCTACCTGCGTGGGATGTATGATCGCAGGTCTGGGCGGACTGTACTATGTAATGGATTATGCCTGCGGCGTCTGGTCCAACGATGCGTTCGGTGACAGAGGCTGGCTTGCCATTGCGCTGGTCATCTTCACTATCTGGAGACCGAATATCAGTGTATTTGCTTCTTTCCTGTTTGGTGGTCTGTATATTCTGTATCTGTATCTGCCCACCGGTATCGAGCATATGGAGTATCAGGAGCTGTATAAGATGATCCCTTATGTCGTGACCTTACTGGTACTGGTCATCACCAGTATGCGGAGCAAGAGAGAGAATCAGCCCCCCGCAAGTCTGGGACTGGCGTACTTCAGAGAAGAAAGATAATAATTTTATAGAAAGACGATTAAAAACGGCGTTTTCCGGAAATTTCCGGAGAATGCTGTTTTTTAGTGCACATTTTGGAAAAAACTCACAGAAACTTTAGGAAAACTTTTGATTTTATTCGGATGGAATTTACCTGTGTCTGTTATGCTGAGATCAATTCAGAGAAAATAAACGGAAGGGAGAAAAAAGATGAAAGTATTGATCACAACAGACTGGTACAAGCCGGCCATCAACGGAGTTGTTACTTCGGTATGCAATCTGCGGGAGGAATTACAGCAAAGAGGACATGAAGTGAAGATCCTGACCTTGTCCCGTACAGCTCGTTCCTACGAAGAAGAGGGTGTGATCTATATGGGTTCCGTGAATGCCGGATATATTTATCCGGGAGCAAGACTTCGGGTGTCCCCGGGACGCGAACTGTATCGCGGGATTATAGAGTGGAATCCGGATATTGTACATTCCCAGTGTGAATTTTCTACCTTTTTCATGGCAAAAAAGATCGCAGAGGAATGTAAGATCCCTCTGGTGCATACTTACCATACTGTATACGAAGATTATACCCACTATTTTTCCCCTTACAAGAAATGGGGCAGGAATATGGTACAGTTCCTGACGCGACAGATCTCCGAGAAGGTGGACAGTATGATCGCTCCCAGCACAAAAATAGAGACATTACTAAAAGACTATGGCATTCATTGTCCGGTATCAGTGATCCCATCGGGGATTGATCTGAGTAAATATGACGCGCAGACCCGGACGGATTCCCGGGAGAGAATCCGAAGAAAATATAAAATGGACCGGAAGACCACAGTGCTTTTATATGTAGGTCGTCTGGCAAAAGAGAAGAATGTGGAAGAATTGCTGGAGTACCAGCAGAAAGTTCAGGAGAGCGGCACAATACTGATGATTGTAGGCGGCGGTCCTTATTTGGAGACTTTACGGAAAAAGGCAGCAGAGCTGGGTGTGACGGGAAGCGTTATTTTTACCGGAATGGTATCACCCGCTGAAGTAGCATCTTATTATCCGGCAGGAGATCTGTTCGTCAGCGCTTCCACCAGTGAGACCCAGGGGCTTACCTATGCGGAAGCACTGGCAGCAGGATTACCGTTATTATGCAGAAGGGATCAATGCCTGCGGGCGGTTGTGGAAGAGGGAAAAAACGGCTGGCAGTACCGGACCGAAGAGGAATTCTTGAAAGACCTGAAGAACTGGAAGGAGAAAGAAGACGATGAACGCAGAGGAATGTGCAGTTATGCAAAACAGTCCGCAGAAATATTTTCCCAAAAAAGATTTGCGGGAAGCATGGAACAACTATACCAGCGACAGATCGAAGAAAAACAGGTCGAAAGAGAAAAACACCTGGCAAAGGGCCATCAATATTGCATCCTGGGTTAGTCTGATCCTCTGTGGAATACTGGCAGTCTGGGGCTATCAGAGCGGCATTTTCCAATCGGTGGAGACCATGCAGCAGTTTGTGAACCGCTTCGGAATGATCGGTGCACTGATCTTCGTGCTGATCCAGATCGTTCAGGTGGTGTTTCCCATCATACCGGGTGGCATCAGCTGTCTGGCAGGAGTGCTGCTCTTTGGAGTGGTGCCGGGATTTTTCTATAATTATATAGGAATCAGTGTGGGTTCCTGTATTGCTTTTGGAATAGCAAGAAGTCTGGGAAGACCGGTGCTGTACAAGATGTTTCCCGGGAAAATGATTGAAAAATACCTGACATGGACGGAGTTGAAGGGGAGATTTTTGAAATTATTTACACTGGCAATCTTTCTGCCGGTGGCACCGGATGATTTTCTCTGTTATCTCGCCGGAACAACGAACATGACATGGAAACAGTTTGTGACAGTCATCTTTCTGGGGAAGCCTTTCTCCATTGCGCTGTATAGTCTGGGACTGACGACACTGTTCCAGGTGATTTTCCACCTGGTATAGGAGAGTATACTTATGAAAATTTATATATATAAAGGCGGACTTTCACTGGTGGCAAAAAGCGGCGTTGGCAGCGCCATACGCCATCAGGAGAAGATGCTGCGAGCAGCAAAAGTGACCGTGACGGACGTCTGGAAAGAGGCGGATATCGTACAGATCAATACTGTATTGCCTGATTCGCCGCTGATGGCACGGCGGGCAAGACGGCAGGGGAAAAAGGTCGTCTATTACGGACATTCCACCATGGAAGATTTTAAGAATTCTTTTATCGGTTCCAATCTGGCGGCTCCTTTATTCAAAAAATGGATCCGCCATTGTTATAGACAGGGAGATGTGGTTATCACACCAACGGAATACTCACGGAAATTGTTAATGAAATATGATCTGCATCGGGAGATTTATGCACTGACCAATGGTGTGGACACTGAATTTTTCCACAAAACAGAGCAGGCAGGTGGACGATTCCGGATATTTTTTCATCTTCCTGTGGATAAAAAGGTCGTGATATCCGCCGGGCATCTGATTCACAGAAAAGGAATCGAGGATTTTCTGGAAATGGCAAAAAGGATGCCAGACATTATTTTTCTATGGTTTGGGGGCGGGAACAATGCGTTGATTCCGGCAGAGATCAAAAAGGCTGTGGCAGAGAAGCCGGAAAATGTGATCTTTGCCGGTTTCCAATCGTCCGGGATCCTGCGGGATGCGTACTGTGGTGCGGATGCATTTGCTTTTTTCAGTTATGAAGAGACGGAAGGAATCGTGGTATTGGAGGCATTATCCTGCGAGATTCCTGTGATCGTGAGAGACATTCCGGTGTATGAAGGGTGGCTTACCGACGGCGAGCAGGTGCGCAAAGCCAGCAATCTGGATTCCTACGAGCAGGCAGTCCGAGACATCTTGTATGAAGAACCGCGGGAAAAAGTAAGACGCAGAATCCGGGCAGGCAGGGCACTGGCGGAGGAACACAGCATGCGGGCGACAGGTGAGAAACTGTATCAGATAGAGCAGAAGCTTTTGTAGACATCCCTCTTGCAAATTCAGAGTCTTTATCATAAAATGAGAGTACCTTACAAAGGAGGTGCTTACGATGAACCTTGTAATTACTATCAGCCGAAGATTCGGAACAGGAGCCAGTCTGATCGCACAGGAGTTGTCTGAGAAGTTGGGGGTGCCGGTGTATGATAAGGCGTACATAGAGCATGAGCTGAATGGTGACAGTTATGCTACGGAAGCGGAGGTTATTAAGGGGTTGGCGGAACATCCCTGTATTATTCTGGGACGCTGCGCATCTGAGATCCTGAAGGATCAGCCGAATGTATTTAACGTGTATGTGTGCGCAGATAAGGAAGATCGTATCGAACGTATCATGAAGAAGGAAAGTCTTTCCCACGATGAGGCGAAGGAAATGCTTGAGAAAAATGATGCAGAACGCGCCGCCTATTATTATGAGAATACCGGTAAGGTGTGGGGCGATGTGAACAACTACCACATGATCCTGGATACCACTAAGCTGGGAATCGAGAACTGCGCGGATATTCTGATCCGGTATTTTGAGAGAGTGGAAATCATTTGATAGAATAAACTTACCCATGAAAAGCCCTTTCGGACAGCTTGCTGTCAAGAAGGGCTTTTTATGCGGGAAGTAAACGAACATGAGCAAGTAGGACGATAGTCCGGAATGCGAATGGGCGTTACGATTTCGAGAGTACGCAGTACGGAGAAATCGTTTAGACTATGAATAGTGTATAAATGCGAAACAGATGCCCAATACGGACATCTGTTTTTGTATATACAAGAATCGGTTATTAATAGATGCTTGTACAGAAATCGGTATCTGGCAAATATATAATAATAAAATCAATCAATAACGTAACAACACAAAGTTAAAAATATATTTTTAAATATAACAAAAAATGATATATGCAATTAAAATTTTTAATCAAATTATAAAACGAGAGAAATACGGAATAAAATAGCATTTTTCCAGAATTTATAGGTATATGACAAAAATGTCACATTAAAATACATCAATTAACAAGATAAGAACATAACTTGCTTACAGAAATTATGAGTGTTAAGATAGTGCAATCAGATAAGTAAAAATAGTAAAAATAACAGGTTTTGAAAATAAAAAGTAATCATATGGCAGGAGGATTTCCATGAACAGCGCAGACATAGCAGCAAAATATCAGAAAACTTATTATATGCCCCCCGAGGTGACCTACGACTGGGTGAAGAAGGACAGCATTACCAAGCCCCCCATCTGGTGCAGCGTTGACTTGAGAGATGGTAACCAGGCTTTGATCGATCCCATGAGCCTGGAAGATAAGCTGGAATTCTTCAAGCTGTTGGTAAAGATCGGTTTCAAGGAGATCGAGGTTGGTTTTCCTGCTTCTTCCGATACCGAGTACAATTTTATCCGTGCCTTGATCGAACGCGACATGATTCCCAATGATGTGACCATTCAGGTGTTGACGCAGGCGAGAGAACATATCATCCGCAAGACCTTTGAAGCGGTAAAAGGTGCGCCCCACGCAGTGATCCATCTATACAACTCTACTTCCGTAGAGCAGAGAGAACAGGTATTTAAGAAAGATAAAGAAGCCATCAAGAAGCTGGCAGTAGACGGCGCCCAGATGTTAAAGAATCTGGCAGACGAGACCGAAGGCAACTTCACCTTTGAGTACAGCCCTGAGAGCTTTTCTCAGACCGAGGTGGATTATGCACTGGAAGTCTGCAATGCAGTACTGGATGTATGGAAGCCTACCGCTGACCGCAAGGCCATCATCAATCTGCCCACCACCGTACAGGTGGCAATGCCCCATGTATTTGCCTGTCAGGTAGAATATATGCACAAGCATTTGAAATATCGTGACAATGTAGTACTCAGCGTACATCCTCACAATGACAGGGGCTGTGGCATCAGTGATGCGGAGTTCGGCGTACTGGCCGGAGCAGACCGTGTGGAAGGTACTTTGTTCGGCAACGGCGAACGTACCGGTAACGTGGATCTGGTAACTGTTGCACTGAACATGATTTGCCACGGCGTGGACAGTGGACTGGATTTCTCCCATATTATGGAGATCCGCGAAGCTTATGAGAACTTCACCGGCATGAAGGTACATGAAAGAGTGCCCTATGCAGGAGATCTGGTATTTACCGCATTTTCCGGTTCCCATCAGGATGCCATCAGCAAAGGTATGGCATGGCAGAAGGAAGGCAAGACCGGCAAGCGTTGGGATATCCCTTATCTGCCCATCGATCCTGCGGATGTGGGAAGAGAGTACGAATCCGATGTTATCCGTATCAACAGTGTATCCGGTAAGGGTGGCGTAGCGTTCGTATTGAAGCAGCAGTTTGGCTTCTCGCTGCCCGCAGCCATGAAGGAAGAGGTTGGTTACCTTGTGAAAGGTATTTCCGACAGACGTCATCAGGAATTACTTCCCAAGGAGATCTATGCGATCTTCGAGGAAAATTATATTTATCCCCGCAGCATCTTCAACATTCCGGAGTGCCACTTCAAACAGGAGAACGGCATTCAGGCAGAGGTGACTATCGAGCAGGGCGGAGCTTCCAGAGCCATTACTACTATGGGTAACGGACGTCTGGATGCAGTCAGCAATGCCATCAAGACATACTTTGGTATTACCTACGAGTTGTCTGTATATGAAGAGCATGCAATTTCCAGAGGCTCCAATTCCAAGGCTGCCACCTATGTTGGTATCGTCCATGACGGTAAATTCTACTGGGGCGTCGGCGTAGATGAAGATATTATCAAGAGTTCTATCGCCGCACTGGTGTCCGCGGTGAATAAGCTGGCAGCAGAACAGCATATTACCTCCGGCAGAGAAGAGCGGATCGTGGAGATCATCAGTTTCATCCAGAAGAACTATGTGGATGTGACACTGGATATGCTGGTAGATACTTTCCATCTCTCCAAGCCTTACCTGTCCAAGTACATTAAGGAAAAGGCCGGCATGACCTTCCAGGAGGTCGTTCGGGAAGAGCGCATGAAAAAAGCAAGAATGCTCTTAAAGGAGACCAATCAGACGGTGGAGACCATTGCAGCCAACGTTGGTTACGAGAATGTGGAGCACTTTAACCGCCTATTCAAAAAGGCATATGACATGACTCCGGTACAGTATCGAAAACAGAGCGCGGAATAAAGTACGCCGTGGAACTGCGCCATGCACATTCGTAGACGTACTGCGTCTACTTCATGTACGGCTGTCGCCGTATAAATCCAAAAAGAAAAGCACGTCCTCGTGAGCAAGCTCCCAGGGCGTGTTTTTCTTTTTGGATTTGCATGGCTCGTAGCTTTTAACATAATGACAGGTTTGGAAAACATAAATAAATAGAAAAAACCGTTTTTTTTTATTATGATGAAAACATAGAGCAAGAGAATTCGCAGTCTGGCATTCCGCCGGAGCGTAACGAAAGAAAACATAAATGTAAGAGGCTTACATCGTAAGCAGACAGGAGTAGAAAAATGGAAATGAAAGAGACGATTCTGAAAACTTTCGCAGAAGTATTTGGAGATGCAGAGGGCACCAAGGCTTATTTTGCACCGGGACGTGTGAATCTGATCGGTGAACATACCGACTATAACGGCGGACACGTTTTCCCCTGCGCACTGACCATCGGTACCTATGGTGTGGCAAGAAAGAGAAACGACAATAAGCTGCGTTTCTATTCCATGAATTTCGGACATCTGGGAGTGATCGAATCTTCTCTGGAGGATCTGGTACCCAGCAAGGAAGCAGGCTGGACCAATTATCCCAAGGGAGTGATCTGGGCTTTCGGTGAGAAGGGCATGAAAGTGACTTCCGGTATGGATCTGCTGCTGAACGGTAATATTCCCAACGGTTCCGGACTTTCCTCTTCCGCTTCTGTAGAAGTGCTGACCGGCTATATTCTGAGAGATTTCTTCGGATTTGATGTGACCAATCAGGATCTTGCACTGATCGGACAGTTCTCCGAGAACAAATACAACAAGGTAAACTGCGGTATCATGGACCAGTTTGCCATTGCCATGGGCAAAAAGGATAATGCTATTTTTCTGGACACCGCAACTCTGGAATATGAGTACGCACCGATCCATCTGGAAAATGCGAAGATCGTGATCGCATGCAGTAATAAAAAGAGAGGCCTGGGAGATTCCAAGTACAATGAGCGCCGCAGCGAGTGCGAGACTGCACTGGCAGAACTGCAGCAGGTAGTGAAGATCAAGACTCTGGGTGATCTGGACGAGGAGACTTTCGAGAAGTTCAAAGCTATTATCAAGAGCGATGTCCGCAGAAAGCGCGCAAAGCACGCTGTATATGAGAATCAGAGAACCGTTCGTGCGGTAGAAGCGCTGAAGAACAATGATGTGAAGCTGTTTGGTGAGCTGATGAATGCTTCCCATGTATCTTTGCGGGATGATTATGAGGTAACAGGTATCGAGCTGGATACTCTGGTAGAAGAAGCATGGAAGGTAGACGGTGTTATTGGTTCCCGTATGACAGGTGCCGGTTTCGGCGGATGTACCGTAAGCATTGTAAAGGATGAGGCTATTGACACCTTTATCGATCAGGTAGGCAAGGCATATAAGGAGAAGATCGGTTATGCAGCTGATTTCTATGTAGTAGAGATCGGTGACGGCCCCCAGACCCTGTAAGAAATTAAGATCCGACGAGAATAGAGAGTGCGATGCCGGAGAAATCCGGTATTGCAGAATGGAGAAAAAATGGATATTCAGGTATTAATTCGTAAATTGGTATCCTACGGAGTACAGACAGGACTGGTTCCGGAGGAAGATGTGATCTACACGACCAACCGTTTGTTGGAGCTGTTTGAACTGGATGAACTGGAAGAGCGCGACAATGTGACCATGCGTGAGGATGAACTGGAAGAGGTTCTGAAGGGTATGCTGGATTATGCTTACGAAAAAGGCATTCTCAAGGAGAACAGTGTGGTGTATCGTGACCTTTTCGATACGAAGATCATGGGCATGCTGATGCCCAGACCCAGTGAAGTAATCCGTCATTTCCACGAACTGTACGAGCAGGTATCTCCCGAGGCAGCTACCGACTATTATTACAAATTAAGCAGAGATTCCGACTATATCCGCCGTTATCGTATCTGCAAGGATATGAAATGGGTAGCACCCACCAAATACGGCGATCTGGACATTACTATCAACCTGTCCAAGCCTGAGAAGGATCCCAAGGCTATTGCTGCAGCGAAGCTGGCAAAACAGGCCGGTTATCCGAAATGCCTGCTGTGCCGTGAAAATGAAGGTTATGCAGGCCGTGTGAATCATCCCGCCCGCCAGAACCACCGCATCATTCCGGTGACCATCAATGGCAGCCAGTGGGGATTCCAGTATTCTCCGTATGTATATTATAATGAGCACTGCATCGTATTTAACTCTCAGCATGTGCCTATGAAAATCGAGCATGCGACCTTCTGTAAGCTGTTTGATTTCGTAAAGCAGTTCCCTCATTATTTTGTAGGTTCCAATGCGGATCTGCCCATCGTAGGCGGTTCCATCTTAAGCCACGATCATTTCCAGGGTGGGCATTACGAGTTTGCCATGGCAAAAGCTCCTGTAGAGAGAACCTTCTCTGTAGCCGGTTTCGAGGATGTGGATGCCGGTATCGTGGCATGGCCTATGTCTGTCATCCGTCTCAGCGGTACGGATACTGATCGTATCATTGCACTGGCAGATGTGATCCTGAACAAGTGGAGAGAATATACGGATGAAGAGGCATTTATCTATGCCTACACCGATAACGAGCCTCATAACACCATCACTCCCATTGCCAGAAAGAGAGGAGACAAGTTCGAACTGGATCTGGTGCTGCGTAACAATATCACCACAGAGGAGCATCCGCTGGGAGTCTATCATCCCCATGCAAAGCTGCATCATATCAAAAAAGAGAATATCGGCCTGATCGAGGTTATGGGTCTGGCAGTACTGCCTGCCCGCCTGAAGGGTGAGATGGCGCATCTGAAGGAAGCAATCCTCGCCGGTAAAGACTTAAGAGCTGATGAGGAATTGGCAAAGCATGCAGACTGGGTAGACGAGTTCCGTCCGAAATACGATGCCATCACTGCTGAGAACATCGACGGTATCGTAGAGAAGGAGATCGGTCTGGTATTCATGCAGGTATTGGAAGATGCCGGTGTCTATAAGAGAACCGAGGAAGGACAGAAGGCTTTCGACCGTTTTATTAAATGCTTGTAATAATAGTTCAGCCATAGAATGACAGAACCGGCGATTGGGTGCTTGCACACAAAGCGACGGAGAGCGTGATAACGCGACTTTGCGAATGGCGCGGTCTGAACGTTTGTTGTAAAATGTTTGTTGCGAGGAAAAGGAATTGTGGTGACACAATTCTTCAGACTGTAGACAAAGCTCCTTCCTGTGAGGGAGCTTTGTCTACAGTCTGTTTATTTACCGTTATCTTCTCTTTTCCGAATCATGCCTCTTACTTTTTATAGTACCATCTTCCTGTATAGGGTGTAAGTCGTCACTGATGGTTCGTATAAATAATTTTACGCGTTTTTGCTGTATTTTTTAAGGCGCAAGATTTGTATAATTCCGATAATTGTAGTATACTGTAGGAAAAAATTTTCGTAACACATCAGTTCACCATGTATTACAGAAAAGAGGTTATATTTCAAATGAAAAAGCAAAGCAAAGTAACCAGTCAGTCTGCCATGCTGCAGCAAAACACAAGATCAACCTATCGGATACTGATCATCAGCATCGTTATGCTGATCCTGTTCATCGGATCCAACATGTATCTGAGCCGGATCAATTCCCAGCAGCTGGAAGCTACCATGTATCTGAACCAGTATCGTCTGGGTTCCAAGACGCTGACCGCTGCCGTACAGTCTTACGCAGTCACCGGAGACCAGACCTACTATGACAATTATATGAAGGAATTAAACGAGGACAAAAATCGTGACATTGCCTGGGAAGGTCTTCAGAAAGACGGTCTGACCGACAATGAATGGGCACTGTTAAACCATATTGCTGAAATGTCCAACGGTCTGGTTCCTCTGGAAGAAGAAGCCATGGATAAGGCCGGTTCCGGAGATACACAAGCAGCTATTTCTTATGTATTTGGTGAGGAATATGAATCTACCGTACAGGAGATCACTGCAACCACAGATAATTGTATCAATGATATCCAGGCACGTATGGCTCAGAAGCAAAATACTCTGAATCTGATAATGATCACTACCATGGTGATTTTCATTCTCTGCTTCCTGACCATTGCCCGCAAGATTGTCACCACACTGACCTTTGCAAAACAGGAACTGCTGATTCCCATTGTAAAAGTATCCGAGCAGATGAAAGTACTTGCGCAGGGACATTTTGACAGCCGTCTGGATCTGCCGGAGGATGACAGTGAAGTCGGCATCATGGTGCAGGCCGTTCATTTCATGAACGACAACTTTACCAAGATGATCACCGAGATTTCCGAGATCTTAGGTCAGATGGGTCAGGGCAATTACCGTGTAGAGCCTACGGAAGAATATGTCGGTGACTTTGTACAGATCAAGGATTCCATGGTGAAGATCATTGCCGATATGAAGAAGACACTGTCCACCATTCAGGTCAGCGCACAGGAGATCGATGGTGGTTCCGAGCAGCTGGCACAGGCAGCTACCGATCTGGCAGAAGGCTGTACCGCACAGGCCTCCAAGATTTCCGAAGCATCCCAGATGATCGACGCTATGGCAAAGAGTATTGAAGAAAAAGCCAGAGTTGCACAGGAGACCGCAGATATCTCCAAGCAGTCCGCACAGACGGTTGCTGATGGCAATGCCAAGATGCAGGAACTGAAAGTCGCAATCGGTGAGATCAGTAAATGTTCCGAGGAGATTCGTTCTATCATTCAGGTCATTGAGGATATCGCTTCCCAGACCAACCTCCTGTCACTGAATGCCTCCATCGAGGCTGCCCGTGCCGGAGAAGCAGGCCGCGGATTTGCTGTCGTAGCCGAGCAGGTCAAGAATCTGGCGGAACAGTCCACCGAGGCTGCCGGAGAGACCACAAAGCTGATCGAGAGCACCATCGATGCTGTCAACAAGGGAATCGCCATTGCAGAAGAAACCGAAGCCAGCATGGATCAGGTAATGGAAGAAGCCGAGGCTTCTACCAAGCGTATGGATGATATGGCACAGGCCCTTCAGGCTGAAGTGTCCAGCGTCCAGCAGATCGATGAAAACATCGCTCATGTGGCCGGAATCGTGGACAACAACTCCGCATCTTCTCAGGAGACCGCCGCTGTCAGCGAAGAACAGTCCGCGCAGGTACATACTATGTTACAGCTGATGCATCAGTTCCAGATCTAGTTTTCAGAATGATAAAGCCTGAGTGCTTCTAAAGAAGCCTCAGGCTCAGACTGTAGACAAAGCTCCTTCCTGTGAGGGAGCTTTTCTTGTGTCATGACTGCAAAAATTATGTACTTACAAGCATATAAGAAGTAGTGAAAATGCCGTATTTACGGGACTTTTCACTACTTTTTTGGTAT
>OHQQ01000924.1_pt1 | contig 15729 bp, 13 predicted proteins | sample 1578211 | NCBI WGS metagenome assembly OHQQ01 (sample SAMEA3879539, study PRJEB24766) | human gut metagenome | biome: human-associated habitat; feature: feces | place: USA | collected 1985/1987
AGCGGAAGCCCGGGGAGCGTCCGTGGAAGAATTACGTGAGTTATTGGGCAAAGGACGTGCCAAGAAAGGAATCTTTGAGGGCGACCTAAAGGAAGGCGAGTTAGAGATCGGACAGGTAGCGTCTTTATTCTGGGAGGAATTATCCGTGGAAGAGGTGATGAAAGAATTGATCCGTGACTTTAAGCTATCCTTAGAGAACGTAAAGACACAGTTGTGTTCGTGAGAAAACACAACTGTATCTGTGGATAAGCACAACTGTGTTCAAGAGAAAACACAGTTGTGTTCCTTATCATAATCGATACTTATACAATTGCGCCATGACCTTTTGGTATTGGTTTTGCAATTGCAACGGGCTTTGCTCAAGCTGGTGCAACAATCGTGTTTAACGATATTAAGCAGGAGTTGGTTGATAAAGGTCTGGCTGCTTACAAAGAATTGGGGATTAATGCGCACGGATATGTATGTGATGTGACAGACGAGAAGGCTGTTAATGCTTTTATTGCTCAAATCGAGAAGGAAATAGGTACAATTGATATTTTAGTCAATAATGCTGGTATTATCAAACGGATACCGATGTGCGAGATGTCGGCTGCAGAGTTCCGTCAGGTTATTGATGTCGATTTGAATGCTCCTTTTATTGTTTCGAAGGCTGTCATTCCGGGGATGATCAAGAAAGGCCATGGAAAGATCATCAATATTTGTTCGATGATGAGTGAACTGGGACGTGAAACGGTCTCTGCTTATGCTGCTGCTAAAGGGGGTCTTAAGATGCTTACTCGTAATATTGCTTCTGAATATGGTGAATATAATATCCAATGTAACGGTATCGGTCCGGGTTATATTGCTACTCCGCAGACAGCTCCGCTTCGGGAAAAGCAACCTGATGGTACGCCTCATCCTTTTGATTCATTCATTATTGCTAAAACACCAGCTGCTCGTTGGGGAACACCTGAAGATTTGATGGGACCGGCTATTTTCTTGGCATCTGATGCTTCCAACTTTGTGAATGGGCACGTACTATATGTAGATGGTGGTATTTTGGCTTATATTGGTAAACAACCTAAATGATAAAAATGCCTTTTGTTGATATGTGGATGAAGAATACGTTGGTAATCTGTACATGTATCCTGGGTTTGGTTACTGGATGTTCCCAAACAAAGGATAGGCAGGTTATAACGATAACAAATCATCTGGATTTGCCTCGAACGGAAGAATTAGTGGAGATTCCATTGAAGCAACTACATCGTTCGATATTGGCAGAAGATAAGACATGGGTGGTACTTGATTCGGAAGGGAATCAAGTACCTTATCAGATTACGTATGACAGTTTGTTGATATTTCCTGTTCGTATAGCGGAAAAAGGAACAGCAGAATATACTGTTGCCAAAGGAATTCCTGCTCCATCAGACACTATTTGTTGCGGGCGATGTTATCCGGAACGATTGGATGATATTGCATGGGAAAATGATAAGGCGGCTTATCGGGCGTATGGACCTGCGTTACAGCGTAGCGGAGAACGGGGTTTTGGTTATGACATCCTGACAAAAAGTGTCTCTTATCCGGTTTTGGAAGAGCGATACCGGAAGGAATTGGATCCATTGGCCAGAAAACAAATGAAGGAATTACGGGAATCGGGTAAGCATCATGAGGCGGATAGTATCGGAAGAGCTATTTCTTATCATATTGACCATGGAAATGGAATGGATTGTTATAGTGTCGGACCTACTTTGGGCGGAGGAACTTCGGCTTTGCTTGTTGACTCTTCTCTTGTTTATCCTTATTGTTATAGGGAATATCAGATATTGGATAATGGTCCGTTACGCTTTACAGTCCGGCTGGAGTTTAATCCATTAACAGTTGCTTCTGATTCGAACGTCATTGAAACACGAGTGATTTCGCTGGACAAAGGTTCTTATTTGAATAAGACGATTCTTTCTTATCAGCATTTATCAGAACCATGTCAGTTGGCAACAGGTATTGTTGTTCATCCACAAAATCCGGACGGTGCTTGGATAGGAAAAGACCGGGCTATCATTGCTTATGCTGATTCTACCGATCGGGTCAATGCCGGAAATGGAGTTATTCATGTGGGAGCTTTGTTGACTAAGAGTCCTTTATGGAAAGGTGTTCGCTGGTTCAATGAGCAGGAAAAGCAATTTTCTCCGGGAGCATTGGGACATGTGATGATGATTTCAGACTATAAACCGGGTAAGCCGCTGGTTTATTATTGGGGTAGTTCATGGAGTAAGAGCGGTTTCAGTACGCAAGAAGAATGGGTGAACTATTTGGAAGATTATGATAAGTTTCTTTCTTCTCCTTTAGAGATAAGTATAAAGTGAAATGGAACAGGTATTTGGTTATATTATAGGATTAGGTGCGGCTGTAATGATGCCGATCATTTTTACAGTCCTTGGACTTTGTATAGGTATCAAACTGGGAAAAGCATTAAAGAGTGGTCTGCTGGTGGGTGTCGGTTTTGTCGGCTTGTCGGTAGTTACAGCCTTGCTGACGGATAGTTTGGGAGAACCCTTGAAAAAGGTAACGGAGATCTACGGATTGAGTTTAGGAATCTTTGATATGGGATGGCCGGCAGCAGCGTCAGTAGCTTATAATACTTCGGTGGGTGCTTTTATTATTCCGGTTTGCTTGTTGGTAAATGTCATTATGTTGTTAACCCGGACGACGAAGACGGTTAATATCGATTTATGGAATTACTGGCATTTTGCTTTTATCGGAGCTGTCGTATATTTTGCCTCGGGCCATATTGGATGGGGATTCTTTGCTGCGATTGTTTGTTATATCATAACGTTAGTCATGGCTGATTTGACAAGCAAACAGTTTCAGCGTTATTATGACAAGATGGAAGGTATTTCTATTCCCCAGCCTTTCTGTCAGGGATTTGTTCCTTTTGCGGTAGTGATTAATAAAGGATTGGATGCTATTCCAGGCTTCGATAAGTTGAATATTGATGCCGAAGGTATGAAGAAGAAGTTTGGTATCATGGGTGAACCTTTGTTCTTGGGTGTTATTGTTGGTTGCGGAATCGGCATTTTGTCTTGTGAAAACTGGAAACAGGTCATTGATAAGATTCCTTTTATCTTGGGTTTGGGTATAAAAATGGGAGCAGTGATGGAACTGATTCCTCGAATTACGTCTTTGTTTATTGAAGGTTTGCGCCCGATATCAGATGCCACCCGTGAAATGATTGCCCGTAAGTTCAAGAATAGTGCGGAATTGAATATCGGGATGAGTCCGGCTTTGGTGATTGGTCATCCAACTACGCTGGTTGTTTCCCTGCTTCTGATCCCGACTATTTTATTCCTGTCGGTGATTCTTCCCGAAAATCAGTTCCTCCCTTTGGCTTCTCTGGCCGGAATGTTTTATCTCTTCCCGGTTGTCCTTCCTATTACGAAAGGGAATGTGCTGAAAACATTTATTATTGGTTTGGTCGCATTGATCGTAGGTCTTTATTTTGTAACCGATTTGGCACCTTATTTTACGCAGGCAGCTACAGACGTATATGCAAAGACCGGTGATGCAGCGGTAAAGATCCCGGAAGGTTTCCAAGGCGGAGCACTCGATTTCGCTTCTAGTCTGTTCTCTTGGGTAATATTTCATTTGGTTTATAACCTGAAGATAGTCGGGGCTGTTGTCCTTGGACTGTTTACTTTGGCTTTGGCTTTTTATAACCGTACGCGTATTATCCGGGAGAGTAAGAATAAATAAGAATTTAGTTATATAATAAATGTAAGGAATGAAAAATAAAGTTTTAGCAATGATGATTGGTATAACAGCTGCGTTGACAACCAATGCGCAAGTGAATTATCGGATGCAGACAGCTTGTCATCCGGAAGATGTTAAGACGTATACGACCGAAAAGCTTCGTGAACGGTTTGTGATGGAAAAAGTCTTGAGTGAAGATGCCATTCATTTGACTTATTCGATGTATGATCGTTTGATCTTTGGTGGCGCTATGCCTGTGCAAAAGGAATTGGTTCTGGAGACCATTGATCCGTTGAAAGCTCCTTATTTCTTGTTTTCCAGGGAACTGGGTGTGATTAATATCGGTGGTGATGGTATTGTAACGGTTGATGGTAAAGAATATGCCTTGAAGTTTAAAGAGGCTTTGTATGTTGGACGTGGAAACCAAAAGGTAATGTTCAAGAGTGTTGATCCTTCTAAACCAGCCAAGTTCTACTTGAATTCTGCTCCGGCTCATAAGGAATATAAAACCCAATGGATTACGATTGATGGCCGAAAAGGTTCGTTAAAAGCGAATAGTATGCCGGCCGGAAAGATGGAAGAAAGTAACGACCGGGTAATCAATCAGCTGATTGTAAAGAACGTGCTGGAAGAAGGACCTTGTCAATTACAAATGGGACTGACGGAATTGAAGCCGGGCAGTGTATGGAATACAATGCCTGCCCATACGCATAGCCGCCGTGTTGAAGCTTATTTCTACTTTAATGTACCGGAAGGAAATATGATTTGTCACTTGATGGGCGAGCCTCAGCAGCAGCGTTTGTTATGGTTGGCCAACGAACAGGCTGTTATGTCTCCGGAATGGTCTATCCATGCAGCAGCCGGAACCAGCAATTATATGTTCATTTGGGGAATGGCCGGCGAGAATTTAGATTATAATGATATGGATAAAATTCCTTATACCGAAATGAAATAAATTCGCCCCTTGCTTTAATTGAGTGGTTTTATCCCTAATTTATAAAGAGAAACAGGCAACATTTTGTATTTTTGTCCGATTTTTATAGCAGATGAGGATGAAAAAAAGACTTGTTGTCCTGTTTTTATTTTGTGTTTCCTGGCTGTTGCAAGCAGCCGATTCGCCTAAACACGAGATTCGTGCGGTATGGCTGACGACCGTTTATGGTTTGGATTGGCCTCGTTTTGCTGCAAATTCCGAACATTCCCGGAAAGCCCAGCAAGAGGCCGTCAGTGATATGCTCGATCGTTTACAGGATGCTAATTTCAATACCGTATTCTTTCAGGTTCGTTTGCGGGGAGATGTGGCTTATCGTTCTGCCATCGAACCGATGTCGTATGTCTTTTCCGGAAAAGAAGGTGTTTCTCCGGGGTATGATCCATTGGCTTATGTGATAAAAGAATGTCATCAGCGAGGAATGGAATGTCATGCTTGGTTTGTTACTTTTCCGTTAGGTACGGATGAGTTTGTCAGGAAATTAGGAAAGAAGTCTGTCGTGAAGCGCCATCCGGAACTCTGCAAGAAGCACAAAGGAGAGTGGTATTTGGATCCCGGTATTCCTGGAACGACTGATTACATCTTGTCGTTGGTGCGCGAGATTGTTTCGAATTATGATATCGATGGTATTCACTTTGACTATATCCGTTATCCGGAATCTGCTAATTCTTTCCCTGATAAGAGTGTCTATCGTAAATACGGACGGAAGAAAGATTTATATCAATGGCGCCGAGATAATATCAACCGGATGGTTCATCGGATTTATGACTGGGTGAAATCGGCTAAACCTTGGGTACAGGTAAGTAGTTCTCCGTTGGGAAAATACAGCCGGATTCCGGAAGTTCCCAATGCGGGTTGGACTGCCTACGAGAGTGTTTACCAGGATCCGAAGCAATGGATGCAGGATGGGAAACAAGATATGGTGGTTCCTATGATGTATTATTTGCATAAGAATTTCTTCCCGTTTGTAGATAATTGGGTAGAAAACAGCAATGGCCGACTGATTGTTCCGGGTTTGGGCGCATATCGGCTTGAGAAAGAAGAAGCCGACTGGGCTTTGACGGATATTACCGACCAGATTGATTACTGCCGTTATTATGGTACGGCCGGTTGTACCTTCTTCCGCTGTCTGAATGTCCTTTCGAATGAAAAAGGCATATACGACGAATTGAAAAAACATTACTATCAATATCCAGCCTTATTACCTCCGCTGACGTGGTTGTGCGATTCACTTCCGCAGTCTCCTGCCGAGATCCGGGTTGAACGCTTGGAGGGAGAGCTGAAGTTAAGTTGGGAGAAACCCGCTTCTGAAAAACAAGATTTGACTTATACCGTTTATTATTCCTTGACTGATACGATGAACACCGACAAGCCTCAGCATATTTTGGCAACAGGTATCCGAGGAACAGAATTGTATCTGCCTGTGCAGTCCAATCGGGAACAGGGATATTTGTTTGTAGTAACGGCTTCCAATCGGTATCACCTGGAGGGAAAACCTTCCAGAGAAACGTATTATTATTACTCGAAATACGAAAAATAATTTTTACATTCAAGGCCAAATAGTTAAATCTTCGTATCCTTTTATATTTTTGACAGATGTGCTAAAGCTTTTCCATATATGTGCTAAAGCTTTTTGACGGATATGGAAAAGCTTTTCGACAGCTGTCAAACAATTAAAAGATGGCAGGAATAAATTTTCAATTGAAAGGAAAAGGATATTCAGATAAATGGACTTATCTTTGCGGCGATAAAAAAGTTCTCTTTTTTATTAAAAAGAATGCAGCGTTTTATTAATTAATTTCATCATTCTAAATGTTGGTTCCTGTATTAATAAGGATGAACTACGTGTGAATGAAGGTGTGTGAGGATGGACGAACAACAACTGATAGCGGGTTGCAAAAGCGAAAATCGATTGGCTCAACGGGAGTTATATGAGAAATATGCTCGTAGAATGCTGGCGGTGTGCTTGCGCTATGTCAATGATATGGAGACAGCCCGCGATTTATTGCAGGATGGTTTCGTCCGGGTGTTTACGAACATTCATTCTTATACTGGATCCGGCTCGTTTGAAGGCTGGCTTCGAAAGATATTCGTAAATGGTGCTTTGGAATATTTGCGGAAGTCGGATGTCTTGCGCGAATCAACAGATTTGGAAAACTCGGCAGAATTAGTACAGCCGGATAGTTCCGCCATAGAGAATTTGTCGGCTGCAGAATTGATGAAAGTGATACAGGAATTGCCTGCGGGCTTTAGGACTGTATTCAACATGTTTGCCATAGAAGGGTATTCGCATAAGGAAATTAGTGAGATATTGGGTATTACAGAAAGCACATCACGCTCACAATTTACGCGGGCGAGGCAACTATTGCAGAAACGCATAAAAGAATTGTACAAATGAAGAAGGGAGATCGGGATAATATAGATGATTTGTTTCGTTCGAAGTTATATGACTTTGAAGTGGAAACAGCACCGGAAGACTGGGATGCGATCGAAAAGCGTTTGACTCGTCCTTCCATTCCTTTCTATCGGAAATATAAATACCAGTGGATGGCTGCGGCTGCTGTGGCGGCCTTGTTGGTTCTATCTTTCGGTATTCCTTGGAACAGACAGGAAGAAGAACTGGTAAAAATAGCCCAGGAGGTCAAGCAAGAAGCCGAGAAGCAAATGAACGATAACGAGTGGGTGGCTGCTGTAACAGAAAATCAGGAAGCTGTTGCTGAAGAGGAAGAGAAACCTAAACAGCGTTCGTTGCGTCCGCGTCTCTTGTCGGTCAATGCGCGGGCAAATAATGTACCGGCCGTCAAGGTTTCTTCGGAAGTACCGGTTGAAGAGGTGGTAACGGAAGACAGTCATGAAGATAATATAGAAGAACAAGACGAGGCATCGCCTGTTGTTCAAGCTGAAGAACAAATTATAGAAGAAGTACAACCCGTACAGACCAGAACGGTTGTAGAGAAGGAAGAAAAGCCAACGAAGGCTGAACCGAAACCGCGTAAATGGGGATTCGGTATGGGAGCCGGAAGTCTTTCGGCTGGAAATAACAGTTCTGTCAATGCCTTTGCGTTGAGAAGTTCGGCCGTAACCAACGAATATCTGTCGTTGATGAATGCTTCTTCGTTTGAACAGCTTCCAAAGACAGATGTAAAACATAAGATGCCTTTGTCTTTCGGTCTTTCGGCAAGCCGGTATTTAACAGACAGATGGTCGTTGCAGGCCGGATTGTCTTATTCGTATCTGGTTTCGGAATGGACAACCAATAAGACTTATCGGGCAGAGTCGGAACAGCGTTTGCATTTCTTGGGTGTTCCGGTTGCTGTGACGTATAAGATAGCTGAATGGAACCGATTTATGTTTTATGCTTCGGCTGGCGGACAAGTGGAGCTGAATGTTGCGGGAAAGGTTTGTACGGATTTGTATTCGCCTGTTGAAAAACTGAAATCAGTGACAGAGAAAGAACGTATGAAAGAGCCTTATTTCTCTGTGAATGCAAGAGTAGGTGTCAGTTATCCGATCATCCGCTTCTTGAGTGCTTATGCGGAAGTAGGAGCTGATTATTATTTTGACAACGGAAGCGATGTAGAAACAATTCATTCAGAAAAGCCTTTTTATGTCGGTCTGCAATTAGGTTTTCGTTTTGGATTTTAATAGAAGAACTAATAATAAATTGAAATGAAAAAATTAAACTTTTTAGCGGCAGCTTTGGTATCTGCCATGACTTTGTTTACTTCCTGTTTAGGAAATGGTGGGAACTCTGCGGAATTTTCTGCTACGGGAATTGTCTTTTTGAATGATAAGGCCGGTTTTAAGCAGATGGTAGATGTGGGAAGTGCTTATTTGTATATTCCACAGTTGGAAACAGCAGAATATGGTGAAGGTGATTGTGTAGCTGTCGGCGTACATGTAGACTATAATTCTCCAGAGAATGCTAATTGGGGAACAACTGGTTATTTGACAGCCTCTTTGACAGGACAGCCTTCTGTAATAGATCAATATCGTGCTTCATTTATTACTTCAGAAGCAGATACAACATTGATTCTGGCAAACGAAATCCCATTGGTAAGTGCATTCCAGGCAAGTATGTTCAATAACTATGTTCGTGGTTGGTTGATTTTCCCTTCAACAGCAAAGTTTGGAAGCAAGCAGACATTGACATTCAAGATGATGTATCCGCGTGAATCAATGGCAAACGGTATTATAACTTGTATCTGCGTGCTATGGCAGAAGGTGATGATACAGGAGCTTCCAATTCATCTATCATCAATGCCTATTATTTGAAAGATGTGATTGATCGTGCTAATGCAATAGAAAAGGCAGAGGATCACGATAGTTATTATCTGAAGTTCAACTTCGTCAGTGAGATCGACAAAGACAACAATAAGCTGACTTGGGATTATGAAGAAGCCCAAATGGCTGTAACGGATGATAGTTCATCTATGTAATCGTCCTTCATTAGGATATAGGAAAGTCGTATGGGTAGGAGTTTTTCTCTGCCAATACGACTTTTTTCTTTCTTTTTATTACCTTTGCCCCCTATAACGAAAAGATTAAAAGGTAGGTTATGATCAAGATAAGATATGCGGTTTTCACTCTTTTGACTTTGATGCTCTTGTCCTGCATGGGAGAAAGTGGTGACGTATATATCTATGGCTCCCAAGCTGGAGTTGTCCGTTTGACGCCGGAAAAAGTAATTTCCTTGCGTTCGGGTGTTCAAGTTACTTCCTCCGAATTTCAGAACCAGCAGGTAGAAGATGGCGATTGTTGTTTGGTGGATTATAAAGTGAACTTTTCTGCTTCAGAAAACAAAGATGCCAATCTTTATCAGGTTGATATATTAAACTATCTTCCCGTAAAAAGCTGGCCTCTGAATAGTACGCCTGATACATTGGCTGTTCGTTGGGATGAAGCTTATTTGGATATCTCGATCGAGAGCGGAATTTATGTGGATGGGTATTTCTTCCTGTATCCGGAATATAAGAAATATTATCAGACACAGAAGGATTCGTTTTCTATTTCATACGATCCGCTTCAGGAACCTGTTTGGGATGAGATTACAGGCCAACGTTGTCTGCAGTTATATCTTCGCTCCACTTCTTCCTATCAGACAGGTGATACGGTGTTTACTACATCAACGGTAGTTCCTCAGGCTTTTCATATCCAGGAGTTTATTGATAATGCTATTCAAAAAGGTTATGTCAGTGGTGATTCGTTGAATTTCCGTTTGGTTTATCCTGAGTATTTTTCAGAAGAAAGCGCCGTATATAGTTGGAAGTATTCGGACATTTATACAATTTTGATGGATAAATATCCGGATAATTTGCAAAACGCAGCTAATATATTAAATTTGTAATTGAAAAGATTGAGAGTATATGTATAAGGAAATCGTAAAATTAGTGATAATGATGATTTCTCAACCGACAAAAACCTGGAAGATGTTGCAGGAGCGTCGGGAGAAAGACGAGCGAGAGACTGGTTCTATCCGATATGAAGCTTTTCAAAGTGATTATTTATATCCATTTATCGGAATTCTGACGGTAGCAGCTTTCTTCAGTGTCTGTACACGTCAAGAATTTGATATCGAGCAGGCATTAAAATCTGCCATTGTCACGTTTGTTTCTACTTTTGGTGGTTTTTATTTGGCTTCCTATTTGTTGAATGAATTATGGCAAGGCTTTTTCAAGAAAGAAAAGAATTTACCGTTATGCCAGATGTTTGTGGGTTTTTCTTCGGCATTAATGTTTACGTTGGATATTGTCTGGATGCTTTTGCCTGATTTCTTTTTCTTATATATCTTTATCGTCTATACGTTTTATATTGTATGGGAAGGCTCAACGGTCTTTATGCAGATTGAAGAAGCAGCACAGATGAAATTTACGGTCTTTGCATCCGTGCTGATTATCGCTATGCCGCATTTGATAGAGAAAGTATTGATCTTGTTGATGCCTGGGTTACGTTAAATAAAAAGGAATATTATGAAGGAAAAGTTCGAAAAGAATATTTCTATAAAAAACAAACGTGCTTCTTTCGATTATGAATTGTTGGATACGTTTACGGCAGGTATTGTCTTGACCGGAACTGAGATCAAATCAATCCGGCAAGGGAAAGCAAGTTTGGTAGATACATTCTGCATTGTGGATAAAGGTGAGCTGTGGGTAAAGAATATGTATATTGCCGAATACTTCTATGGTACTTACAATAACCATAATGCCCGTCGGGACCGGAAGTTGCTTTTGCAGAAGAAGGAAATCCGAAAGATTGCGGGAGCTATCAAGGCTAGCGGCTTTACCATAGTTCCGACGCGTTTGTTTATTAATGATAAAGGATTGGCCAAACTGATTGTTGCCATAGCCCGAGGAAAGAAAGAATATGATAAACGGGATTCGATCAAGGAACGAGACGACAAACGAGAAATGGCTCGGGCATTCAGGCATTGACAAGGCGTCAATGCTTTTTTTGCATTAAGAAGAATTTGATCAATAACGAAGATAATTATGACTATATAATATGAATAAGGAAACCTTTTTGAATCTTCTGCAAGAACGCATTCTTCTATTAGATGGAGGAATGGGTACAATGATCCAAGGGTATCATTTGACGGAGGCCGACTATCGGGGAGAACGCTTCGCTTCGTTTCCTGGCATGTTGAAAGGAAACAATGACTTGTTGAGTATCACACGTCCGGATGTAATTCGGGATATTCACCGACAGTATTTGGATGCAGGAGCGGATATCTTCACAACAAACACATTTAATGCCAATGCCATTTCGATGGAAGATTATGGCATGAGTGATTACGTGCGGGAAATGAATTTGGCTTCGGCTCGTTTGGGACGGGAACTGGCGGATTCATATATGAAGGAATATCCTGAAAAGACAATCTTTGTTGCAGGTTCGGTAGGACCGACCAACAAGACTGCTTCTATGAGTCCGGATGTCAGTAATCCGGCTTATCGGGCGGTTACTTACCGGGATTTGTATGCTGCTTATAAGGAACAGGTGGAAGCGTTGGTAGATGGCGGGGTTGATATTATCTTGTTCGAGACAACTTTTGATACGCTAAACGCCAAAGCCGGACTGGAAGCTGCAGAGGTCGTTCTGAAGGAAAAGGGGGTTGATTTGCCAATCATGCTTTCCTTAACCTTGGCTGGTCAGGGCGGACGTACATTGTCCGGACAAACATTGAAGGCTTTTCTGGCTTCTGTACAGCATACACATATTGTCAGTGTCGGGTTGAACTGTTCTTTCGGAGCAGCCGATATGAAACCTTATCTGGAAGAATTGGCAAGAGTGGCTCCTTATTATATTAGTGCTTATCCGAATGCGGGATTACCAAACAGTTTGGGTGGTTATGATGAAACACCGGAAACGATGGCCGAGCACGTGAAACCTTTTGTGGATGAAGGTTTGGTAAATATTCTCGGTGGCTGTTGTGGTACGACACCGGCGCATATAGCGAAATATCCGGCTTTGATTGCCGGAGCCAAGCCTCATGTGCCTGCTCCTCAATCGGATTGTTTATGGTTATCCGGATTGGAATTATTGGAAGTTAAACCAGAAAATAACTTTGTCAATGTGGGCGAACGCTGTAACGTAGCAGGTTCACGCAAGTTTCTTCGCCTGATCAAGGAAAAGAATTATGAGGAAGCTTTGAGTATTGCCCGGAAGCAGGTGGAAGACGGAGCTCAGGTGATTGACATTAATATGGATGACGGGTTGTTGGATGCAGAAAAGGAAATGATTACTTTCCTAAATCTGATTGCTGCGGAACCTGATATTGCCCGGGTACCGGTAATGATCGACTCATCCAAATGGGCCGTTATCGAAAGTGGTTTGATGTGTGTACAAGGAAAGAGCATTGTCAATTCAATCTCTTTGAAAGAAGGAGAAGAAAACTTCTTGCAGCATGCACGTCGTATCCAGCAGCTGGGAGCAGCTACGGTTGTGATGGCTTTCGATGAAAAAGGACAGGCTGATACGTTTGAACGGAAAATAGAAGTCTGCCAGCGGGCTTATCAATTGCTTTTAGGTATCGGATTTAATCCGAACGATATAATCTTTGATCCGAATGTTTTGGCAATAGCCACCGGAATGGAAGAGCATAACCGCTATGCCCTTGATTTTATCCGGGCGGTTGACTGGATCAAACACAATCTTCCAGGAGCGAAAGTGAGTGGCGGTATCAGTAATCTGTCGTTCTCTTTCCGTGGAAATAATTACGTACGAGAAGCCATGCATGCCGTATTTTTATATCATGCGATAGCAAAGGGTATGGACATGGGTATTGTTAATCCTTCCACATCCGTATTGTATGAAGATATCGAACCGGAGTTCCGGAATTTATTGGAAGATGTTATCTTGTGCCGTAGACCGGAAGCTGCAGAAGAGCTGATTGCTTATGCGCAGCAGTTGCATGTGCAGACACAAGGAAACACCGAGCGTCATCAGCAGGAAGTCTGGCGGACACTTCCTTTGGCTGATCGTCTGGAATACGCTTTGGTAAAAGGAATTGGTGAACATCTAGAAGAAGATTTGCAGGAAGCATTGCAAAAGTATCCTCGGGCAGTTGCTATTATTGATGGCCCTTTGATGAGTGGTATGAATAAAGTAGGTGATTTGTTTGGAGCCGGAAAGATGTTCCTGCCTCAAGTCGTCAAGACTGCTCGTACCATGAAAAAGGCAGTCGCCATCCTTCAGCCGGCTATTGAGGCTGAGAAAGAAGCCGTTTCTTCGGCAAAGGCAGGTAAGGTCGTTTTTGCTACGGTAAAAGGAGATGTACATGATATCGGAAAGAACATTGTTTCTATCGTCTTGGCTTGTAATAATTATGAGGTAATCGATTTAGGAGTGATGGTTCCAGCCGAGACTATTGTCAAGACGGTGCAGGAAGAGAAACCGGATATTCTTTGTTTGTCTGGGCTGATTACACCTTCTTTGGATGAAATGGTACATGTAGTGGATGAGATGCAGAAGGCCGGATTGCAGATTCCTATTATGGTGGGCGGTGCAACTACTTCTAAATTGCATACAGCCTTTAAGATTGCTCCACACTATGCTGGTACAGTTATCCATGTATCGGATGCTTCTCAGAATCCATTGGTAGCTGCCAAGTTGTTAAATCCAGCTACGCATGATGCCTATGTAGCAGACTTAAAGCAAGAATATCAGGCATTACGCGAGACTATGGAAGAACAACAGGCTGAATTAGTTTCGTTGCAGGAAGCCAGAAACCAATCAATCCAGTTGGATTGGTCTGCTTACCAACCAGTCGTGCCTCATCAGTTGGGAGTACATGTACTTCCTTCTATTCCTTTGCAAGAGATAATTCCTTATATTCATTGGACCTTCTTTTTCCAGGCCTGGAAATTAACAGGACGATTTGACGAGATTTCCCGGATTCACGGATGTGATTCTTGTCGGGCAATGTGGTTAGCCGGTTTCCCGGAAAAAGACCGCGCAAAGGCGGCTGAAGCTATGCAGTTATTTAAGGATGCACAACGCTTGCTACTCCAACTTGTAAAAGAAAAGGTTGAATATTGTAAAGCGGTATATGGATTTTTCCCTGCAGTACGTAAAGGTGATGATATTTGGATTCAGGATATTCGGATACCGACATTACGGCAACAGGTAAAACGGGAAGGCGGTTATAAATCTTTAGCCGATTATATTATGCCAGAAACTGCAGGAAAGGTAGATTATATCGGTGCTTTTGCTGTCACTGGTGGTGTCGGTTACGAAAGCCTGAAGAAGAAATTTGAACAGGAAAATGATACTTACCGCATGATGTTGCTTCAGACATTAACCGATCGGTTGGCAGAAGCAACGGCAGAGTATTTGCATAAGAAGGTACGGAAAGAATACTGGGGATATGCTCCTGAAGAACAGTTGACAATAGATGATTTGTTCAAGGTGAAATACCAAGGTATTCGTCCGGCAATTGGTTATCCTTCGTTGCCGGATCAATTGCTGAACTTTGAATTGGATAAATTATTGAATCTGTCTCAAATAGGTATTCAGCTAACAGAAAACGGAGCGATGATGCCGACTGCGTCTGTCAGTGGTTTTTACTTGGCACATCCGCAAAGTGAATATTTTATGGTTGGAAAGATTGATGAAGACCAGGTGAAAGATTACGCCGTGCGTCGTGGTTTATCGGAAGAGGTAGTTCGAAAAGTGCTCAATAAAAATATCCGGTAACGGGTTTTTATTAATCGATTCAGGAAAATAGAAATCCCCGGGAAAAAGGATGACCAACTTTTTCTCGGGGATTTGTATCAATAGTGAGTTAATTCATTACATCGGAGCAGATGGATCTTTTCCTGGACGAGGAGCTTCTCCTTCATGATAATCAGGTAACGGACCGAGCTTATATTCAGTCGGACCATAGCGAAGAGTAGAAGCCATGATTTCATCCCATGTAATTCGATTACCTGTGTAAGCTGCCTCACGTCCGAGAATAGCTACTTGGGTAGAATAAGCCAAATCAAGAGCTTGGTTGATTTTCTTGTTCAGTCGGATAGATTCTACCAGGTGAATATGTTCTTGGTTATATGGATTCTTGACCGGCTTAGCATCATAATCATATTTCCAGATAGTATTTCCTTGGAAATCCTCGAAGTGTATAGTGTTATTGTCGCTGAGTAAGGCTACACCTTTCGTACCGATGATGCGTTCAGAAACATTTCCTTCGCAACCGTCTATCTGACGGGCAGTACAAAACATTCGTTTGTTACCGGCATAAGTATAATCGCAAGCAAAGTTATCGTAAATATCTCCTGTCAGACGGCGTACACGTCCACCGAATCCAGTTGCTGATTGTGGACGTTCACCCATAAACCAGGTAACGATATCTATATTATGTACGGCTTGGTCCAAGATATGGTCACCACTGAGCCATTTGATGTTAAACCAGTTGCGGATACAGTATTCCATATCGCTCCATTCCGGACGTTTTTTCTTGTTCCACCAAGCGCCTTGGTCCCAATGTGCAGAAGTGGCTACGATATCACCGATCATACCGT
>OHQQ01000926.1_pt1 | contig 15672 bp, 9 predicted proteins | sample 1578211 | NCBI WGS metagenome assembly OHQQ01 (sample SAMEA3879539, study PRJEB24766) | human gut metagenome | biome: human-associated habitat; feature: feces | place: USA | collected 1985/1987
CAAATGCTGAAATCATGCGTTTCTGCCAGGCTTTCGTATTGGAATTATGGCGTCACATCGGTCCGGATACCGACGTTCCTGCTGGCGATATTGGTGTAGGTGGTCGTGAAGTTGCTTATATGTACGGTATGTATAAGAAACTGGCTCGCGAAAATACAGGTACATTCACCGGAAAAGGTCTGGAATTTGGTGGTTCACTGATCCGTCCTGAAGCAACCGGTTATGGTAACGTATATTTCTTGCTTCAGATGCTGAAGACTCGCAACATCGACATCAAAGGTAAAGTCGTAACAGTTTCTGGTTCGGGTAATGTGGCTCAATATACAGTAGAAAAGCTGATCACATTGGGAGCTAAAGTAGTTACCATGTCTGATTCTGACGGTTACATCTATGATCCGGACGGTATTGATCGCGAAAAGCTGGATTATATCATGGAATTGAAGAACCTGTACAGAGGCCGTATCCGCGAATATGCTGAAAAATACGGTGTAAAATATGTACCGGGTGCACGTCCTTGGAACGAAAAATGCGATATCGCCATGCCAAGTGCTACACAGAATGAAATCAATGGCGACGACGCTCGTGCCTTATTGGCTAACGGATGCTTCGCTGTATCAGAAGGAGCCAACATGCCTTCTACTCCGGAAGCAATCGACGAATTCCTGAAAGCGAAGATTCTGTACGCTCCGGGTAAAGCAGCCAATGCCGGTGGTGTTTCTGTATCAGGTCTGGAAATGACACAGAATGCTCAGAAGTTAAGCTGGTCAAGCGAAGAAGTAGATCAGAAGTTGCAGAGCATCATGCAGAATATCCACGAACAGTGCGTGAAATACGGTACACAACCGGATGGTTATGTAAACTACGTGAAAGGTGCAAACGTGGCAGGCTTCATGAAAGTAGCCAAGGCTATGATGGCACAAGGTATTTTATAAGCAGAAGCATACAAATACCCTATATAAAGAAGCAAGCCAAAGTAATTTTGGCTTGCTTCTTTCGTCTGATACACTTTTTCTCTTGCAAGAAAGAGCAGAAGTGTTTCTTTTTTCACCGAATCTTGTTACCTTAGCCGATAAATAAACGAAGAACATGGTAACAACGATTCTGAAAAACTTATACCAGTCGTACGTCGGCCAGCCGGCAGAAGACATCACCGAGCTGCCTTCATCGGGTTCTAACCGGCGATACTTCCGACTGACAGGACCTCAGACTTTGATCGGGGTAAGCGGAACTGCTCCCGACGAGAATAAAGCATTCATCTATATGTCAGCCCATTTCCGGGAGAAAGGGCTTCCGGTTCCGCAAGTTTTCATCCAGTCAGACGATTGTCGCTTTTATCTTCAGGAAGATTTGGGCGATACGCTTCTTTTCGATGCGATCGAAAAAGGGCGGAAAAGTTGTGTATTCGATGAAGAAGAGAAAAGACTGTTACACAAAACCATTCGTCTGTTGCCTACCATTCAGTTTGTCGGAGCCGACGGTTTTGACTTCAGCCAGTGTTATCCGCAGGCTGAATTCAATCAACGGTCCATTTTATGGGATCTGAACTATTTCAAATATTGTTTTCTGAAAGCTACCGGAATGGAATTTCAGGAAGACCGCCTGGAAGATGATTTCCAGAAAATGGCAGACGTCTTGCTACGCAATTCCTCGGCTACGTTCATGTACCGGGATTTTCAGTCGAGAAATATCATGATCAAAAACGGAGAACCCTGGTTAATTGATTTCCAGGGCGGACGGAAAGGGCCGGTCTATTATGATGTTGCTTCGTTTTTATGGCAGGCCAAGGCGAAATATCCCGAAGAACTCCGTCAGGAACTCCTGCATGAATATATGGATGCCCTGCGGCAATACATACCGGTAGATGAACGTTACTTCATGAGTCAGTTACGTCATTTCGTATTGTTCCGCACACTTCAGGTACTAGGTGCCTACGGATTCCGCGGTTACTTCGAAAAGAAGCCGCACTTCATCCAAAGTGTTCCGTTTGCCATTGAGAACTTGCGGCAACTTCTCAAGGAAGATTATCCCGAATATCCGTACCTCAGCCATGTCTTGCGTGAGCTGACCGAACTGAAACAATTCTCTGACGACCTCAAGAAACGCACATTGGAAGTGCGGATCGTCAGTTTCGCGTATAAAAAAGGAATTCCGAATGACCCGACTGGCAATGGCGGCGGCTTCGTATTCGACTGTCGCGCCATCAACAACCCCGGTAAATACGAACGATACAATCATTTTACAGGACTGGACGAACCCGTTATCCGCTTTCTGGAGGAAGACGGAGAAATAACCCATTTCCTGGAACATGTATTTACCATCGTAGACGCCTCCGTCAAACGATATATGGACCGGGGATTTACCAACCTGATGATTTGCTTTGGCTGTACAGGCGGACAACACCGGTCGGTTTATTCAGCCCAACATCTGGCAGAACATCTGAACCAGAAGTTCGGAGTCAAAATACATTTAACACACAGAGAACAAAACATCGAACAAATATTTGAGTCTAACCTATGAAAGCACTAGTATTTGCAGCAGGCTTAGGGAACCGGTTAAAGCCTATCACCGACACCGTACCCAAAGCGTTGGTTCCGGTGGGCGGAAAACCTATGCTGGAACATATCATCCTTAAACTGAAAGATGCAGGATTCACCGATATCACCATCAACATTCATCACCTGGGACAACAAATTATCGACTTCCTGCAGGAAAAGAATAACTTCGGAATCGATATCCATATTTCCGATGAACGCGAATACCTGTTGGATACAGGCGGAGGCATCAAACATGCTGCCCCTTTTCTTAACGGAGATGAACCGTTCCTCGTTCACAACGTAGATATCTTTTCCAATATCGACCTGAAAGAACTCTATAACCGGCATCTCGAGAGCAAGGCTTTGGCAACACTTCTGGTCAGCAAACGGAAAACATCCCGTTATCTGCTCTTTAATAAAGAGAACAAACTCTGCGGATGGAGAAACCGGGAAACAGGAGAAGTAAAATCCTATTATCCGTATTTCAATCCGGATCAGTACCAACAATTTGCTTTCAGTGGCATCCATGTGCTCTCTCCTGAAATCTTTCGCTGGATGGAAGACTGGACAGGCAAATATTCCATTATCCAGTTCTATTTGTCAATCTGCGCAAAGACCAATATTCAGGCCTACGAAGTTGCCGATCTGAAATTACTGGATGTAGGGAAAAAAGAAACATTAACCTTGGCCGAAACATGGGTCAAAGAAAATTTATGACAGTATGAGCGGTATTCCAAATCTACGAGAGTTGGTGTTTAGAGATACTCCTTTCGCCAACCTCATGAACAAACGTATATATAATGTATTGCTGATCGCCACCAAATACGACGCCTTCATGCTTGAAGACGACGGGCGTGTGGATGAACAGATATTCAATGAATATACAGCGTTAAGCCTTCGTTATCCGCCCCGGTTTACGCAGGTAACGACAGAAGAGGAAGCTTTGAACGAGTTGAAAAACAGGAACTTCGAGCTGATCATCTGCATGCCGAACATGGATAACCGGGATATATTTGCCGCTGCGACCGAGATTAAAACACATTATCCGCATATTCCGATAGTAGTCCTGACGCCTTTCTCCAAGGAAGTTTCCAAACGGGTGGCGAATGAAGACTTAAGTGCGATCGACTATGTGTTCAGCTGGTTGGGCAACTCAGAATTGCTGTTGGCCATCATCAAGTTGATCGAGGACAAGATGAATGCTCCCGACGACGTGGCCAGTGTAGGTGTACAGATCATTATGCTGGTGGAAGATTCTATCCGGTTCTATTCATCCGCCTTGCCTCATCTGTACAAATTCGTTTTGGAACAAAGTCAGGAATTTGCCAAGGAAGCTCTGAATCCTCACCAGCAGACATTACGTATGCGTGGACGCCCTAAGATCAAACTGGCCCGAACCTATGAAGAGGCAGTCCGGATCTTCGAACAGTACCAGAATAATATCCTAGGAATTATCTCCGACATGAGCTTCATGCATACGGGAGTCAAAGATCCGTATGCCGGTTACAAATTCGGTCAATACGTTCGGAAAACCGGAAAGATCATTCCGTTTATCCTCGAGTCATCCGAATCAGCCAACGAAGTATATGCCCATGAGCTGGGTGCTTCCTTCATAGACAAGAATTCAAAGAGCTATCCGCAGGATTTACGCAAGAAAATCATGCAACGCTTTGGCTTCGGCGACTTTGTCATCCTGAATCCGAAGACAAAAGAGGAAATCATGCGGATCAAGGATCTGAAAGACTTGCAGAAGAAAGTATTTCAAATCCCTGATGATTCGCTGGTTTATCATCTGAGCCGCAATCATTTCTCGCGCTTCTTCTACTCGCGTGCCATGTTTCCGCCCGCCGAAGTCTTGAAGAATGTCGATGTGAGCGATTATAAAGACATGGATGAAGCTCGCAAACTGATCTTCGACCTGATTGTGCAATATCGTCGGATGAAGAATAGTGGCGTTGTGGCCATCTACAAGAAAGAGCGTTTCGACGAGTATAGTAACTTTGCCCGCATCGGAGACGGTTCTCTGGGAGGAAAAGGACGTGGTTTGGCATTCATCGGAGCCATGATCAAGCGATATCCCAAACTCGAGCAGGAGAACTTTGCCGTGAATATTCCGAAGACGGTTGTGATCTGTACCGACATCTTCGATGAGTTCATGGAAACAAACGAGTTATATCCTATCGCCCTGAGCGATACCGACAACGATACCATCCTCAAATACTTCCTCCGGGCTAGTCTTCCTTCGCGTCTGATAGAAGACTTGATGGCATTCTCGGATGTCGTAAAAGGACCGATTGCTATCCGTTCTTCCAGCTTGCTGGAGGATTCACACTATCAACCGTTTGCCGGAATCTATTCAACCTATATGATTCCGAAGCAGGAAGACAAGTATGAAATGCTACGCTCACTCAGTGATGCGATCAAAGCCGTGTATGCTTCTGTATTCTACCAGGACAGCAAAGCCTATATGACGGCTACATCCAACCTGATCGATCAGGAAAAGATGGCGATTGTCCTGCAGGAAGTAGTCGGCACACAATATGGCGACCATTATTATCCGACGATCTCCGGTGTGGCACGTTCCTTAAACTTCTACCCGATCGGTAATGAGAAGGCCGAAGACGGAATTGCCAATATCGCATTAGGCTTAGGAAAATACATTGTCGACGGAGGATTGACACTTCGTTTCTCCCCACGCCATCCACATAATATCTTGCAGATGAGTTCGACGGATTTTGCTTTGCGTGAAACCCAAACCCGTTTTTATGCCCTGGATCTGAATCCGGAGAACATCGTGGATAAGTTTTCGGTAGATGATGCATTCAACCTGAAGAAACTGACACTGAAAGAAGCTGACGCCGACGGTTCGCTCAAGTTCATCACTTCGACCTACGATCCGTATGATATGATTATTCGAGATGGTTATTATCCGGGTGGACGTAAGATCCTTTCGTTCGTGAATGTCTTGCAGCACGATGTCTTTCCGTTGGCCAGCACACTAGACCAGTTACTTCAGATCGGACAAAAAGAAATGGGCCGGCCCGTAGAGATCGAGTTTGCCATCAACATGAACAAACAAGATCCCCGCATAGCCACCTTCTATTTATTGCAGATCCGACCTATCGTCGATAACAAAGAGGTGATGAATGAAGATCTTTCAGTAATACAACAGGAAGATACTATCCTTTCATCTACCAGTGTATTGGGACATGGAATCATCAATGATGTACAGGATGTCATTTATGTGAAGACTGGAGCTTTCAATGCTGCCAACAACCAGTTGATCGCCTACGACATCGAGAAGATGAACCGGAAGTTTACCGGTACAGAGACCAACTATGTGTTAGTCGGTCCGGGACGTTGGGGAAGCAGTGATCCTTGGTTGGGTATTCCAGTAAAATGGCCGCACATCAGTAATGCCAAAGTAATTGTTGAATGCGGATTGGAGAACTATCGGGTTGATCCGAGTCAGGGAACACATTTCTTCCAGAATCTGACATCCTTTGGCGTAGGTTACTTCACGATCAATCCGTTCAAAGGCGAAGGCTGGTTTGATGAAGACTATCTCAACCAACTTCCTGCCGTAGAAGAAACCGAATATCTACGTCATGTCCGTCTGCATGCACCGATCGTAATCAAAATGGACGGCAAACGTAGTCTGGGTGTCGTCATGAAACCCTGATAAACCATACTAACAAGCAAATTAGAGACAATTTTATGGATACACAAATTGTAGAGAAAATAAAGGAACGTATAGCGACAAATCCGTATGTCAACTTTCTTGGGATTCATTTCTCGAAAATAGAAGAAGGCTTTGTCGAAGCTCGGATGCCATTAAGAGACGAGCAACGTCAATACAGCGGTGTAACACATGGTGGCGTCCTGGCAGCACTGGCTGATACCATTGCCGGATTTGCCGCTTACACAATGACGCCTTTAGAAAACGATGTACTAACTGCCGAATTGAAAATCTCTTTTCTTCGGGCAGCTTGGGGATACGAACTAATCGCAAGAGGTTTTGTAATCAAGCCTGGGCGACGGTTACACTTTTGTGAGTGCGAAATCTATTGTGATGACAAACTGGTAGGAAAAGCTTCGGGAACATTCTGTGTGGTTGAGTCACAGGTTGACTAAATAAATTATATTACCTATCATGACAAAACATAGTGTTATTAAAGTAATCACGGGATACGTTTTCTCCTGTTTGGTAACAGCCGGATGGGGACAAACGGAAGGTCCTAATTTAATTATCCGGGCCGACGACATGGGTTCATTCCGTGCTGCAAACATTGCTTGCATCGAAGGATACAAGAATGGCATTGAGACTTCTATTGAAGTCATGGCTGTAACACCCTGGTTTCCTGAAGCAGCCAAACTGCTAAGAGAAAATCCGGGTGTTGATGTCGGATTGCATCTGACCATCACCAGCGAATGGGACAACATCAAATGGAGACCATTAACCCATTGCCCAAGTCTGATAGACAGTAACGGATACTTTTTCCCCATGATGAATGCCAATCCAAACTATCCGGGTCTGGCCATTATGGAAAACAAGTGGAATCTGGCAGAAATAGAACAGGAATTCAGAGCACAGATCGAATTAGCCCTAAAGAATATTCCTCAAATCAGCCATCTTTCGGGACATATGCTTTCTACGGGTTTTGATCCTAAAGTTGCAGAGCTGGTACATCGTCTTGCCGATGAATACAATCTGCCGGCAGTAGATCGGGTCAATGCAATGAAAGAGTATAACTTTTCATATGCAGGCTACGAAGGCTCAAACAAAACAGCAGCCGACAAGGAAGCCAGTTTCATCAAGATGCTTGACAAGCTGGAGCCCAATCAAAACTATATGTTTATTGACCATCCTGCTCTTGATAACGAGGAAATGAAAACAGTCGGACACATTGGATACGAAAATGTTGCAGAAGACCGTCAGGGCGTGACAGACTTATTTACCAGTCCACGTGTCAAAGAGGCAATTCAGAAACGTAACATTCGCTTGATTAGTTACAACGATCTGACTAAATCGTTGCCACGAGCTGAAACTACACCTCAATTAACCAAGGCAATTGACAAATACCTGCAGGCAGTAGAAAAAGAAAAGCAAGACTTGCATAGCATCATGGTTCTTCAGCATGGACAGGTAATAGCAGAACATTGGCGAAGTGAAGGAGCCTGGAATAAACCTCATATCATGAATTCCGTCAGTAAGACATTTACTGCAACGGCCATTGGCTTTGCTGTCTCTGAAGGATTGCTGAAAGTGACCGATAAAGTTATTTCTTTCTTTCCGGATGAATGTCCTGCTACGATCAGTCCGAATCTGGAGAAACTAGAAATCCGTCACTTACTAACCATGTCTGGTGGACATGATACAGACCCGACAGGGAAAATCCGCTCTTCCAAAAACAACAATTGGGTGAAAGATTTCCTCAATACACCTTTTGAGCATGAACCCGGAACATTCTTCTGCTATAACAGTATGGGCACTTATGTTCTTTCTGCCATTGTCCAAAAGGTAACAGGACAGAAAGTCATTGATTACCTCTATCCTCGCCTGTTCCGCCCGTTAGGTATTACCGGTATTCATTGGAATGAAAGTCCACAAGGTATCAATTGCGGAGGTTGGGGACTTTACATCCGGACAGAAGATATGGCCAAGATGGGACAATTCATTCTCCAAAAAGGTCAATGGAAAGGGAAACAGCTGTTACCCGAAAGCTGGATAAACGAAGCAACAACATCACATATTGCTTCCGTACCGGCAGGTGTTCGTCCGGAAGAACTCAAGGAAAAAGGATTGACGGTCAAGAATAGTGACTGGCTGCAAGGCTATGGCTATCAGATGTGGCGCTGCCGACATGATGCTATACGGGCAGATGGAGCCAACGGGCAATACATCATTATCTTGCCAGAGAAAGATGCGGTAATTGTTACCACGGCTCATATAGGAGACATGCAGGCTGAAATCAATCTGATATGGAAATATATCTTACCGGCACTTCCTTAACCTGAAAGTAGTAAATTCAAGATTTCCATCCTATCCTTTATAACTTATAGGGAAAAAATGGAAAGATATATATTCCCGATCTTCCTAACAGCCGTGTTCTTGTGTTGAAAGAACCTTCTTGCTGTCAATAATGAAAAAGAAATAGGCATGTAGTTAGTAGTCCACCAAGAAAAGTCAGAAGATTCTTCAAGATTGCATCTGCTACTAACTACATGCTTACTATTTCAACAAGTCTGTGGGTGTAAAGCTAAACGGAAGAAGCGAAGAGACCGATTCAATAATCCGAACAGATGTTTTGCCACATAACAGAATACGCATAGGGCACTTTGAACGAGATTCACTTTCTAAAAGTACCTGGCAGCAGGCACCACATGGAGAAATCTCATCTCTCACCTCTCCTTCCAACTGAGCAATGACGGCCAAGGCAACAACCGGTTCGTTGGGATAATTGGCGCCTGCAGCAAACAACGCTATGCGCTCGGCACACAAACCTGACGGATAAGCTGCATTTTCCTGATTCGCGCCTGTCACAATTGTTCCGTTACCCAATAAAACGGCTGCTCCGACCTGAAAATGAGAATAGGACGCATAGGCATGCTCCGAAGCTTTCAAAGCCGATTCATATAAATTCCGATCTGAAACAGATAATTCTGACAATGCGGCTGTTACATATTTAATCTGTATTTGCTGTTCTTTCATATATAAATGATTTTATTTCCCGAAGATACACAGTAGAAAACAAAATCCCAACAATTTCAGCAGAAAACAGTACACGATTTCTTTACAAACACAAACTATAAGAATTCCTTTTCCTGCTTCTCGCGATACATGCGCGGAGAAAGTCCTAAATGCTTCTTGACATACTTTCCGAAGAAAGAAATATTCGGGAAATCCAATTCGTTGGTGATCTCTTTTATGCTCTTCTCTGTTTTACGAAGCAGATAAACGACGTCTTTCATCACGTATTGATCAATCAGGTCTGATGCAGGCTGACCGGAAATATCTTTACATACGGCCGACAAATATTTCGGTGATACATGCAGGCAATCTGCATAATAAGATACTGAACGTTTCTTGGGATAGCTGGATGCAAGAAGATCGATGAATGTCTTAAACAAGTTTTCTGCCGACTTATAAGAAGAAGGTTTCAAGGTAATAAACCGGTCCAGCGTATCATGGAACTCATACAGGAAAGCCAGCAACAAGGCATCAACCAATTCCTTACGGTATTTCTTGTTCTTCGTCGTGAGTTTATACTTCAGCAAATCATAGTACCAGCAAAAGGTACGAACCTCATCTTGCGTCAACGACAAAACTGGATTCTTTTCCAGGAACAAGCGGATATCCCAACTGTCATTATTAATGACTGTCAGCTGTCGTACGTATTCAGGCGACAAACAGATACTACGGCATTCGAAGTCCATACTGATCATACTGCTTTCCAAAATAATATTCGGATGGCAGATAAAAACATCATTAACCTGAATCTCATGAAACTGATCATCAACAAACAATGATGCTTTCCCTTTAAGACACAACACCACAACAAAGGCTTCGATCCTAACACTTATCTTCGGATCCAGATTCTGTAAGTTATCTACAAAAACCATGCGTTCATCCGAATATGAAGCAATCTCCTCTACTTCCTTGTCGCCAAATTTCTTTGTCAATATTTCCTTTTCCATCATTCGTTTCGTTTATTATTTCTGGCATGCAAAATAACGAAATATTACTTTCTGACCAGTGGTACATTTTTCCCAATCACTATCCTCCATTTCCTTTTACGCAACCAACAAGAAAAAGAGAACAGTTACAAGGAAAATCAGAAAGCCAGTTTTCTCTCCGAAGCCTATTTCTTTGCACGCAAATTTAATAAGTAATAAAAAATGAAGCAATTTATTCTAGTAACACTGTTGTCATTTCCTTTATGGATGACAAACTGCCACTCTGATTCGGAAGAAGCAGTTCATCAGGCATCGCCTATCAAAGTAAAAGTCATGCAGGTGCGTTCTGTAGGAAACTATCAGACACAAACATACTCTGGTACTGTCGAAGAGTCGAGTGAAACGGCTCTAAGCTTTAGCGTTGCCGGAACAATCCAGCAGTTAAAGGTACAAACAGGCGATCACATCCAAGCTGGACAACTGATTGCTACCGTCAATCCGGCCACGTATAAAAGTAGTTATAAAGCGGCACAAGCTACTCTCGAGCAAGCCGAAGATGCCTACCAGCGTATGAAAGAACTTTATGATAAAGGAAGCTTGCCCGAAATCAAATGGATCGAAATACAGAGCAAACTGCAGCAGGCACAATCGATGGAAGAAGTTGCCAAAAAGAACTTGGAAGACTGCAATCTGTATGCTCCTTTTAGTGGTGTCATTGCCGAAAAGACAGCCGAAAGTGGTCAAAACGTCGTTCCGGGAATGCCAGTTGTCAAGCTGGTTGCTGTTAATCAGTTAAAGGTAAAAGTAGCTGTTCCAGAAACAGAGATTGCCCACATCAGCATATCTCAGCCGGCACAAATCCAAGTACCAGCGCTGAATGGACGAACCTTTCATGGTAAAGTCATTGAAAAGGGAATTGTAGCCAATCCGTTGTCTCGTTCGTATGAGGTCAAAATCCAGATAAATGATGCGGACAAGACTTTGATGCCCGGCATGGTAACGGAAGTTGCGATCAGTAATACTGAAGAAAACAACCAGACCTTTGTCTGGATAAATAAAAACGGAACAGCCCAAAGAAAATTCATCACTTGTGGAGATTATACAGCTTCGGGTGTAGTTGTCTTGTCGGGATTAGACAATGGCGATGAGATCATCACCGAAGGCCAACAGAAAGTTTGTGAAAATACAATGCTCAGCTTATAAACTAATCGTATGGAAAGAAAACGTAATGCAATCGAATGGGCCATGCACTACCGGCAAATTGTCATCCTGGTAGTCTGTTGCCTCATCGCTTTCGGTATTTACAGTTTGCCGAATATGCGAAAGAATGAATTTCCGGACTTCACGATTCGTCAAGGACTCGTTGTAGCTGTAGCTCCGGGTAACACCGTGGAAGAAATGGTTGAACAGGTCACTAAACCGCTTGAAGATTATATATTCACATATAAAGAAGTAAAGAAGAAAAAAACATTCTCAACAACCCGTGATGGAATTGTCTATATCCAGGTTGAACTCAACGATGACCTGAACAACAAAGACGAATTCTGGAGTAAGTTCAAGCATGGTGTTGCTGTATTCAAATCGCAGTTGCCACAGAATGTACTTGCCGTGCAAGTAGTTGATGACTTCGGCGATACTTCGGCCTTACTGATCACCATGGAAAGTGAAGAAAAGACCTATCGTGAACTCGATAAGTATATGGAAGAACTGCAAAATCGCTTACGACAAATTCCCAGTGTCGGACGTTTGAGCGTAAGTGGTCTGCTGAAAGAACAAATATCGGTTTATCTGGATAATGACAGGCTAAGTCAATATGGACTAAACGACCAGTTATTGGCTACCACACTCTTTACAAAGGGATTTACAACAACTGGCGGACAGATCAAAAGTGATGAATATGTACAGCCGGTATATGTGGCACAGTCATTCAATACAGTCTATGACGTAGAGCAGCAAATTGTCTATACCGATCCTTCGGGTAATAACATTCGCCTGAAAGATGTGGCACGTGTCGTCAAAGAATATCCGGAACCAGACAGTTACATCAGCAACAACGACAAGAAATGTATTCTTCTGAGTGTTGAAATGAAGAAAGGACAGAACATTGTCAAGATGGGAAATGAGATCAACCAAGTTATTGAGGACTTCAAGCAAACCATACCGCAAGAAGTAAACATCTATCGGATCACAGACCAGAGTCAAGTTGTAGATGATAGTGTTACCAACTTCCTGAAAGAGCTGGTGATCGCCATTGTGGCTGTTATCATTGTCGTCATGTTGCTATTGCCGCTCCGGGTAGCTTTAGTAGCAGCTTCAACAATCCCGATTACAATCTTCATCTCATTAGGTCTGTTTAATGCCTTCGGTATCGAACTGAATACAGTGACGCTGGCAGCACTGATCGTGACCCTGGGTATGATTGTGGATAACTCGATCGTCATCATCGACAATTATCTGGAGAAAATCAGCGAAGGACAATCGCGTTGGCATGCTTCTATCGAAAGTACCACGCACTTCCTGAAGTCTATCTTCTCAGCTACGATGGCCATCAGTATCACCTTCTTCCCGTTCTTATTCATGACAACGGGTATGATCCACGACTTCATCCTGAGTTTTCCTTGGGCCATTACACTTATCCTTGGTATTTCTCTGCTTGTGGCAACAATGCTGGTACCCTTCATGCAGTTTTATTTCATCCGAAAGCCATTGAAAAGCTCGATACAGACAGACGGGAAAAAGAAGTTCTCTTTTCTGGACGCTTTGCAGGAAGGCTATAACCGGTTGCTGGATGTTTGTTTCCACTGGCCAAAGACTACCGTTGGTTTAGGCATCTTTTCTGTCGTTGCAGGAGCTTATCTGATGTCAAACCTGCCACAGAAATTAATGCCTACAGCTGATCGTAACCAGTTCGCTGTTGAGATCACACTTCCAACGGGAACAGCCATCGACAAAACTACTCGTGTTGCCGACAGTCTGTCGCACATACTGCAAAAAGATCCACGAATACTTTCAGTGACATCTTTCAAGGGTTGCGCTTCACCGCGTTTCCATACTACATACGCTCCGCAAATTGCAGGAACCAATTATGCTCAGTTCATCATCAATACGACCGGCGTACAAGCGACGGAAGAATTGTTAGACGAATATACTCCCAAATTCACGGATTATTTTCCTGAAGCATCCGTCCGCTTTAAGCAGTTAAGCTACAGCCAATCGGCTTATCCAATTGAAATACGGCTGAGTGGAGAATCTGTAGACATATTAACTGAGAATGCCAATAAAGTCGTGAACATGTTGCATCAGATTCCTGAACTGCGACTGATTCATACCAATTTCAACGAACCGCAGGCTGCCACCAAAGTGGTATTGAAGGAAGATGAAGCGACCCGACTGGGTGTAAGCAATATGGGAGTTGAGACAACACTTGCCATGCGCTACGGAAAAGGGTTGCCTATTACTAACACATGGGAAGGCGACTACAATATCCCGGTTGTACTGAAAAGCAAGAAATCCGACCGGTCGACTCCGCAGGACTTAGCTAACGAACAGATTCCTGTACAAGCCGGATTAAGCACCGTTCCGCTGCGACAAATTGCCAACATTGAGCCTACTTGGGAAAACGGACAAGTAGTTCGCCGAAATGGAGTTTACACCATCAGTGTATTGGCAGATGTGGAACGTGGAGAAAATGCCATGGCTCTTATTGAAGAGATTCAGGGGAAACTGAATAAAATGACATTCAGCCCCGGAATTACGTTAAACATCGGAGGAGATTTGGAAGAAAGCGAAGAAAACATGCCTCCTATGATGAACGCCCTTGTCGTAGCAGCTGCCATCATATTCTTCATTCTGGTTGTCCACTTCCACAAGATCAATATTGCGCTGCTGATATTTGCCAGTATGACCTTGTGTGTATTAGGTGCAGCAACAGGAATCCTGGTACAAGGAGTTGATTTCAGTGTTACTTGTGTGTTGGGTCTGATCAGTTTGATGGGTATCATCGTACGTAATGGCATCATCATGATTGATTATGCCGAAGAGCTCCGCAAGACAGAGAAGCTTTGCGTCCGCGATGCCATTTATCAGTCTGCCCGCCGCCGTATGCGTCCGATCTTCCTGACCTCGGCTGCTGCTTCCATGGGTGTTATCCCGATGATTTTAGGGAAAAGCGGCTTGTGGATGCCGATGGGAACCGTTATCTGTTATGGCACACTGATCACCATGCTCTTACTGCTGACCGTACTTCCGGTAAGCTACAGGCTCATATTCAGCGGTTCTACCCGGAAACGGGCACAATTGGCAGCTTTCGAAAACGAATAAACAGTTTGTAAACGATTTAATATAACTGAACAATGAAACATACAATCCAAATATTCTTCTTCATGCTTTCTTTTGGTATCGTTTCGCTGGGCTCTGCCAATGCCCAGCGGACATACACGTTGGATGAGTGCCTCGAACAGGCACTCTCCAACAATGTCCGCATGAAAAATGCAGAGAACAACAAGAAGATCTCTGCCCATGACCGGAAAAATGCTTTTACTAAATACTTCCCATCTGTGAGTGCTACAGGAGCAGGATTCATCGCCAACAACGGTCTATTTGAATTACAGATGAGTCCGGAAATGCAAATGTCGCTTATGAAAAATGGTGTCATCGGAGGTGTTTCTGCCTCGATGCCCATTTTCACAGGTGGACAAATCGTCAATGGAAACAAGCTGGCTGAAGTAGGCGAAGAAGTCAGTCGCCTGCAATATAACCTGTCGGAGAATGAAGTCAGACTGACAACCGAAAACTACTTCTGGCAAATCATCACACTCAAGGAGAAACTTCAGACGCTGGCGGCTGTCGAAACCCAACTGGACAGACTGACAAAAGATGTAGAAGCGGCAGTCGAAGCCGGAATCACCACGCGCAACGACCTGTTGCAAATCCGTCTCCGTCAGAATGAAACACAAAGCAGCCGGATTCAGGTTGAAAATGCTTTGTCTCTTTCCCGGAATCTTCTGGCACAATATATGGGATTAGGTTCAGACAGTGTGGATGTGGCCTTTTCGATGGATAACCAACTGCCCGAAAACCCGTCAAATTTGTTTGAAGTTCCCGAGAATGCCCTGGCCCGTACCAGCGAATATCATCTGTTGCAACAGAACCTGAAAGCCAGCCGCCTGCAAAAAGACATAACTATCGGCAAGAATCTGCCTACCGTTGCTTTGGGTGGCGGATACTACTATGAGAACTTGATGGACAGAGACCATACATTTTGGATGGGTTTTGCTACGGTTTCGATCCCTATCTCCGGATGGTGGGGCGGTTCACACGACATCAAGAAACAGAAACTTCAGGTCAGAAATGCTGAAAACCAGTTGCAAGATCAAAGCCAGATGCTGATGATCCGCATGCAACAGACCTGGAATGACTTGAATGATGCCTACAAGCAAGTCGGCATTGCCCTTTCTTCGAT
>OHQQ01000947.1_pt1 | contig 15451 bp, 10 predicted proteins | sample 1578211 | NCBI WGS metagenome assembly OHQQ01 (sample SAMEA3879539, study PRJEB24766) | human gut metagenome | biome: human-associated habitat; feature: feces | place: USA | collected 1985/1987
TTTATCATGCCCGACACTAAAAAAAGAAATACTGCATTTAATTGATGAACTGAATCTCGATACGCCGGTGTATTTTCTGCCGAAGCGCCTGCACAGCAATCCTCAGGAGCTGGCAGAGTATTTGCAAAGCACTATCGACAGTTTTGCCAACGTAGACCGCATTTTAATCTGCGTAAGCGGCTGCGGCGGCGGAACGGCAAAGCTGAAAGCAACTGCGGCAGAGCTTGTAATACCCAAAACGCGCGACTGTGTGGATATTTTGCTTTCCAAAACGGATATTAAAAGCATTAACCGCGCGCCCAAAGGCATTTTTATGACGGAAAGCTGGCTTGATTTTATGCGCAGCGGCAGCCTGAACCTTGAAACGCAGATTGCCGAAAAGGGCGAGGAAGAAGGCAAGGCCTACCTGCGCAAAATGTTTAAGGGGTTTGAGCATTTTTACGTGGTAGATACCGGCACTTACAATACGCAGGCTGTTGTTGACGAACTGAAGCCGCTTGTAGATGTGCTTGACGGCACGATTGAAGTTGTTGGCGGCGGTTACAGCATTTTGCGCAAGCTGCTTACAGGCGATATTGACGGCGATTTCCGCGTTATTGCCAAAGAAGGGTAAACAGCCTGTAAACCCTTGCAAAAGCGGGCATTTTGTTTGCTTTTTTACACTTAATATTGTAAAATTAAAAGATAAAGAAAAACGTAAAAAACTTTACAGGAGGATGAAGCCGTTATGAAAACCGACAACCAGGAAATGATTTTAGTAATTGACTTCGGCGGCCAGTACAACCAGCTTATCGCCCGCCGCGTAAGGGAAAGCGGCGTTTACTGCGAAATTGTGTCTTACAGGCAGAGTCTTGAAAAAATTAAAGCAAAAAACCCCAAAGGCATTATTTTTACCGGCGGCCCCAACAGCGCTTATTTAGAAGATTCGCCCACGATTGATGCGGAAATTTACAGCTGGGGCGTGCCTGTTTTGGGCATCTGCTACGGCAGCCAGCTGATGATGCACATGCTGGGCGGGCATGTTTGCAAAGCGCCGGAACGCGAATACGGCAAAACACTGGTTGACTTTGATACGGAAAGCCTTCTTTTTAAAGATATACCGGCCAAAAACGTGTGCTGGATGAGCCACAACGACTATATTGAAACGGCAGCGCCCGGCTTTAAAATTACCGCGCATACCCCCAACTGCCCGGTAGCGGCGGCAGAGGACGTAAGCCGCGGGCTGTACTGCGTGCAGTTCCACCCCGAAGTGCTGCACACCGACAACGGCACCAAAATGCTGAGCAACTTTGTATATAATGTATGCGGCTGTGCCGGAACCTGGAAAATGGACAGCTTTGTTGAAGAAACCGTTAAAGAGCTGAAAGAACGCATCGGCAGCGGCAAAGTGCTGTGCGCATTAAGCGGCGGCGTAGACAGCAGCGTCTGTGCGGCAATGCTGGCCAAAGCCATCGGCAAACAGCTTACCTGCGTATTTGTAGACCACGGCCTGCTGCGCAAAAACGAACGTGAAGAAGTATGCTCCGTATTCGGCGAAGGCGGCCTGTTTGACATTAACTTTGTATGCGTAGATGCACGCGAACGTTTTTACAGCAAACTGGCAGGCGTAACCGCGCCGGAAACCAAACGCAAAATTATCGGCGAAGAATTTATCCGCGTGTTTGAAGAAGAAGCCAAAAAAATCGGCGCAGTCGATTATCTGGCACAGGGCACCATTTACCCGGACGTTGTTGAAAGCGGCCTCGGCGGCGAATCGGCAACCATTAAGAGCCACCACAATGTAGGCGGCCTGCCCGACTTTGTAGACTTTAAAGAAATTGTTGAGCCTCTGCGCGATTTGTTTAAGGACGAAGTACGCCAGTCCGGCAGAGAACTTGGCCTTCCGGAATATTTGGTAACCCGCCAGCCGTTCCCGGGACCGGGGCTTGCCATCCGTATTATCGGCGAAGTAACGGCAGAAAAAGTTGCCATTGTGCAGGATGCCGATTACATTTACCGCGAAGAAGTGGACAAACTGCCGCTGGCAGAGCGCCCCAGCCAGTATTTTGCGGCGCTGACCAACATGCGCAGCGTAGGCGTTATGGGCGACGAACGTACTTACGATTACGCCATTGCCCTGCGTGCCGTAACCACCACCGACTTTATGACGGCGGAAGTTACCATGCTGCCTCCTGCAACAATTACCACCGCAGCCAACAGAATAGTAAACGAAGTAAAACATATCAACCGCGTGCTGTTTGACTACACAACCAAACCGCCCGCAACGATAGAGTTTGAATAATTGTTAAAACTGTGGAGAACGGCTTGTACAGCCGTTCTTTTCTTTTTAGTCAAATATTTTTGCCATAAAATTGCCAGTTTAAGAAAAATAAGATAATCCTTTAGTGCGCGAAAGCAAAAATAAAGTGCGAATTAAATCAAAATAAAATGGCGAAGCCATTAAATGTTGTAACTACGTTCCGGTGTCTGAGACGTTTTTGTATGAGGTTTGGAGAGTAATTTTTATTAATTAGCATACTTGCATGGCTGTATCGCAGGTCATGCACTCGTATGCGCTTCAAATTTGCCTTATGAGCGCATCTTGTAAGATATTTAATAGTAAAACTTCATTATCGTATAGTTTTATTGATGAATAAAACTATTTATAGTATAATAATGACGAATTATAAAGTTTGATTTTGCGTGGAAGGTGGCAATATGGCAGTAAGCTACAAGAAGCTATGGAAATTATTGATTGATTTGGATATGAAGAAAAAAGATTTACAGCAGGCTGCCGGGATTAGTCCAGCCTTAATTGCGAAGCTTGGACGAAATGAAAATGTGTCTACGGAGTCTTTGGTGAAAATCTGCATAGCGTTGAATTGTGATATCGGAGATATTGTGGAGATTGTTCTGCCTGAGGGAGGCGAGTCATGTGATTCACAATGAAAATTCCAGAGTGAAGATTCCGGCGTTAGTTCATTTAACCCGCTTGGGATACAAGTACATTAAGCAAAAGGATTGCATCGGCGCATACTGTCCTAAAACAAATATCTTCAAAGAAATTTTGCGTGACAACATCAATCGTCTGAATGGTACTGTACTGACTGAAGCTGATGTCGATTCGTTGGTTGAAGAGCTGGCAATCAAACTTAACACAGATGATTTGGGACGTTCGTTTTATAAAATACTTCTCAATGGATTTAATGGTTTACGATTGATTGACTTAGATGATGAATTCAGAAATTCATATCATGTAGTAACGGAGCTGACATATCAAAATGGTGAAGATGAGTTTCGGCCGGACATTACATTGTTGGTCAATGGTCTGCCTTTAGCATTCATTGAAGTAAAGAAGCCAAACAATCGGGATGGTATCATTGCAGAGCATACTCGCATGAATAAGCGGTTTGCCAAAAAGGTGTTTCGTCGGTTTGCTAACATCACACAAATAATGGTGTTCTCCAACAATATGGAGTACGATGACAACAATGTGGAGCCTATTGAGGGTGCATTCTATGCTTCCAGCAGCTATGAAAAGCTGTTCTTTAACCGCTTCCGCGAAGAAGACCCTACAATATATAGTTCTGTTCGCCCTGTTGACCCCAACGTTGAAGAAACTATTTTGATAGACAACAACTTGGTTACGATTAAAGGAACAGAGGAGTATGCTCTTAACATTGGCGAGCACACGCCTACCAATAGAATGCTGACTTCTTTATTCACTCACTCTCGTTTTAATATGTTTTTGAAATATGGATTTGCCTATGTGGAGCGAACAGACAAGCATGGTATCAAGACTATGCAAAAACATATTATGCGGTATCCTCAGTTTTTTGCAACCTTGGCTATCGAGAAAAAATTGAATACGGGAGCGAAGCATGGTATCATTTGGCATACCCAAGGCAGCGGAAAGACCGCTCTTGCCTTTTATAATGTCCGGTATCTCCGTGATTATTTTCAGCGGCAGGGCAAGGTGGCAAAATTTTATTTTGTTGTAGACCGGCTTGATTTGCTCGCGCAAGCCAGTGAGGAATTTGTTGCTCGTGGTCTGCATGTTGAAAAAGTCAATTCAAAGGAAGATTTCATTAAAAATATTAAAACGATTGGGGCATCCAATAATTCTGGTAAGGACAGTATTACCGTTGTAAATATTCAGAAATTTACAGAAGAATCTGTTGCCAGAAAATCTGATTATGATGTAGATGTGCAGCGCATTTATTTTTTGGATGAAGCTCACCGAAGCTATAAACCTAATGGTTCGTTTTTGGCAAACTTAATGGCTTCCGATCGTGATGCTGTGATGATTGCATTAACAGGTACTCCATTGATTGGTGATGGATATAATACAAAGGATGTTTTTGGAGAGTACATTCACAAATATTATTATAATCGCTCCATTGCCGATGGCTACACATTGAAATTGATTCGAGAAGGCATTAAGACGGAGTATCGGACCAAGATGCAGGCTGTTTTGGAATCTTTGGAAACGGAGAAAGGTTCATTATCCAAAAAGGATGTGTATGCACACCCGAAGTATGTATCAGCTCTGGTGGAGTATATAGTGGAAGATTTCAAGCACAGCAGAATCATATTGGGGGACAGTACGATTGGTGGTATGATTGTTTGTGATTCTTCTCTGCAAGCAGTTAAAATTGAGGAGGAACTGGATAAATACCCGGATTTGACTCACGAGTTAATTCTCTGCGATGTAGAAGATAAAGAAACCCGCCGTGGTTATCAGGAAGATTTCAAAAAGGGTAAGATTGACCTGCTGGTGGTTTACAACATGTTGCTTACCGGCTTTGATGCACCTCGTCTGAAAAAGCTGTATCTCGGTCGTGTAATCAGAGAGCATAACCTTCTGCAAACCCTCACTCGTGTCAATCGTCCATATAAAACATTCCGTTATGGCTATGTAGTGGATTTTGCTGACATTCGCAGTGAATTTGATAAAACAAATAAAGCATACTTTGAAGAATTGCAGTCTGAACTTGGCGATGAATTTGAAAAATACCGCAATATTTTTAAGTCTCAAGAGGAGATCGAGCAGGATTTAAAGAGTATACAGGACAAGTTATTTCTATATGCAACAGATAATGCAGAACTGTTCTCTCAGCAGATCACTGCTCTGGACGATAAGAGCGAACTGCTTTCTTTGCGTCAGGCATTGGATACCTATAAGGAACTATTCAATATTATAAAACTCTTTGGTTACGATGAGCTTGCAAAGAAATTTTCGATGAAACGCCTTCATGCTATGCTTACCGAGGTCAATAATCGTATCAGCATTATCAACCTCAAGCAGAATATGCAGAAAAGCGAAGATATGACTGAGCTGCTCAATATCGCATTGGATCAGGTTGAGTTTCATTTTCGCAAGGTATCAGAGAGCGAAATGGTGATTGCTGACCAGTTCCAGGACATTTTGGAGAAAACACGTCGAGAGTTTGAACGATCCCTTGATCCCAAAGACCCAGAGTTTATTTCACTGTTTGATGAACTCAAGCGAATTTTCAAAAAGAAAAATATAGAGGAACTGACTGCTGATGAAATGAAAGAGCATATTCAGGATTTGGAGCGGATTAGGAAAGCCGTTGCACAGCAGAATCTTCGTGATCAGATGCTGTGCTCCAAGTATGGCAATGATGCCAAATATATGCGCACTCATAAACGATTGAAAGCTTGTCCGCCACCTATCGGAGCAGATTCTGTAATTTTTGATGTTCTTATAGGGGTGAAAGCTGCAGTTGACCAAAAAGTTTTGAAGAATCAACGGATGATGGATAACAATGCGTTTTTCTCGCAGGAAATTATGCCATCTATTATCCAATCCTGTCGCAAAAGTGGTGTAAAACCTACTCTCGATCAGGTAAAGTTTATAGACCGTTGTATTTCGACTGAATATTTTGCCGAAAGGAATTATACCGCATGATGCAGATTGAATCGATTACTATAAAGACAAAACAGATGATTGATGACCTGAAAACTATCTGCGCCAACTTTGGCTTGGGTGGCTCTCCGGGCGAATATAAAATCATCACTCAGGTGTTTCTGTATAAATACCTGAGTGACAAATTCAGTTATGAAGCCAGCAAGGTGGAGCCATCCATTGCTAAGGCTGAAAATGTGGAAGCAGAACTGACCGACATGCTGGACGAAGAATATGAGATGATGCTTATGATGCTGGGCGGCAATGTAGCGAAGCTGAAAAAGAAGCACTATATTTCCTATCTGTTTAACCACCAAAATGATAGCAGCATGAAAAAAGCAGATGGAACACCGTATCCGTTCTATCAACTCTTTGATGATACGCTGGTGGATATTGCAAACTACAATTTGGATATCTTTTCCGTCCAGACCGGTGGTGAGGAGAAAATCAAGCTCTTTGAGCCTATTTCCCAGTATGTGATTGAAACGGCAAAGAAATCTCTGTTTTGCCGTGCTATTATCAATAAGCTGGTAGAGTTTAGCTTTGCAGAAGTTTTTGAGCAGAAATACGATTTTTTCTCCCAGATTTTTGAGTATCTGATTAAGGACTACAACAAAGATTTCGGCAAGTATGCAGAATATTACACCCCGCATACTATCGCAGATATCATTGCCCGTATTATGGTGCGTGGAGAAGTGACCAATGCCACCATTTATGATCCTGCGGCTGGTTCTGGTACGCTGGTATTGGCTCTGGCTCACCAGATTGGCGAGGATAATTGTACTATCTACACCCAAGATATTTCCTCCAAGTCCAACGAGTTCCTTCGCTTGAATCTGATTCTCAACAATCTGGTTCACTCTCTTAGCAATGTGGTGCATGACGATACACTGATTGCTCCCCGACACCTGAATCCTCAAAAAAATGGACTTGCCAAGTTTCAATATATCGTCAGCAATCCGCCATTTAACATGGACTTCAGTGACAATAGGGAAACCTTAGCCAGTGAAAAATACAGCAGTCGTTTCTTTGCTGGTGTCCCTAAAATTCCAAATAAAGATAAAAACAGTATGGATATTTATCTTATGTTTTTGCAACACATTATCTGTTCTATGGATGACAACGGAAAAGCTGCAATCGTTGTTCCAACGGGATTTTTAACTGTAACCAAGCGATCTAATTCTATTGCGTATACCATTAGAGAGTATATTATAAAAAATCGTATGCTGCGTGGAGTTGTGTCTATGCCATCCAATATTTTCGCTACCACTGGCACCAATGTCTCAATCATCTTTCTGGACAAAGGAAACCGGGATGGACAGGTGATACTGATGGATGCTTCCAAGTTGGGTACTAAAGAAAAGGTTGACGGTAAAAATCAACGAACGGTACTGAGCCAGGAGGAAATTAACAAGATTATTGACACCTTCAATGCTGGCGAAGCAGTTGATGATTTCTGCGTGGCAGTCAGATGCAAAGAAATTGCAGAGAAAAAACTGTCTTTCTCTGCAGGACAATATTTCGAGGGAAAAATTGTTTATGCTACTTTAACGCCTGAGCAATTTAAGGAAAAAATAGACCACTTCAAAAAAGAGTTATCTGAAATGTTTTCCAAATCACATGAGTTGGAAAAAAAGATGTGCGATAGTTTGGAGAAAATAACTTATGATTTATAATGCCACTATATATAACGATTCGTGGAATACTAAAAAGCTAAAGGAATTGGGCGATTTTAGTCGTGGTAAATCAAAACACCGTCCAAGAAATGACCCCGAACTTTTTAATAATGGCACATATCCTTTAGTTCAAACGGGTGATATAAAAGCGGCTACTCTTCATATTGCCAAACATGAACAATCCTATAATGAGTTTGGATTATCACAGAGTAAATTGTGGCCAACAGGAACTTTGTGTATAACAATAGCAGCTAATATTGCGGAAACAGGCATATTAGCTTATCCTATGTGTTTCCCGGACAGTATTGTAGGTTTTACAGCAAATCATACAGAAACATCAGAATTATTTATGCATTATGTTTTTACCTATATTCGACAGTCTATTCAAAATTCTGTATCAGGAAGCATTCAGAATAATATAAATATTGAATACTTAAAGTCGCTTGATTTCAAAATCCCTGAAAAGCCGTATCAAGATAAAATTGTAGCAGTTTTATCAAACCTTGATGAAAAAATTGAACTAAATTTAAAGATTTGTTCTGAATTGAAATCTATGGCAAAAACCCTCTATGATTACTGGTTTGTGCAGTTTGATTTTCCCGATGAGAACGGCAACCCTTACCGCACCTCCGGTGGTGCAATGAAGTGGAATGAACAACTCAAACGAGAAATTCCAAAGGAGTGGGGAGTAGGAAATTTATATAATATTGCGGATTTTATAAATGGATTAGCGTGTCAAAAGTTTAGACCCAAAGATGGAGAAAACGCACTCCCAGTTATAAAAATTAAAGAAATGCATGATGGTATTACAGCAGAAACAGAACAAGTTTCTGAAAATATACCCACAAAGCATAAAATTTACGATGGAGATATTTTATTTTCTTGGTCAGCTACGTTAGAGGTAATGTACTGGTATGGTGGAATCGGTGGATTGAATCAACATATTTTTAAGGTGAATCCTAAATCGTATTTTCCAAAAGAATATGTATATGAACAGTTGAGTTCTTATATTGTTAATTTTATTAAGTTGGCTGAAGCAAGAAAAACTACAATGGGACATATTACAACTGATCATCTTGAACAAGGCAAAATTCCTTTGCCGCCAGAATCTCTTTTAAATCAATTCACAGAAAAGATTCGACCAATTCATCAGAAGATTGGACAGACAAAACAGGAAAATTGTGTACTAACAAAACTTCGTGATTGGCTTCTGCCTATGCTGATGAACGGACAGGCACGGGTTGAATAATAAGGTAGAATTATGGAAAAAGTACATTAGAGAAACAAATTAAACAGCAAATGAAGCAGGCAAAACAGCTTGCAGTCAAACAAAGATGAAAAGAAGAAAAACGGCTAAGCGTGCAAAGGAAAATGGAGTATAAAACCGCTGCTTGAGATTGATCTACATCTATTGTTAACGGACAACCTTTGATAGATGGTTTTCGCATTATGAATAAAACTGCTGAAAAAGTGCTGAAGTGTTTGCGGGAGTGCAGTATTGAAAAGACACTTATGTTAATTTCTAAGCAATCTTCCCTTCGTATGTGTAGCTGTATGTCGAATTAGAAAGGGGGATAGAGAGTATGAAAAAAGTTGATTTACACATTCACACAATTGCTACTGTAAGTGACTATTACTTTGAATTCTCTATGGATACGTTACAAAGTTATATTGATTGCAAAGAATTAGATGCAATTGCTATAACAAATCATAATTTGTTTGATAGAAAGCAGTATGAGGAAATTTGTAAAAAAATATCAATTCCAGTATTTCCTGGTATTGAAATTGATGTAGAGCAAGGTCATTTATTGTTGATTACTTCAATGGAAGATCTGGATGATTTTGAATCTCGGTGCAATGATATACAGAAAATAAATTCTACTAATACTTCATGGATGTCAGAAGATGATCTGTTGGGATATTTTCCGAATATCGAAAAGTATGTGTTGATACCTCACTATGACAAAAATCCAAAGTTAGAATTGCATCGAATTTCCAAAATTAAAGACCATATTACTTGTGGTGAAGTAACAAGTATAAAAAAATTTATAGCAATGAAGAAAAAAAGCGATGATCTTGTACCAGTTCTTTTTAGCGATGAACGCATGAAGAAAGGTGGTTCGCAGTTCTCAGATAGACAAACTTTTATTGATATTGAAGAGTTGTCTGTAAATGCGTTAAAACACGCTTTGAGAGACCGTGCAAAAGTTTCGCTTTCTCCAGATGAAGGAAATATCTTATTTAAAATTTTAGATAATGGATTACAGATCTCCACAGGTTTAACAGTTGTTTTAGGCGGAAGGTCGTCTGGAAAGTCATATACATTAGATGCTATTAACGATCAGTATGAACATGCTGCTTATATCCGTCAGTTTGAATTACTTGCGCGAGACGAGGAAGCAGATAAAAAAAGATTTGATGAACTTTTACGAAGAAAAGGTGACTCTATTACTCAAGAATTTTTGCAACCATTTAAAAATGTGATTGATGATGTACAGGAAATTGACTTAAGGACAGATGAAAAGGAGATAGAAATATATCTTGAAATGTTAAAAAAATCTGCTGCAGAGGTCGAAAGGCAAGATGCTTTTGCAAAAGCAAAACTATTTAGTGAAACATTATTTGATATTAAAGAGTTATCATCACTTAAAAATCTTATTGAAGCTGTTGATATTTTAATTTCTAATTTAGAGTATCGAGAGTTAATAAATTCTCATATTGAGAGAAAAGCATTATTGAATTTAGCAATTTCGCTTAGGAAAAAATATATTGCCGAAAGCCAATTGGCGAGCAATATGGAATATATAAATGATATTGTCAGCAGTATAAAGACGGAATTGAGCAGTAGAACAACAAATACGGTTGTTCCAGAAATCGACTTTTATAGGATTTTGTTGAATCAGAGAAAAATTAAAAAATTTTCTGCTATTGCTAAGGGAGTTCAGCAAAAACGTGTTATTGAACAAAAAAGTGTTTATTCATTTACAATTGTTGCAAAAGCAAGACCTTTTAATGGAGCACAAGAGCTTCATTTGGTATTTAAAACAAATGAAGCTTTAAAACCGATTTACGAAAAATATAATGATCCATATGAGTATTTGTGTTTGCTACGCAAAAATCAAAATATTCCAAGTTCGGAATATCACAAATTTTTTGTTTATATTGAATATGAGGTTTTGAATAAATATGGAACTAAAGCATCCGGTGGCGAACGCTCAGAATATAATCTGCTTCAACGGTTAAAAGATGCTTTACAAGAAGATATTTTAATTTTAGATGAACCGGAATCTTCTTTTGATAATATTTTCTTAAAAGATGGTGTTGATGTTTTGCTTAAAGAATTGTCTGAACACATTCCTGTTGTGATTGCAACACATAACAACACTATTGGTGCATCGGTACACCCTGATTTTCTCATATATACAGAAAAAGAGATTACTCCAGATGGTGCTATCAAATATCACCTTTATTCTGGATATCCAACCAGTGAAGAACTAACAGATCTGGAGGGAAATAAATTAAATCGCAGATCAATTATGCTGAATTGCTTGGAAGCAGGTGAAGAAGCGTATCTCGAGAGGAGTAAAACATATGAAGTATCTTTACATTGAGAATGGACAGGGATTTTTTTCAGTAAGTGGTTTGGAAACAGATAAACAAACCATAGATAAAATTGGAAAAGAGGAGCTTTTGAAATTACTGAACTTGATTGTTGATGAGAGCGCAGAAAACGAATTCGAAATGGATTCTTATGATGAGGGAAATTTAAAAAATCCTGCGCATAAAATAATTTATAAAAATATATACGAAAATTTCGATGCAGTAATTAAAAAGCGAAAACAATTTAAAGATGTAACATGTAATTTGTACAAATCTGCGATTGAAAAGTATTCTGCTGAATTGAATGAAGAATAGAAAATTTAGATTTGTGCTTGTGAGTATATTTTGAGTATACTTTTTATGAGCAACAGAAATAATCAAGCGAATGTGGTGAAAATACGGTAAATTATAGTGCTAACGCTACTCAAAAAATATATATAACGCAAAAACATACCTTGAGTTTGAATGAAATATAAAAAAACTGTAAGCCGTGTAATTATATGGCTTGCAGGTTCTCTTTTTGTTATATATTAACTAATTTTTGTCAATTTTTTTCTTCAAAATCTTTTATACTTTTATGATCAGAAGTTTTCCATAATTGTATTATAATTTTAAGATTTACAAAAATAATATTAAAACAGGATTTTGTTTTCTAATGTAGAATTTATTAAACATCACCTGCAAAGGAGGTACACCCATGATTGTTACAACTACACAAACTGTTGAAGGCAGGCAGATTGCCGAATATAAAGGCATTGTTTTTGGTGAAGTGGTATCCGGCGTAAATTTTGTTAAGGATTTGTTTTCCGGCATTACGGATATTTTTGGTGGGCGCAGCAGCACTTACGAAAATGAATTGCAGGAAGCGCGCGAAAAAGCTATTGACGAAATGTGCAAGCGCGCCGGAAGATTAGGTGCTAATGCAGTTGTCGGTGTCGATGTTGACTACGAAGTATTAGGCAAAGAAAACGGCATGCTGATGGTAAGCGTCAGCGGCACTGCGGTTAAATTAAAATAATATTTACAGTATGGGCAGCTTTAAGGCTGCTCTTTTTTTATGCGGTTTTGCAATTTTTATTCCGCAATTAAATTGATTTAGAACATTAAAGATTGTACGGCTTTATATTTCCCAACCTTTCTCAAATATTTTGCAAAATAACTGTTAAAGTGTATTTATTGTAACATTATTTCATATTGACTTAAAAACAAATAATAATTATAATTGATTACATAAGATTTATCGCAAAAACAGTGATCTCTTAAAATAAGATAGAAGGTTAGGTATTGAAAAATGAAAAATTTACAGAAAGAATACGGACTTTACATTAACGGCAAGTGGCAGCCCGCCTCCGACGGCGCCACCTTTAAAACTTACAGCCCTGCTACCGGCGAAGAACTGGCAGTTTGCGCCGAAGCAACGCGCGAAGATGTTGACGCTGCGGTAAAAGCTGCGCACGCTGCGTGGGAAAGCTGGAAGAACACTACTCCTGTTGAAAGAGCGGTTATTTTAAACAAAATTGCCGATATTATCGACGCCAACGCACAGCATCTTGCAGAAGTTGAATCGCTGGACAACGGCAAACCCATCCGCGAAACCAGCATGATTGATATTCCGATGAGCGCAGACCATTTCCGCTATTTTGCGGCCGCCATCCGCACGGAAGAAGGCACTGCCACCATGCTCGACAACAACACTTTAAGTCTCGTCCTGCACGAGCCTATCGGCGTAGTGGGGCAGATTATCCCGTGGAACTTCCCGTTCCTCATGGCTGCGTGGAAACTGGCTCCGGCACTGGCCGCAGGCGACTGCATTGTGCTTAAACCTTCCAGCACTACCAGCCTGAGCGTTTTGGAGCTTGTACGTTTAATTGAAGGCGTGCTGCCGGCAGGCGTGCTTAACGTAATTACCGGCAAGGGCAGCAAGTCCGGCCAGTATGTTTTGGAACACCCCGGCTTTGCCAAACTTGCCTTCACCGGTTCTACCGAAGTTGGCCGCGGCGTGGCACAGGCTGCCGCCGATAAATTGATTCCGGCTACTTTGGAGCTTGGCGGTAAATCGGCCAATATTTATTTTGATGACTGCAACTGGGATTTGGCTATGGAAGGCCTGCTTCTGGGCATTCTGTTTAACCAGGGCCAGGTTTGCTGCGCAGGCTCGCGCGTGTTTGTACACGAAAAAATTTACGATAAATTTGTTGAAAAAGCGGTTAAACGCTTTAACGCCGTAAAAGTTGGCAACCCGCTCGACCCGGCAACGCAGATGGGCTCGCAGATTGACGCGAAACAGGTTGCCAAAATTGCAAGCTACATTGATATTGCCAAAGAAGAAGGCGCTACTATTGCCTGCGGCGGTCATAAGCTTACGGAAAACGGGCTTGATAAGGGCAACTTCTTTGCGCCGACGCTGATTACCAATGTTACCAACGATATGCGCGTGGCACGCGAAGAAATTTTCGGGCCTGTGGCTGTGGTTATTAAGTTTAAGGACGAAGCCGAAGTTGTTAAAATGGCAAACGACAGCAATTACGGCCTTGGCGGCGCCGTATGGACGCAGGATATTAACCGCGCCATCCGTGTGGCAAAAGCCGTGCAGACGGGCAGAATGTGGGTTAACACCTACAACGCTATTCCGGCAGGCGCACCGTTCGGCGGTTATAAAGAATCGGGCATTGGCCGCGAAACGCATAAAGTAATGCTGGAGCATTACAGCCAGACCAAAAATATTATGATTAACCTTGGCGAAAAGCCTTTGGGATTGTATTGACAACCGCCCTTTACAATGTTAAACTTTTAGTAATTACAAATTTGCAGCTGATGATAAGGAAAAGTACCTTTAAAAGGCAGCCTAAAGCGAGCCGGTGGCGGTGAAAGTCCGGCGGCGGGCATTAAAGGGAATGGGCCTTGGAGGCGCACTGCGAGCCGCAAGGGGTAGCAGCGCCGGGAATGCTTTGCCCGTTACCATAAAAGCGGATATCGGCATCGGCCCGTATCTTTTAAGCGGACTTATTTAAGTCAAGCAGGGTGGCACCGCGAAAGTTTACAGCCTTTCGTCCCTACAGGGATGGAAGGCTTTTTTATTTACCTGTTAAGGAGTGAGCGGCATGGAAGCAGCAGAAAAAGAAAAAAAGATAGTAACATTAACGGAGGTTAAACCAACGCAGGACGGTTACCGCTGGGTGGCGATAACGGCAATGCTTCTGGCAATAGGCATTATTTTGCATACCGTAAGCCCCAACGTTGGCGGCGTTACGCCGAACTGGACCATTGCCATGTATTCCATTGTAATTAACCTTACTAACCCTTCGCTGCCGCAGGCACTGGGCATTGGTTTTATTTCCGGCATGACGCTTGTGCCGTCCTCCAAATCTGCCTTTCCGCTGGGTAACCTTGCCAGCGAGGTTTGCGGTGCGGTGGTGTGCTGCCTCCTGGTTAAGGCCATGCTTGCCGTTAAACTTGAAAAATGGCGCCTGCGCCCGTTTATTGCCGGCCTTGTGGCAACAATGGTAAGCGGCGGCGTATTTACCTTTATTTTAAAAATAGTTTTGGGGCTGCCCTTCAGCGTATGGCTGTATGCCATGCTGCCGGTGGTGGCGGTAATAGGCGTGCTTAACGGCAGCATTACCTTTTTGCTGTACGGCCCGGTGCGCAGGCTGTTTTTTGTGCAGGAGGAAGATAATTGATGGAAACGGTTGCGGAATTAAAGCATTTTTATTTTGCTTACAAAAAGAATAACCTTGTGCTGCACGATATTGATTTTAAAATAGAAAAAGGCTCTTTTACCGTTATCGCAGGGCCGAGCGGCAGCGGCAAAACAACGCTGTGCAAGGCTATGGCGGGCATTGTGCCGTTTTATATGGGCGGCGCGTACAGCGGCGAAGTAATGGTGCTGGGCGAAAGCACCAAAGGCAAAAAGGTATCGGATATTGCCATGCGCCTGGGGCTGATGCTGGAGGACTACGAAAGCCAGCTTGTTTCACTCACTGCGGGCGAGGAGGTTGCTTTCAGCCTGTTAAACCACGGCTTTAAGCCGGAAGAAGTTGAAGAACGCACGCGCAGGGCGCTTGAAGATGTAGGCCTGCCGGGGCGCGAAAGCTATCAGCTGGACGAACTCAGCGGCGGGCAGCGCCAGAGGCTGCTTTTGGCTTCGGTTTTGGCGGTGCATCCGGAAATTATTGTTTTGGACGAGCCTGTATCGGCCATGGACCCGGACGGCGCCAATTCGCTGTACAAGCTGCTTTACAAAATACATAAGGAATACGGCACA
>OHQQ01000951.1_pt1 | contig 15375 bp, 2 predicted proteins | sample 1578211 | NCBI WGS metagenome assembly OHQQ01 (sample SAMEA3879539, study PRJEB24766) | human gut metagenome | biome: human-associated habitat; feature: feces | place: USA | collected 1985/1987
TCGCCCAGCGCTCCGCTCCCCGGTGGGAGAGGAGGTTGCACGCCCACTGGTCGGACTTTTTGCGCGTCGGCTATTCACACTATCCAAACTATTAACTACTATATTTTGTACATTATTAAGTAAACTATTATCTGTAATTGTATCTATACCAATAACAGAAAGAATTGCATCAATAATTTTATCCCAAAGATTTTTACGTTTCTTAATCTTCGGAGCTTCTTCCACAATAATTCTATTTGCTAAATTAGCAAACTGTTTATTTGTAAAAGCATAAGTAACTATTTCAGCAGGAGTTTCACTTAATATTTTAAGATATGTACGAAGATAACCAAGTTCAAGTTCAGTTAAATCGCTCTTATATTTAGCATTAAATTCTTTAGAATCAACCTTAAATGCTGTATCATTAATATCGCTAATTAAGGTAGCAAGTTTATCATATAATTCTTTAGAATTAGCTTGTTGTTCAAAATACTTATGAAGAGATTCATGAGTAATATTAACACCTAAATCAGTAGCAGTAAAATCACGTTTAGTAAGTTTATTACTATTGATAACGATAGTTTCAGTACCTTTATCATATTGAGCAATTATGAAATCTTGTTTACTCGATAATTTCTTAATACTGAAATTAGTTTTACCATCAGTATATATTCTATCATATAATTCAGCGATTCTGTTAGCAACATCTTCAGATACAAAATCAGGTATAACACCTAATACTCTAAGACCTGCTACTTTATCATCTGTAATATTAACAAGTTTTTGATACCAGTTTGTTTCAGTATCATTTGTCATTGAACTTAATGTTGTAATTGCTTTAACAGCAAATTCTTTCGTCATATCTTCTGATTCTCGAATAGGATTATCAGAACTTTCAGATTTAAGTTCAAAGAACATTGCAGGTTGAATAGAATCAATAGTATAATTGGTAACAACATTACCATTGGTATCTCTAATTCCAATAACACTTGTTGTTAAAGCGCCGGTGTCAAGAATAAAATCTTGCATCGAATCAAATGTTGAAGAAACAGATTTATCAACGATACCTTGTTGTTTAGCCCAATCAAGTATTTTAGATTTATATTGACCTTTAACTGCTGCGTAACCATCATCTGTTTTAACACCATAAGTATAATGGTCGCCTTGCAATGCAGTAGTAACACTACGTTGCATATTACCATACAGTTTACGGAATAGATTATGATTAAGTAAATCAGTTAAATCTTTACCAGTAATACCTCTTGCTTGCAAATCAATTACAGCGTAAGTTCCTTTGTTAGATTTACTCTTTTCAATAATACCATTTAATTGAGCAAGTTCTCGTGCTGTAAAAGGGCTCTTAGCAATACGAACTTTTGAAGTAGTTCTATTAACTGGAATTACTCTACGACTTAATCGAAGTTTAACAGGAGTAAATTTATCACCAGATTTAGTATATTCAATACTAATTCTATTGATATAACTTATTCCATTTCCAAGTATATTCTTTTTACGAACAACTGTTTGAAAATCTAAATGTTTAATATAACGAGTTTTTCCAGTAGCAGGGTCTGTATTTTCGTAAAGAGAACTAATGTTAAACCATTCAGCTCCCGGAACTCCACGATTATAACTTGTAATGATAGCTTCTGACAAAGGAGCTAATCGACTACGAATATTAGCATTGTGAGCTTTAGTTCGAGTCTTATTAGTATCATCTACAAGAGTATACAGACCAGATTTAGCATCAGTCGGAAGAGATGTAAACGTAGCATCTGAAATAATATCACTCATAGTTTGAGTAACAAATTCCATAGCAGCTACATTAAATGGTGTATCTGCAACATCACTTGCTAAATTACCACGATGTAATGGAACATAACTCTTTCCATTTTCACCAGCATTAGCTTGAATTTCAGCATATATTTGGAAATGCCTATCAGATGAAGTAATTTTATCTTCAATAATAGGATTATTAAATGCGGTGTCAGTAGTAAGTGATGAAACTAACATTAAACCATCAGCGTCAGGTTGACGTTGAATAATATTAACAGCAGGTTTGCCATTAACTGTAACAGTACGTTGCATCTCTTCATTTACATTAGCTCGATAACCACTTGAATCGGCAAATGTAATAGGAGATTTATTAATACCTTTTAATACTAAAATTGCAGAACCTTTTTCTTTAATTTCAGTAATAAGTTTTTGACTTTGAATAAAGTCATTTCCAAGTTTAGTATTTAGATTCTGATAAGCGTTCTTGATTCTAAGTCCATAGCGAACATAATCATTAAGATTTTTAAGTCTTACGTTATAGAACATAGGACTAATAAGGTAATAAACCTTATTCAAATCAAGAGCTTCAATATCAAACGCTTCCGGACTAACACCTTCAACTTCGGTATTATATTGGATAGCTCCAATGAAAGCATTGATTATTTCAGAATGTTCAGTTTTTGATGTATTACCATATTTATCTAATTCTTTAATGATTGATTTCAGTTTTGAAATAACTGAATCAGAAGTTTGTTGCTCACGAGTTAAGGCTTCAGTATATACTTTATAAAACTCTTTTGTTAAGTTAAATATTGTATCACTTCCACCAGCTTTTCGAATAATAGTATCTACAAATTTAGATGTTCCATAAGAATTACCAAAAGCTGAATCATATTGATTAACTCTACTTTCATCAATTCTACCTAATTGGATTCCATGATAAGTTTCACTATCACCTAAACCAATTCGTTCAATTAATAGTTTCTTACCATTTACATCTAAATTGACATCGACATTACCATCTTTATAAGTAACTTCAAATTCCTGACCTTCGTGTAAAGTTCTTAAAGCATCAAATAATTCAGTAGTCTTGAATTTAACACCATTAACTGTAATGTTGTTTTTAATAACACGAGTTTTAGGATTATAATATTCAGGACTTGTGATAATCTTATAAACTTCTGGTGTAAGACGACGTAAACCTTTGAAACCATTAGTTTCAAATTCACGTTGAATATGAGTTTTGAAGAAATCACTTAAAAACTTACCACGAAGATTTAAGTTACTATCAAGATAAGCACCGTCTGTTGTTTGAATCGGATTAGCAATTCGTTTATTAATAATATCAAACAAACGTTTAAGAGCATCAAGTTGTTCTTGTGGAACACCATTCTTACTCATTTGTTGATATATTGTATTAACATTTACATCATTTTTGAAATATTTAAGTGCATACCAGATAGGTTCATAATATTTGATAACATCATTACGACCATCTGTTTGCTGATATATAGAATCAAGAATATCTTCGTAAGTATAAACATGATTATCAGTAAATATCTGACGACCATCGAGTTTTACAATAGTATTTTCAATAGCATCAAGAGCATTGCGCATTGAATCACTAATATAATAACGATAGTCATTAGTATTAAACTCATCTCTTGATTCAGTATCATCTATAAAGTCAGAAACATTGTTAGCAAGTACATCAAGACTATTAAGAATAGATACATCATCGTTTAATTCAGTACCACTTTCAAAATTATAATATCTCGAAAGAATAGAATAAGCCATTCGAGCGTTTCTTAATAAATCAAGAACATTACTTTGACGAACAGCTGTAATAACATCTACTCCAGTAAGATTTAAAGCATCAACATCAGATACCAGATAAGGTTGAATTGATTGAGCTAATGTATGAAGTCTTGTACGAGCAGGAAGATTAGGAACAGCACCATAGTCTAAAAACTCTTTTGCTAAATTATTTACGGCAGTAGCAAATTCCATAATTTTAGAAGTTTGACTACCAAAGCCATCATCATTTACAAGAGCATCATGTAATGGACTATCTTCATCTTGTCTAATAGCACGAATTTTACTAATGAACCTATTCATCACACTATTGATATATGCGATATTAGTTTTGTAAAATTCAGTTGTACTTTTAGCTACTTCATTAATAATACTATTTTTGAATAGAGTTATTTTATGATAGAAATCTGAATATCTAACAGTATCAAAATTACTATTAAGATTTTCAAATTTGATTTGAGTAAGACCTTCGATTTGTGCTCGAATTACATTATGGTCTACATTAATATTCTTAAGAGTTAATTTACCATCAGTTATAGTATAATTATTGTTAAGAACATTAGCAACGTTAGCAATATAGTCAGCAATAGCTTCACGCATTTTAGCGTTTTCCTCTTCACTATAACCAACTATATCACCACCATAAAGATTCCAAATCCAATCTTTGAAAAGATTAGATTTAAGATTATTTGCAATACGAATATTACTATCTGATAATAACTGTTTTACACGATTAGCTTTTTCTAAATTCTCATTACTAATTTCAGTAGGTTGATATTCATTTATCCAACCAATAAAATTACCAATAATAGTAGTTCGTAACGTATTAAGTTCAGTATTATCAATAGGAGATAATAATGCTTTATAAGTATCACTATTAGAATCAGATAATTCTTTATACAGATTTATAATAGTATCTAAATAATGATTCTTAAATTTATCTGCTGAAAGTTTATCTTGAATACTATAAAGTGTTTTATAAATAGCATCAAATTTAGTTTGAACTTCACTTCGAATTTCAGTAATATCCATACCTGCAAGTTCTTTTGCAGAATATGTATCTTCCTTACCAGTTGCATCATCTTTTATAGTAACCATTACAGCACTAAAATCGGTTTCGTCGTCGGTTACGACCTCGATTCTTTGCACGGTTTTGGGCGATTCTGCGACATTAAATTTTGAGCCTACCGAATATACCTTATTTTTAATATCGACGGTATTTGGGGCCTCGCTGTCATCGAGAGAGTACGAAATACCGTTACTGTCTGTCAGTACTTCGGTAGTAACATTTTCGGGTTCTTTACTTGCTTCTTGATTAGTAATTTCAGTAGTTTCCTCTACTTTATCTTTAGCTTTTTCAATCTCTTCTTGTTTATCATAAACTTCTTTAAGTAACTTACTTCGTTCAGCCATAATCTCATCTCGATTATTAACATTTTCTTCGAGAGCCATTACAGCCATACTCAGTTGAGTTCGAGCTTCTTCAAGAGATTTATATGTTTGATTATTGTTATTACGAGTTTCACGCAAACGTTTTGCAGCTTCATTATATTCAGCTACATTATTATTTTCACGTTCACTCTGTTCTGTAATATCACTATTAATTCTATTAAGTCTTGTATCGTAATCAGCTAAATCATTTTCAAATAATTTAATCTTCCTACGAGTATCAGCAATCTCTCCATTATGAATAGCAAGTTCTTGCTCATATTGGAGTTTACCAACTTCTAATTCTGCAATAGCCTGACGAGCATTTGCAATTTGTTGTTGTAAACTTAAAATAGATTTCTTACTATTTTTAATTTCAAGAAGATAAGGTTTACGAGCTTTGCGATTAGGTTGTTTTGTACTGATAGCACCTTGATTAGCAATATAAGTATTTAATTCATCAATTTGAGATTGCAAACCATTGATTGTATCTTCAATAGTTTTAATCTTATTTACTAATCGAGTGCGTTTACCTTTAAGTGTACTAATCGCTTTATTACGAGTTTTATCTTCAAGTTGAGTTTTATAATCTTCAATAACTTTTTGCAGTTCTTCACGTTCTTGTTCAAGAACAGTTTTTTCTACATTTAAGCTATGAAGTTTACTATCAATAGCTTTAAGAGCTTCATCTCGTTGTTTACGAAGATTAGACGCTTCAATATCGAAAGTTTGAATATCAGTATCAACGATAGCTAATTGACGACGATAATAGTCAAGTAAATAATCATCAGTTGATGCCTGAACTTTAAGAACATTGTCGAAAGGATTACCCCAACTTAAACCCATATTACGAGCATGAATATCTCGCATAATAGTAAATTCTCTACGAAGAGCATCTACGACAGGTCGTTTATTAGCACCGTAAACTTCTTCAAGTTGAACATCTGATAATTTACTTAATTCATCAAAATATTCAACAGCATAATTGAACCCATTAGCAGAACCAATTCTACCCATAATACCAACAAGCAAACTTGAAGCAGGGTCAGTAATAGTTCTGTTAACTTTTGGAGTACCATCACTATTCATAACTTGATTACCAGCTTCATCTAAAACTGGTGTTTCAGTTACTTTAATATTCATGTCACCGTCAAAATCAGCAATAGCTGCGGCAGTATCTTGAATACCATTTATAATGTTAGTAGCTCGTTTATTTTCAGCTTCTTGCTGAGCTTTACCATTAAGTATTCGTGTAACACCATTACGTCCAGCAGACATTACACCACCACCAATAGCACCCCAAATAAAACTATCCCATGAAGAAGCTTGTTCAACAAGTCTTCCCATACGAGCTAACGGAGTTAAAGCAGCAGTTTCATCTTCAATTCCAAGTTCTTTTTTTGCAGCAATGACACCTTCATTAAGTGCCATATCAACTCGCATCTCTTCAAGACCTTCAGATAAAGCAACAGAAAAGAAATCTTTTGTTTTACGAAGTCCAACACTCGGAATGAGTTTACGATTAAGTTTAGATGTTTCACTATCTAAAACAAAAGTCTTACCTTGTTGTGCAAGACCTTTTATATTACTTCTTAAACCTTTTTCAATAGAAATACTATTAACTGGAGCTTCTTTAATACCACGAAGCATACTATTGAGTTCAATAGCGTTAAATAATACTCCATAAGCCCAAGCATCATTGTAACTTTCAGAAGCATAAACAGATGCAAACTTACGAGCATCATCTTCACTGAAACCTAAATCGAGAGCATATTGATATTGTTCATCATAACCACGAACAATTTCTTCCATACTATCAAGATGTGCTCCATATAAAGTACCGATTATCTGTTGAGTATAAGGGTTTTGTAATGCACGACCTGCTTTATTCAATGCAGAACCTAAACGACCAACACCGTTAATCATTGTTCCTAATTTACCAACAGCTTGTAAAGCTCGCATTTGTCCAATAACAGGAAGCATAGATGCAGCAGCAGAACCTACGGTAGGAAACATACTTGTCCACCAAGTAGCATCACCCATACCACCAGCAAAACCACCTTTTTGAGCTTGTTCTGTTTGATAAATAGGCATTGTTTTACGACCCCAATTTTCAATATCTTTACCTATTCTCTGCCATTCAGAACCAAGACCTTCGTTGATAGCTTTGTCCCATTTATATTTGGCATTATCATCCCATATTTGACTAATAGCACGATATGTAGTAGGAAAGAAATTAAGAATACTACCAATACCAGTAATAGTACCACCGAGAATAGTAGTTCCTAATTGACCAATAGCATTTTTAGTTAAATACCAACCACTTTGATTTTGTGCTCTATTTTCATTAAGAACACTTAAATCAAGATTAGGATTAACTTGACCTCGACCTAATATATTTTCATATTCAGAAATATTAAAAGGTCGAATTGAAGATTGTTTTCTACCACGAGAAAGTTCAGGTTCCGGCATACTACCGGGTAAAACAGGAGTAGCTCCTACTCCCTGAACTGGTGTTTCAGAAGGAGTAAGAGCTTGCGAACCTGTAATAGGAATTTTAATATCTGTTAGATTTGGCATGGTTTAATATCCTATATTAGCATTATTAATTCTATTATTTTGAATAGCTTCTGCTGCTTCTTGCATATCAAGAAGTATTCCATATTGTGTTAATACATATTCAGAAATAGGTCTTAATGCTTCATTAATTGTATCATAATATTGAATATTGTTAGTGGTAATACCATTTATAGTATAAAGACTATTCGGAATAGCATTATATCCAAACTGACCATAATGAACAGAACCGTCAGGATATGTTAATCCACTAATATCTTTTATATAATAACCTTGCGTAGTTCTACCGATTTCAACTTTACGACTATTTCCATCAATAGAATTATTAAAAGGTTCGTGAATATTCAAATTATATTCAACTTTACCCAAATCATCAACAGTTCTTTGAAGGTCTGCGATGTTTGCAACAGCAGGACTATTATTAGCACCCGTAGTATCGAAATCAATAAATCCCGAAGCATATTGAGATTCAATTATTCCAGCACTACGTTGTAAACCTTCACCACCAATTTTAGCATAAGGTTTAATATTACGGTAATTATCAAGAATTTGACGAGCAATAGTAGTCGGTTCCATTTGTTCGGATACAATCATATAATCGCGAGCTGAACCTGTTTCATCATAAAAAGTTACAGTATATTCATTTCTACCTTCTCTTGCTGCAATACCATTAGCATTAGGTCTAAATGTAGTTTTATAAATATCATAATCTAAACCAAGTTCTTTGCCCGAAATAGGTTTAGAATTTTTAGTAGGATTACTTTGACGAGTTATACTTGTACCTTTTGAATTAGTAGTTGTAGAAGTAGGGAACGCATCAAAATCTAAATACTTACCTATTTGACTTCTTGTCAAACCACTGCCAACACCTTTTGGAGTTTGTACAACTGTCAAATTACCACGACCTTCTTTCCAATGAATCATCTGACTATTTATATAGTTTTGTTGCATTGGAGAAGGATTTGCTATAACTTCACGAGTTGCTGTAAATTCAAGAGGTGTATCAGCAATAGCTTTACGATAACGATTTGAAACATTATCTGCTGCATTAGCCAGTGTAGCTTCAAATTCTTCTTTTGTAAGTATACTACTTGGATATATAGCTACTCTTCCATTAGGAGTTTCATAATATCTTCCACCTTCTGGAGTCATAGGAATTTGTCCAGTAGCTTCATTTCGTATATAACCATTATTTATATAATCAAGATAATCTTCATAATTCGAAATACGATTATCAAGAATTAATTGAGCTTGAGTATCACCAACTTTATACCAACCTAAGAAACCAGATAATTTATCTCGATGTTCTTTCCAAGTATCAAATACAGAATTAAGTTGAATTTCGTCAGAACGAAGTTTAGCTTGAAGATTATTATAATTACGTTGAGCAGTTTGAACTTGTAAAAGTTTACCTTTAAGATTAGCTGCCGTTTCTTCATCAAGACCTGCTGAATCAACTAATTTTTCAGCAGTAGAAATATTAAGTGTTTTAACAATATTACCTTCTCCCGGATTAAGACCTAAAATTCCAAGTTCATCAGATGTAAATATCTGATTCATAGAATTTGAAAGTTTAGTCATTTGATCAGTAATTTCATTACGACGATTAATGTTTTCTGCAACACTATCACCAGTAACTTCGAAACCACCTAATGTATCAAGATATGGAGCATATTGTTGAAGAGTTTCAAGTTCTTGTTGCTTACCTTTTGCACGAGCTTTAACATAAGCTGTATAACCGGGATTAGCAATTAAACCAACCGTAGTTTTAATATCTTGATAAGAATATAAACCTGCGGCAGCACCAGCTAAACTTTGAATGTTATTATTAATAAATTGACCAGATAAAACACTTTGTGTAAAAGCGGTTCTATCAAGATTCTCAATATCATCAGTAGCACCAAGTACACCTTTAGCGTAGCTTTCAAACATTTTATCTACATAATTCTGTAAACCAGCTTGAATAAGTTCAGGTGGAACTTGAGCTTTATTCTGTAATATATCGAGAACATTAACTCCGTATTCTTTATTAACAGTATCTAATAAAGTTTTAACTTCAGCAGGTAATTTAGAATTAACAGTAAATTTACCGTCTTTTGTAGGAGCACCAAGTTCATTTATATTAATGCCTAAACCATTAAGAGCAAACATTGTCGGATTACCAGCGAATAAAGGAGCATAATCTCCTAATTCATAATCTCTTAAATGTCCACCAGCAGAACTATCATCTTTTACAAATCGAGTAAGAGCATCTTGATTCTGCCAAACAGTAGTAAGATAATTAGTATAATCAGGATTAGATTTGAGTAATGACATAGCATAACTCATAATCTCTTGTTCTGTAATACCTTCTCTTTCACTACCAGTTTTAACAAAGTGACTTGCTAATTTCTCACCATCGAAACCTGTTGCAATATCCAATCCATACTGACGTATCATATCAGGATTAGTAACAAGATTTTCAAATGATACTTTATCAGCTTTGGCTTTTGAAAGAATATCAAATACGTCTTTTTGATATTTATTTACATCGAACTTTTTACCGATTTGAACTCCATTAAAACCACCGCTTACAACAGTATTAGTTTCTGCATCATAAACAATATCAGAAGATTGTAAACGACTACGAAGCAAGAAAGCATTTTGATTTTGAGTATCCCAATCACTCTTTTTCAAATCTTCCATATATTGCTGTTCCAAAGCATAATCAGCTTGAACAGCTTTAAGACCTTCATTAGTTAGAATATTCTCAGTTTGCTTATAAATATAATCATCTGCTGCAAACCAATTATCTTGTTCCTTAAATTCATTAGCACCTTCAACAATCTTAGCTCTTTCAGAATTAAGAACTTTTTGTCCACGAGAAGTTGCTTTAATTTGACTTAAAGGATTAGCAATTCTATTAATATAAGCTTCACGATTTTGGTAATACTTTTGGTTCAAAGCATTTCCAACAGCAGCATATACACTTCCATAATCTTGTAATTGTGGAGTTTTTAATGTATTAGTATCGTATCGACCTATTGCAATTTCTGCCATAATTTTATAATGATTAGTTTGTAAATTAGTTGTAACTCGTATGGCTCCGCCTGCTGGGCTTCGCCCAGCGGCTCCGCTTCCCGGTGGGAGAGGAGGTTGCACGCCCACTTGTCGCACGTGTTTGTACCACTATTTGTATCATTACAAATATACAAAAAATCGTGAATATCGGACTATCCTATAAAAGAATAATCCGATATATCACGCACTACATTAAGCTCTTTTACGTCTTGCAAGACCACCGCAAGCAAAACCACTTCTCATGTGATTAGTTACTCCACGAGGCCATAACTTTTCATATAAGCGGGCACTTACATAATTATTAACTGCTCCGGCAAGACCTTCAACTCCTTGTAACATTCCTTGTAATCCTTGCGTTCTGACTGCCATTAACTGTTGATTCAAGCCGACAGCTTTGTTATATTCATTAATAGCGTCTTGATACATAATTTGACTATTAGCATTTCGAGCATTAACTCGTTCTTGCCTATTCAAATCATATCTTTGACGTTGATAATCTTTCTTAACTCCATACAATTTATTTCGAGCAAGTTGAGCATTAATTGCAAGATTTGCTACACTATTTCGAGCAGTTTGAACATTACTTGTGTTATCAGTAATATATCGAGCAGCTCTACGTTCTTGTGTGCCAAGTTCTTGTAATTCCTCACTAATATCATAATCTGTACTATATTGGACAGCATCTACTTTATTACCTTTCGGAACATGAAGTGTAGATTCAAATTCAATAGCTTTTCGATTAGCACGAGTATTAAGAGCGTTACCTACAATTCCAAACAGTGAACTTGCAAGATTCATACCAAGTCCAAATTCATTAAATCCGAACTTAAATGCAGAACCACCGCCAGCACTTGCAGTAGTTTGAATCGGCGGTAAAGTAGTAAGTTCAGGAGCTGAAACTCCTGTAAGACTATAAGGTGAAGCATATCCACCAAAAGGTCTTTTCTTTCTTACCATTCCACCACAACGCATAACCGGAGCATCATTACGAAGTCCTAAAGCAGTAGCATAAAGTTCTTGAGCTTCAAATAAATCTTCTGTTTTAGCATCAATAGCTTCAGATTCACCACGAGCTTTATTCATTCTATAAACTAACTTTTCAATATTACGAACATTTGTTCCAGTTTGTAATTTATTAGTTTTACTCTTATCTAATGCAGACAAAGATAATGTAATTCCATCAGCAAGCTGAATAACTTGATGTTCTTTCTCACCTTTCATATCAGTAAGTTTCTTTGCGTAATCAGCGAAAGTACGATTTGTTCCGGGAACTTTAATCGTATCACTGAATACTTGACCACCTTCAGGAGTTTCACGAACAACTTCACCAGCATACATTCGACCATTTTTAGCGCCGCCGCCTTCAATTTCCGAATCTCCATATATAATTCCAGTTTCACCAGTAGCAGGATTATATTGTTCATGCGTTTGACCATAAGCAACAACACTATTAGATGAATTAGGAACTACTTGGCCGCCGGTGTTTAATTTTCTACGACCAATCATTCCACCTAATTTAGCATAAAATCCTGTACCTTCAGAGTAATTACCAAGATTACTTTGTCGAATAGTTGCAACATCATTTTCAACTTTATCTTGCATATTACCCAAAGTCTGCTGACGTTCCATTTCAGCTTGTTCAGCTAAAAGTTCTTGACGACGACGCTCTTCTTGACGTTTTTTCTTACGTCCAGTAAACAAACCAACGATACCACCAATTAATGCACCGATACCAGCACCGATAGGGCCAAGCCAAGAACCAGCAGCTGCACCAGTGGCAAGCGCCGCAGTTCCACCAACAGCAGCTCCAATTCCCAATCCAGTCCCAGCTCCACTTAGAGCACTACCACCTACGATACCTTCGCCGTCTGCACTATATTTAGATTCATCAATATCACTGGCTTGAACTCGTGTACCCCATTGAACACTACCGGGGTCATTAATACTTGTTCCACCCCAATAGAATTTTCTACGAGGAATTCCAACAAGTCCACCGAATTTAGCAGTAATACCACGAGAAGTTAGAATTTCATTATTAATCTTATTTTGCATATTGGCATAAATAAGTTTATCGTTAGTAATTAACTTATCTACATAATTCTTAACTGGGATTCCAGTATCATCATTCTTTCCGCTATGATAAAACATATCAATCATAGCATTACCAAAAAATCTATTACCAGAATCACGAGCCATTTCTAAATAATCAGCGGTAGCATCATGTGTTGAACGAATACCACCGAAATTATATTTTTTACGATTAGTTTTACTCATATCTTCAACATAGTTATCAGGATTATCATCAGTATTAAAATTAGAAAATAATCTATTTCTAATCATATCATAGTCATTAGAACTATTAGTCTTAAATATTTCTAATTCAGATTTATCTCTTCTTTTATTACCAGTAGTATATTCTTTAATAATACTATCTGTATTACGTTCATTAGCACCTTTTAACAATTTCTTATATTGTCTAAAACCAGTTCGACCTACTCGATATGCAAGATTAGACATAAGATTAACAATAGGTTGAGGTAAAGTATTGAAATCATCAATACCATATTTCTCAGAATAAATATCACGAACATCATTGTAGGCTTTCGCCATACGACGATTCAATTCAGCATCAATTTGTTTTCTTGTTGCTTTACCTTTTGCTTTAACAGATTTAGTAAAATCAGAAGTATCATTTAACTTAAAACCGGGACCAATAGTTTTAGCACCACCTTCATACGAGGGATAAGGATAATAATATCTACCATCTTTTGAACGTGAACGAACAGTTTTAAGTTTACCATTTTCTTTAACACGAACAAATTCTTTATTACCAGTCAATTCGTTATCCCAAATATGTTGAGAATACTCATTAATATAACGAGTAACTTGACGAAGACTATCAGGATTAACTTTACGATTAGACATACCATTAAAAGTTTGAGTAACACGACAAGTGGGCGTGCAACCTCCTGCCCCACCGGGGAGCGAGGCCGAAGGCCGAGCCGCACAAGTTGTTACAAATTACCTTTGATTATTACGATTATCAAGAATCCATTCAGGATTAACATCAATAAGTTCCCAAAGTCTGTTATTATCACTATTATTAAACTTCATTATACAATAAACATATTGACAAATGAACTTATTAACATCATACCATTTAGCTTTACGTTTTAATGCAGATTTATCTACAACTAAATCAGTAATCATAAAAGGTATTTGTTTGTGTATATCATTAACATTATTAAATCTCCAAAGATTTACTTTATTAACACCAGTTGTACTATTATACCATTTATCATTAAATTTAACAATTTTATAACCAGTACATTGGTCATCATTATGAACCAATATTTCATTAATAGTTTTATAAAATTCATTAACAGTAGGTAATAAATTATTAACAATATCAACTCTATCTTTCCAAGCGATATTATTTAATAACTTATTATAACTATTATTATCATTAAGAATAAATTTAATATATGATTCTTTAATAAGTTGATTACCATCATCATCTTTTAAGAATCGACCATAATTATTTTTAGATATTGCATAAATACCATGTTTATCAAACCAGAATAATCCATTTCGATTGGTAATACCTACGATAGGATTATAGTCATGGAATGAAATCCAAGCATTAGCAATAGGACTAAAACTAATTGTGAATTGTCTGTTATTAACATTTTGGACTAAATATAAGATATTAGTATCTTCATTAAATGCCCAAATTCTACCATTATTCTTAAACGGATTAATTACATCTTTTACAAGATTACCGTCAAACCATTTAAGAGCATTAAGAGCAGTCATATTACTTACTTTATCTCCATTAATATTGAAGATACGTCTATGAACTGCATCAATAACAAAATAACCAATAACATTAACGTGAGTATCAAAATAACTTTGACAACCTATATAACCACTGGGACTATATGTAACCTCTTGAGGTTCCATATTAAATATATCAGCTGTACCTAAATACGAAGTACCTTCATCAGTATTAGAAAGTGTATCACGAAGTTGTAATAAATGTAGACCGTATGCTTGTTGAATATAAAGATTTTTATTGTCAGTTTTCAATGCAATAATTTCACCTCGATTAAAAGGCATATCTTTATAATCATCACTTCTAAATAATCGCCAATTAAGATTGGCATTTTCAGCACTCTGTAATTGACTACGAATTATACGATAAGGATGGTCTTGAGTTCCGGGAATTTCTTCAAAATAAGTAAATGTTTCAATACCATTCTCATTATAAATAGGAGAATAACCTTTACCAACACTGCTATTTATGAAATTATCAACTTGATAACTTAATTGATAAAATTCACGTAATTCATTACCACGTTTACCATGATATTTAAAAGATTTATCTACGTTATTAATACTAAATCGAGCAAGAATATTAAATTTACTTTCAAGAGGAACAGTAAATATCCAACGATAAACAGTAGCATTACTGTCTAATTCTTTTGCTTGAGCATCACCATAACGATAATCAGATGATGGGGCAGTAGCTCGGAGGGTTATATATCCAATAAATGTATCACCAACTAAAGGAGTTATTACATCAGAAGAACCTTTAATATTAATTATATTAGATGCGATTTGAAGTTTTTGATTATTAATATCGGAATAAAGTGTTTCAGAATTATTAATTAAATCAGCAATATATCCTCTTGCCCATAAGCCATTTTCTGAATCATTACTAAATCCTTCAAATCCTTT
>OHQQ01000973.1_pt1 | contig 15036 bp, 14 predicted proteins | sample 1578211 | NCBI WGS metagenome assembly OHQQ01 (sample SAMEA3879539, study PRJEB24766) | human gut metagenome | biome: human-associated habitat; feature: feces | place: USA | collected 1985/1987
GATGTCTTCGCACCTGTTCGCTTAACTTTCCACCTTCCTCGTGGCCAACATATCCCGGAGGCGAACCGATCATCTTTGCCACACTGTGCTGTTCCATATATTCGGACATATCAACACGGATCATGGCATTCTCATCATGGAATAATGCTTCTGATAATGCCTTTGACAATTCCGTCTTACCAACTCCGGTTGTTCCCAAGAAGATGAACGAACCAATCGGCCGCTTCGGATCTTGTAATCCGGCACGACTCCGGCGAACAGCATCTGCAATAGCGTGAATAGCTTCGTCCTGACCAATGACACGCTTGTGCAATTCCTCTTCCAAGTGCAACAGTTTATCCTTTTCGCTCTGCAACATCTTGGTAATTGGAATACCGGTCCAACGAGAAACGACTTCGGCGATATCATCGCTGTCCACCTCTTCCTTGATCATCGCAGCGCCACCTTGCATATTATGCAACTTTTCCTGTACGTCTTTGATATCGGCTTCCTTTTCCTTGATCTTACCGTAACGGATCTCTGCTACTTTACCGTAATCGCCTTCACGTTCAGCCTTATCAGCTTCGAACTTCAGGTTCTCGATATCGATCTTATCTTGTTGGATCTTGTTGATCAGCGATTTCTCACTTTCCCACTGAGCCTTCTGCTTTGTTTCTTCATCCTTCAGGTCAGCGATCTCCTTATTCAACTGTTCCAACTTCTGTTTATCATCTTCCCGCTTGATAGCTTCCCGCTCAATCTCCAACTGTTTAATACGACGGGAAACTTCGTCCAGCGCTTCCGGTACCGAATTCATCTGCATACGCAAACGAGCTGCGGCTTCATCCATCAGGTCGATAGCCTTATCCGGCAAGAAACGATCCGAAATATACCGGGTTGATAACTGAACAGCCGCAATGATAGCATCATCCTTGATACGGACCTTATGATGGTTTTCATACTTTTCCTTCAATCCACGCAGGATAGAAATAGCATCCAACTCATCCGGTTCATCAACCATGACAATCTGGAAACGACGTTCCAAGGCTTTATCTTTCTCGAAATACTTCTGGTATTCATCCAACGTTGTAGCACCAATCGCTCTCAAATCACCACGAGCCAAAGCAGGTTTCAAGATATTGGCAGCATCCATGGCGCCTTCTCCCTTTCCTGCACCGACCAACGTATGAATCTCATCAATAAACAGGACATCGTTTGGTTCCAAACTGGTCAGGACTCCCGCCAAGTCACCGGGTTTATCGAGTACCGGCCCGGAAGTAACCTTAAAACCGACTCCCAGTTCATTGGCAATGATGTTGCTTAATGTTGTCTTTCCTAACCCCGGAGGCCCATGCAATAAAACATGGTCGAGCGCCTCGGCCCGCAAGCGAGCAGCTTTGACAAATATACGTAAATTATCCACTACCTTATCTTGCCCACTAAAGTCAGAAAAATTTAATGGGCGTAAGGCATTCTCAAAGTCACGTTCTCTGCTTGTGAGCTGATGCTCACGTATATCAAAATTCTCTTCCATCTTTTTGTTTCTCGCACAAAGGTACAAAAGATATTATTATAATAGAAAGAAAAGGGGAATAAAAATGAAAATATCGACTAAAGGACGCTATGCCCTTCGCTTACTTATAGATTTAGCTCAACATAATGATTCAGGTTTTATAACACTAAAAGACATTGCCGCAAGACAAAATATCTCCAAAAAATATTTGGAACAAATCGTACCCATTCTTACCAAGAGCCAGATGGTTCAATCTAATCGTGGTTTTCAAGGTGGATACAAACTTTCTAAAAGTCCAGATCAAATCTGTGTATATGATGTATTGGTCGCAACCGAAGGGAATTTATCTTGCGTTGCCTGCCTAGATTCAGATGTAAATACATGTCCTAGAAAAGAAGATTGTGCAACACTTTATATTTATGAAGGATTAAATCAAGTGATTAAAACCTATTTAAAAGGAATCACACTCCAAGACATTTTAAGTCACGAACAAAGCTTTGATTATATAATCTAAGCTTTTCTTTTACTTTTTTTAAAGATAATGGATAGGAAATGAGGTAAATTTATTATGAAAACTGAAACAAAATGTTTACATGCCGGATACGAGCCAAAAAATGGTGAGCCAAGAGAAGTTCCAATTTATCAAAGTACAACTTTTAAATATGATTCAAGTCTTCAAATGGGAAGATTATTTGACTTAGAAGACAGTGGATATTTCTATTCACGCCTTCAAAACCCAACAAATGATATTGTCGCTAGTAAAATTGCTGCATTAGAAGGTGGTATTGCTGCTATGCTTACATCAAGTGGACAAGCTGCCAACTTCTTTGCGGTATTCAACATCTGCGAAGCTGGAGATCACCTAATTGCTTCAAGTGCTATCTATGGTGGAACATACAACCTATTTGGTGTAACAATGAAGAAAATGGGTATTGATTGTACATTTGTTGACCCAGAAATCAGTGAAGAAGATCTTCAAAAAGAATTCAAGCCAAATACAAAATGTGTCTTTGGAGAAACCATCACAAATCCAACTGTACGTATTTTTGATATTGAAAAATTTGCGAAAGTTGCACATGCGAATGGAGTTCCATTAATTATCGATAACACATTTGCTACACCAATTATGTGTCAACCAATCCAATGGGGAGCTGATATTGTTACTCACTCTACCACAAAATATATGGATGGACATGCATCTTGTGTAGGTGGAGCTATTGTAGATAGTGGTAATTTCAACTGGCTAGAACACGCCGATAAATATCCAGGACTAACTACACCCGATGAATCGTATCATGGAATTGTCTATGCTGAAAAATTTGGTAAATTAGCTTATATCACAAAAGCTACAAGTCAATTGATGCGTGATTTAGGATCAATCCAAGCGCCTCAAAATGCATACTATCTTAACTTAGGATTAGAATCATTAGCCGTTCGTATGAAGGCACATTGTGCAAATGCACTAGCTGTAGCTAAATACTTAGAAGCCAATGAAGATGTTGCATGGGTAAAATATGCAGATCTTGAAAGTGACCCTCATCATGAATTAGCTAAAAAATATTGTCCAAACGGAACTTGTGGTGTATTGTCATTTGGATTGAAAGCCGATCGTGATCAAACTGAAAAATTCATGGACAGCTTAAAACTTGCTTCTATTGTAACCCATGTTGCCGACGCCAAAACTTGTCTATTACACCCAGCAAGTCATACACATCGTCAAATGAGTGAAGAACAATTAAAAGAAGCTGGTGTTGCTCCAGATTTAATTCGTTTCTCTGTAGGTCTTGAAGATGCACAAGACATTATCAACGATTTACAACAAGCACTAGACGCAATGAAAGCATAGTCTTTTACAGAATGGAATTTTCCATTCTGTTTTTTTTCGAGTATAATAAAGTGTATACAAAAAAAGGAGTTGTTTATATATGCCAATCAACATACCCGATGCATTGCCCGCAAAAGACATATTAGAAAGTGAAAAAATCTTTGCGATTGAAGATAAAAGTGCACATAGACAAAGAATTCGACCATTAAAGATCGTGATTTTAAATCTAATGCCCAAAAAAATAGAAACGGAAACACAAATCTTACGTTTAATTTCAAAAAGTGCACTACAAGTTGATATTGATTTTATGATGGTCAAAAATCATGTTTCTAAAAATACAAGCCAAGATCATTTAGTTAAATTCTACACATACTTTGAAAAATTAAAAAATAATTATTACGATGGAATGATCATTACAGGAGCTCCCGTAGAACATCTTGAATATGAAGATGTTGATTACTGGAATGAACTTGAAGAAATCATGGAATGGTCTAAGACTCACGTCTATTCTACATTACATATTTGTTGGGGAGCACAAGCTGGACTTTATTATCATTATGGAGTTCAAAAGCATATCTTGCCAGAAAAAGTATTTGGCATCTTCCCAGAACAATTAGTCGATGAATATGACTTTTTAACAAATGGCTTTGATGAAATCCACTATACACCTCACTCTAGACATACGGCAATCGATGAAGATGCCGTCAAAAAAGTGAAATGCTTATCCATACTATCTAAAAACGATGAAATTGGATCAAACATCATTGTCACAAAGGACTATCGTCAAATCTTTATTCTTGGCCATTTAGAATATGGAAAAGAAACATTAAAAGATGAGTATTTTAGAGATTTAAAAGCCAATAAACCCATCCATATTCCATTCAATTATTTTCCCGATGATGATCCAGAAAAAGAACCAATCTTAAAATGGAGAAGCCATGCCAATCTTCTATATCGCAACTGGCTAAACTATGTATATCAATTGACGCCATTTGAAATTGAAGAAATTGGAAAAATAAAAGAACCCATTGGTACGGGTTCTAGAGAAGATCATGGCTATGCCAAGACTTTTACGAAGTAATTTTTTACTTCGTATTTTTTTATTATTCCGCAAACATTGGAGTAGATAAATAACGCTCACCTGTATCTGGTAACAATACAACGATTGTTTTCCCTTTATTTTCGGGACGTTTTGCGATTTGAATAGCGGCATATGTAGCAGCACCACTTGAAATACCCACTAACATACCTTCATTATGTGCAATTAAACGACCTGTTTCATAAGCCTGTTCATTTGTGACTGTAAAGACTTCATCATATACACTTGTATCCAAAGTATTCGGAACAAAACCAGCACCAATACCTTGAATACCATGAGGACCTGCATGACCTTGTGAAAGTACTGGACTTGTTGCAGGTTCAACCGCAACCACTTTCACATTTGGATTTTGATCCTTCAAATATTTACCTGTACCACTTACAGTACCACCCGTTCCAACACCGGCAACAAAAATATCAACTTTCCCCTCTGTATCCTTCCAAATTTCTGGACCAGTCGATTCATAATGAGCCTGAGGATTTGATGGATTTTCAAATTGACTTGGAATAAAACTATTTGGTGTAGCAGCTGCCAATTCCTGAGCTTTTGCGATAGCCCCCTTCATACCTGCTTTGCCATCTGTTAAAACAACTTTTGCGCCATACGCCTTCAATAAGTTACGACGCTCTACACTCATTGTTTCAGGCATTGTCATAATAGCCTTATATCCCTTAGCTGCTGCAACAGACGCAATCCCAATACCTGTATTTCCACTTGTTGGCTCAATCAATGTAGCTTCTGGCTTAATCAACCCTTTTTTCTCAGCATCTTCAATCATTTTTTTTGCGATACGATCCTTTACACTACCAGCTGGATTAAAAAATTCTACTTTCGCAACTACACTAGCATCTAAACCTTCTTTTTCTTCAATATGTGTTAATTCTACTAATGGTGTATTTCCAATTAAATCTGAAATTGCTTTATATACTGTCATTTTCTTTTCCTCCTATTAAACAAATTCAATATTATTCATTTAAAGAGCTACAACATCGTTTCATAATTAGTACCTCCGCTTATTATTCCTAGTAACCTTATAGGTATTATAGGAGTTTGGCTCCCCCCTTGTCAATAAAAAGTGATGGAAATTTATCCATCACTAATCCAACAACTCTAACCTATACTCCATCAAACACTCATTGGTTTCATATACACTCTTATGATTTTCAACACAATAAATCAATAAGGCATCTCTTTTTACTTTTGGATACAACATCCCATTATTTGATAACGATAATAAGTTGTTTGTCATACGTAAATCTAAGCCTAAGCCTAAGCTTAACTGAATCACCTTATCTTTATTAGGAACCTTGGATCCATCAAATATTTGATACCCATAATTCCTTTGAATCGTTGTCTTCGATAAAACTTGTGCCTTAGTTACATGTTTAATTTCTAATATGTGATTTAAATACTGTGAAAAAGTTAAATCATCTAGACTTTCCATTAAAGTATTTAAACCATCACTCTTTGTTTCTTGAATTGTTTTTAATAATTGATTTGTCTCTGTCATAATACTTATAATATACACAAGAAAGAGCAATTTATGAAGACTTTACAAATAATTAAACAAGATCAAGATAAAACAATTTCATTAGTAGAACATGAAATATCACATACAAAATATATCCAGAAAGAATTGAATTATTATGATAAAACACTTTATCAAACGATTCAAAAGATAAAGAATCCTTACTTACCTAAAATTTTTGTGATACAAGAAAATGACAACCATCTAATACTAATTGAGGAATATATAGAAGGTAAAACGTTGGATCAACAATCCTTTTCAAAAGAACAAGTTAAAGACATCATGCATCAATTATGCGAGTGTTTAGATTCATTACATAAGTTAAATCCACCAATTATTCATCGTGATATCAAACCAGAAAATATTATTTACCATGATAATAAGGTGACACTCCTTGATTTTGGCATTGCTCGTTTTCTAGATTCCAAGAAAAGTAAAGATACCCTTATCTTAGGCAGTGTTGGCTATGCAGCACCCGAACAATTTGGTTTTCAACAATCCAATCCACAAACAGATATATATGCCTTGGGCAAATTAATGAACTACTTATTAAATGGTTCTTTAGAACATCAAAACAATATCCCATTTGATTTAAAACAAATTATTTTAAAGGCAACACAACTCGATTATAAGAATCGCTATAATTCTGTGAAAGAAATGGATCTAGCCATTCAACAAAAACTAGTTGTTATTCCCCCACTTAATAATGACACATTCAAATCTAAGATGATCAGTCTTGCCTGGATCGTATTTACGCTTATGATTGTAGTAGATATGCAGCCTGGTGAAACAATCCATAATAGCTTTATCAATAAACTGAGTTGTTTTGTGTTTATTTATTTCGGATTATTCCTTTACTATAATAAAAATCTATTCCATAAACACATGTCTAAAGTACCATGGCCCATCCTTTATTCCATCATTCTCTTTATATTCGTATGTTTAGACATATGGTTTTTTATGTGGATTGATTCCCTAATTTAAATGTATGCTCATGGCATACCAAACCTTTTTATATTTTTCTTATACTAAAGAAAAAGAAATAAGGAGTATATATGAAAAAGGGTTTAAAAGTATTTTTAACAGCCGCTATTGTCTTATCGGCTGTTGCTTGTTCAACAACGAGTGATGAAGAAACAAAGAATAAAGACACAAAAGAAAAGGTTGTAGAAACAAAGGAAGATACTAGTGTTCCAAAAGAGTATCGTAATGCACTGCATAAAGCTGAAAATTACAGTAAAATGATGCACATGTCCAAACAAAGAATCTATGATCAATTGACTTCAGAATATGGAGAAAAGTTTGATGCAGAAGCCGCACAATATGCGATTGATAATTTAGATGAATAATCCTATACTAAAGGCATGAAACTCGCTATATTATTTCCTGGAATTGGATATCACACGGATAAACCATTACTATACTATTCAAAGAAGATATTAAAGAATATGGATTATGAAATCAAAGAAATTCATTTTGAAAACCTAGACTTTGATTTAAATAAATCTAAAGATGAGGCTTATAAACAAGCCAAAGACCAAATTCATAAATTCGATTTAAAAGCTTATGATTCCATTCTCTTTATCTCAAAAAGTATAGGTACTTATTGCGCAGCTAAACTTGCCTATGAATATAAGTTAACTGCCAATATCTATTTCACGCCATTAGATTTTACTTTGGAATATCTTCAACAAAAAGATTTAGTGTATTCTGGAACTCAAGACCAATGGGCTAACTTCGATAAGATTGAACATTATTGTATTCATCATCTTATTGAATTTCATAGTATTGTTGATGGGAATCATTCTTTAGAAACAGGAAATATTCAAACAGATATTGAGAATTTGAAACAAATCATGTATCGTGTAGAAACATTTATCCACAGTTTATAAGGCTGTGGATATTTTTAATTGATCTTTTAAACGCTCAAAATAATTCTTTTGAAATTGAATACGGTCTAGCCATAATGTTTGTGCCGTCTTTGTTGTACACTCATAAGAAGCATATTCATACAATGTTTGTAGCATCAAATCTACATACTTAATCTGTACATCTATTGATTGTTTACTAAATTGTGCAGCTTCTAATGTTTCATATAAACGATAGGCACCTACACGATCAATATTATCCGCTTCTTGTACACTCAATGTGAACGCATTATATTCCCCATCAAAATCCGCTTTTAAATCTACATGAATCGCAATGGCATAACATATATCATGAATACGCTCTTTAGGATAGTCAATCGATTCAAGAAATGTACGCACCATTTTACCAGATACCCTTCCATGATTTTGCCACTCATCCTGTGTTTTAAAAGGTGTACAATAGCTTACATCATGCAACAAACACGCAATTATTAAATCCTCTACATTCAACCCTTCTTTTTCAGCAATTTCCTTTCCAATATTTGCGACACGATACGAATGAGCCAAACGATATGTATCCTTTATTTTCAATTTCAAATAGTCTTGAGCCTTAACTAAGTACTCCATATATTCATTATACTATTTCTTTCAGAAAATTTCTGAAAAAAGCTTATGTTCATGGTATGATATATGAAAGGAGTTTTTTATTATGAAGTTAAATGTCGATTTAGAAAATCATTCATATCCAATATATATTGAAAGAAACGCAATTCAAAAAGTACATAAATATATTCCTGTATCAAGAAAGATTGCGATTATCACAGATACAGGTGTGCCTAAAAAATGGGTCAATATTGTCAAAGAACAATGCCCGGATTCTTTTATATGCACCATACCGCAAGGTGAACCATCCAAATGTTTTGATCAATATAAAAAGCTTTTAGAAGAAATGATTTCACACAACATGTCTAGAAAAGATGCCATTATTGCGGTAGGCGGTGGGGTTGTCGGAGATCTTGCAGGTTTTGTTGCTGCAAGCTACATGCGCGGCATTGATTTCTACAACATTCCAACGACTGTATTAAGCCAGGTTGATTCAAGTGTAGGTGGTAAAGTTGCTATTGATATGGGTTCCTACAAAAATATTGTAGGGGCATTTTGGCAACCAAAAACTGTTATTATCGATCCAAACGTATTATCTACGCTTTCTTTTCGCCAACAACATAATGGATTATGTGAAGCTTTAAAAATGGGATTGATTTTAGATGATCATTTAGTCTCTTTATTTGAACAAGAAACATTAGATATCGATGCGATTATTACGCGTTCCATTGAATTAAAGCGAGATGTAGTTCAACAAGATGAAAGAGAAAGTAATCTTAGAAAGATTTTAAACTTCGGACACACCATAGGACACGCCATTGAATCGGCATATGGATTAAATACATATCTTCATGGAGAATGCGTGGCGATGGGTATGTTATTCTTTATTGAAAATGAAGCATTAAAACAACGCGTATTAAACATCTATAAAAAACTAGATTTACCCCAAGTACCAGACTATGATACTGCCGCATTATTAGAATATGTAACACATGATAAGAAAAGCAGTCATAATACCGTATCTACAATTCTAGTAAAACAATCTGGTTCTTATATCATCAAAGAACTTTCTTTTAAAGAAATACAAGAAGTATTAGAAAGAGGACCTTATGAAAAATAATTTCGGTACAAATATATCTTGGACATTATTTGGTGAAAGCCACGGTCCTGCCATTGGTATTACATTAGATGGTCTTCCTGCAGGCTTTAAGGTGGATATGGAACAAATCAAATCGGACATGGATAAGCGTAAGGCGACTGGTAAAATTTCAACCCAAAGACACGAAGCGGATGAAGTACATATTATTTCAGGAATGTATAACGGATATACAACAGGAACTGCACTTACAATTATCATTGAGAATCAAAACACTAAATCAAAAGACTATTCTGCTTTTCATGGAAGATTGCGTCCTGGACATGCTGATTTTACTGCCTTTGAAAAATACAATGGATATCAAGACTATCGTGGTGGCGGACACTTTTCCGGAAGACTTACCGCATGCATTGTAGCTGCTGGAAGTATATGTCGACAAATTCTGAAATCACAGGGCATAGTAATTGGATCACACATTGAAAGTTTATATACTCTATCGGATATTCCTTTCTCTAAAGACTACACTGTTCTAGAAAAACAAATTCAAGAAGTCAATGATAAAAATTTTGCGGTTTTAGATAATCAAGTCAAAAATCAAATGATTCAAGAAATCGAAAAAGCAGCTGCTGAAGGTGATTCATTAGGTGGTATTTTAGAAACCGCCGTTATAGGCCTTCCTGCAGGACTAGGAGAACCTTTCTTTGATTCTGTAGAAAGTATTTTATCCCACTTAATTTTCTCTGTACCAGCCGTCAAAGGTGTTTCCTTTGGCGAAGGATTTGGCTTTGCGAAATTAAAAGGCTCACAAGCCAATGATGCCTTCCGTTTTAATGATAAAATTGAAACTAAAACAAATCACAATGCCGGAATCAATGGTGGCATCACAAATGGTATGCCGATTTTGATCCATACTTGCATTAAGCCAACGCCATCGATTTTTAAAACACAAGAATCTGTAGATTATCTTTCAAAAGAAAACGTGGATCTTAAAATTCAAGGAAGACACGACCCATGCATCTTGCACCGAGCAAGAATTGTTGTGGATAGTGTAGTTGCGTTTGGTTTATTAGATTTATATATGTCTAGGCTTGCCATTAAGCCACTTCAGGGGGATTTTGAATGAAAGTAAAAGTAACACCAAGTAAAGTACATGGAAATGTAAAAATACCTGCATCCAAATCTATGGCGCATAGGGCTTTAATTTGCGCCTCATTAAGTGATGGTACAAGTATTGTTTCTAATGTCACAAACTCAAAGGATATTGAAGCAACTGTTGGCTGTATGAAAGCTTTGGGTGCTAACATTAAACAAATCGATGAAACTACATATGAAGTAACAGGTACTAATCTTTTCAAACAAGAAGGAAATATTACATGTAATGCGAATGAATCCGGTTCTACTTTACGTTTCTTGATTCCACTTGCTGCATGTACAAATGCCAAAGTTAAATTTTTAGGTCAAGGAAGATTGCTTCAAAGACCTATGGATGTATATGAAAATGAATTTAAAGAACAAAACATTGAATTTAATCAATCGAATAAAGAAATCATTGTACATGGAAATCTACAAGCAAAAGACTATGTTGTACAAGGAGATATTTCCAGCCAATTTATTACAGGATTCATGTTTGTCCTTCCATTATTAAATCAAGATAGTACACTAACAATTACTAAGCCTTATGAATCGAAGAGCTATGTAAATTTAACGATTCAAATGTTAGCGAAATTTGGTATTGAAATTATAGAAACAAGTTCAAATTCCTATTTAATCAAAGGAAACCAACACTATAAAGCACAAGACGTTTCTGTTGAAGGAGACTTTTCTCAACTAGCCTTCTTTGCGGTATTAGGCACTTTAAACAATACTCTTTCATGCTCCAATATGGACATGTCAAGTAAACAAGGAGATAAGGCAATACTAGATTGTATTCCTAGTTATACAAGTAACAAGGATACTGTCACGTTCGCAAAAAAACAGCCGATGCCACAAATCATCGACTTATCCAACTGTCCAGACCTAGGTCCAATTTTATGTGTACTCGCAAGCTATACAAATGGTGAAACAAACATTGTGAATGCAGCACGGTTACGCATGAAAGAAAGTGATCGTATTGAGACAATGGAAACCGAGCTTAAAAAATGGGGTGTAGACATTACATCCACATTTGATTCGATTCAAATTCATGGTAAAGAACACTATAAATCAGATAGTACAGTAGAAATCTTTGGACATAATGACCACCGTATTGTTATGGCAATGACGGTTTTTGGATTATGTGCAGATTCTGAATGTATTATTGATGATGCTCAAGCCATCACAAAGAGTTATCCTACTTTCTTTGAAGACATTCAAAGCTTAGGTGGAAAGGTTGAGATTCTATGACAAACATTGCGATTATCGGACTAGGATTAATGGGAGCAAGTTTTGCGAAGAAACTAACACACTTAAACTACAACGTGTATGGTATTGATGTTTCTAAACAAACAATTGATAAAGCCAAAGAATTAAATATTATTATAGATGGTAGCACAAATCCTTTAGATGTCATTTCAAAGTGTGATACATTTATCTTCTGTCTATATCCAACTAAAATTCTTCCTTGGATCGAAGTCTATCAAAATGATATTCCTAAACATTCATTATTAATGGACATCAGTGGTGTTAAGACAAACATTGTCAAACCTATTCAAGATGTATTACGCGAAGATCTTGAATTATTAAGTATTCACCCCATGTGTGGTAGAGAATCTCGTGGTATTGAATTTAGTGATGAAACGATTTTTAAGGGTTCAAACTTTATTCTTGTTCCTACTCAAAAGAATAAAAACGAAACAGTTGAAGCCGTAAAGGAATTAGCTAATAAGATGGAATTTGGTAGAATTTGTACACTATCCATTGAAGAGCATGATAAAATGATCGGCTTTTTATCACAGTTAACCCATGTCATTGCGGTATCTTTAATGAATACACATGATAATGCACATCTTGTAGAATATACAGGAGATAGCTTTAGAGATTTAACGCGTATTGCGAAAATCAATGAAGATCTATGGACGGAACTCTTCATTATGAATAAAGATATCTTATTAGATGAAATCAATCAGTTTATCGATTCAATCTCTCACTTTAGAGATTCTTTAGAACAAGAAGATACACAAGAAATGAAGCGTCTATTCATTCAATCCACAAAGCGTAGAGATAAGTTTAATAAAACCGATGCAAAGAAGAGATAATGCTCTTCTTTTTTTATACTTTTTTTGGCATAATAAAAAGTGGAGGTTTTACAAATGAAAACGAATACAATAAAAAGTTTTTTAACTATTACACTCGCCATGTTTATCATCAGTGTCGCCATATATTTCTTCTTAATTCCTAGTGGTGTTATTACCGGAAGTGTTACTGGTTTAGCTATGGTTTTAGCTAAAATCACAAGCCTATCTATTTCTACACTTACCTTTGTGATCAACGCCTTATTGTTGATTCTAGGTATCATTCTAATTGGTAAGGAATTTGGGGCAAAAACGATTTATGCCTCTTTATTATTACCTTTATTTCTAGCTGTATTTGAAAGAATCTATCCAAACAATATTTCTTTAACACAAAATGCTGTTTTTGACATGGCTACATATACATTAATTTTAGCTTTTGGACAAACCATACTATTTCGTGTAAATGCATCGAGTGGTGGAACAGATATTATTGCGAAAATCGTCAATAAATATACACATATGGATCTAGGCAAAGCTTGTACATTAGTCGGTCTACTCATTTGTACAACAAGTCTAATTGTATATGATATTGGTGCTTTAGTGGTTGGTGCATTGGCAACCCTAGCCAATGGTCAGGCTGTAGATTATTTTATTGATGGTTTTAATAAGAAAAAGAAGATTTGTATCTTATCCAAAGAATATGAAGTGATTCAAGATTATATTATGAACACATTAAAGCGTGGTGTTACTTTATATTCGGCAAAAGGTGGTTATGATAAGACAGAACATACAGAGCTTGTCACAATCATGGCTACAAATGAATATAAAAAATTACTATATTATCTTCAAGAAAGTGATATTGAAGCATTCGTAACGGTATCTACAGTTAATGAAGTCATCGGTACTTGGAATAATAAGAAAAGAGTCGAAAAGCTTAGATAAATTTAAAGACATCCCAAAGTAAAGCAGGATGTCTTTTTTATTTCTCGGCAAATACCCAATTTTTTTGAATATTGTAGACGACAAAAAATAAAATTGTATCAATGATTGCTTTTACAATAACAGTAGGAATTGGAATAACACTTAGTAAGGATACCAAAATACCACTGGCAGCCATCTGGCATACAAACACAATGGAATAGCGAACCATTTCTCTTCCTGGATTTAATTTACTCTGAAAGCTAATATATCGATTTAATATATATCCCACACTACCACTAATAGCTCTCGCGCATATAGTTGCCACAAAAATTGAAATCGTACCGAGTTTAGAAAACAAACTTTCAAATATTATAAAGAAAACTAAATCAAATACAGTCGCAACATTTGATGTAAATAGATATTTCCAGAATTTTAAATACATTCCTAGTAAATCTACAACCGGACGAAAATGACTTGTTTCATTGATGTTATGTGTTTCTGAACTTATAGGTACAACCACAACTGGTGTTTTTTGTATAGCTGCATCTAAAAAGTTTAATTCATAATCATAAGACTTTCCTTCTGTACATAGTGCTAGTTTTTTTAATGAAGCTGGAAAACCACGGAGTCCACTTCTAGGATCTGGACATTCCTTTCCATGATTGGTAATACGGAAAAATAATTTCTGGCAAGAATTCAACCAAAATCTTACTTTCTTACCTTTTTTTCTTTCGTATGTACGTACTCCGAGCACAAAACAATCTGGATTTTCTAATAATTCTTTTGCGACCTTTTCAATATCTTCCGGCGAGTATTGACCATCACAATCGGCCGTTATATAGAAATCAGATTCTCCTATTTTTTCATCCGCCAATCGTAATGCACTTCTTAAAGCTACCCCTTTTCCCATTTTTTTAGAATGATGAATCACTTTAACGCCCATTATTTCTACTTCTTGAAAGTATTTCTGTCGATCATCACTACTTCCATCATCCGTAACAGCAATTTTATGAAAACCACGTTCATGTAATCCATGAATCATTTGAATCAAGCGCTCATCTGGCTGTAATGCTGGAATCAGGATAATACAATTATCATATGCTCCCATCTTCTTCTCCCTAAACAAAATATGTATACTATACCTTTATCATATATGGCTTTTGAATCGAAAGATATATACAATGAAAGAAAAATATTCAATTCGGTTGAATATACAAAAAAGACCCTGGAATATATCCATGATTTTGAAATCTCTTATACGTAAATATAATTAACGTTTATTAATTTACAAATGATTGATGCATTTTTAACCGAGATAGAGCCAGGCTTTTTCAAATATTCATTAATATATGTATCTGAAACACCTAATTTATTGGCTACATATTTCCTTTTAAG
>OHQQ01000974.1_pt1 | contig 14999 bp, 13 predicted proteins | sample 1578211 | NCBI WGS metagenome assembly OHQQ01 (sample SAMEA3879539, study PRJEB24766) | human gut metagenome | biome: human-associated habitat; feature: feces | place: USA | collected 1985/1987
TTTGCCCGCGCTGCCATGGCTGTTGCCAATATGCGTGGAAAGAGCTATCTTTCTTTCGGCAGTGTCTGCATGGGTATCGCCGGTTCTATCGTAGACCCAAACTTCTTCCAAGAATATTTGGGTATCCGCAATGAAAGTGTGGATGAAACAGAAATCCTGCGCCGCATGGAAGAAGGTATTTACGACCACGAAGAGTATGCCAAAGCAATGGCATGGACTGAAAAATATTGTAAGTCCAATGAAGGTGAAGACTTTAAGAACCGTCCCGAAAAACGTAAAACCCGTGAACAGAAAGATCAGGACTGGGAATTCATTGTCAAGATGACCCTCATCATGCGCGACCTGATGACCGGCAACCCCAAACTGCGCGAGATGGGATATAAAGAAGAAGCCATCGGACACAATGCCATTGCTGCCGGCTTCCAAGGACAACGCCAATGGACAGACTGGAAACCTAACGGTGACTTTACCGAAGCATTGCTAAACACTACTTTCGACTGGAACGGTATCCGTGAAGCCTTTGTCTTGGCAACCGAAAACGATGCCTGCAACGGTGTTGCCATGTTATTCGGTCACTTGCTGAGCGGCTGTGGTCAGATGTTCTCGGACATCCGCACTTATTGGAGCCCCGAAGCTGTAAAACGCGTCACAGGCAAAGAACTGACCGGAATGGCTCAGAATGGTATTATCCACCTTATCAACTCAGGCGCAACGACATTGGATGCTACCGGCGAAAGCCGTAATGCCGCCGGAGAACCTTGCATGAAGCCCAATTGGGAAATGACCGAAGCGGATATGGAAGCCTGCCTGAAGGCAACAACCTGGTATCCGGCAGACCGCGATTATTTCCGTGGTGGCGGTTTCTCTTCCAACTTCCTTTCAAAAGGCGGTATGCCTGTAACTATGATGCGTCTCAACCTGGTCAAAGGCCTTGGTCCCGTATTGCAGTTGGCCGAAGGATGGACAGTAGACATTGATCCGGAAATCCACAATATATTGAATATGCGTACCGACCCTACTTGGCCTACCACCTGGTTCGTTCCGCGCTTGTGCGACAAACCGGCATTCAGAGATGTATATTCAGTAATGAACAACTGGGGTGCAAACCACGGTGCCATCAGTTACGGTCACATCGGACAAGACCTTATCACACTGGCTTCTATGCTCCGCATCCCGGTATGTATGCATAATATAGAAGACGATAAGATTTTCCGCCCGGCAGCATGGAATGCTTTCGGTATGGATAAAGAAGGTTCGGACTACAGAGCTTGCGCTACTTACGGACCTATCTATAAATAACAATTACACTGTCAGGACACAAAGTATTGTGTCCTGACAGTCAATGAATATCCTATTATACTTTGAAAAAACAAACCATGAAAGATACAGACCAACCTATTTTGCATAAAGACGGAGTCAGCTATATATTGCCTTTTATACTAGTCACCTGCTGCTTTGCCTTGTGGGGATTTGCCAATGACATTACCAATCCGATGGTAAAGGCTTTCTCTAAGATTTTCCGAATGAGCGTCACTGACGGTGCCTTGGTACAAGTCGCCTTCTACGGAGGATATTTCGCCATGGCATTTCCGGCAGCAATGTTCATTCGCAAATATTCCTATAAGGCAGGCATTCTTCTAGGACTAAGTCTTTATGCCGTAGGAGCCCTCCTATTCTTCCCTGCAAAAATGACAGGCAGTTATTATCCTTTCTTATTGGCTTATTTCATTCTGACTTGCGGACTCTCATTCTTGGAGACCAGTTCCAATCCATATATTTTGTCGATGGGAACAGAAGCCACCGCCACCCGACGGCTCAATCTGGCTCAGTCTTTTAATCCCATGGGCTCCCTGCTGGGCATGTATGTGGCCATGAATTTCATTCAGGCAAAACTCAATCCGATGGACACGGCAGAACGTGCACAGCTGACTCCAACCGAGTTTGCCGCGGTACGGGATTCCGACCTTTCGGTATTGATAGCTCCTTACCTCACCATTGGAATCGTCATATTTATCATGCTTTTGGTGATTCGCTTTACTAAAATGCCAAAGAACGGCGACCAGTCACACAGTATTAATCTCGGCCCCACCCTTAAACGTATTTTCTCCATTCCCCACTATCGGGAAGGAGTTGTGGCACAATTCTTCTATGTCGGTGCCCAAATCATGTGCTGGACTTTCATCATCCAATACGGCACTCATTTATTTATGTCACAAGGTATGGAAGAGAAGGCAGCAGAAGTACTCTCACAAGAGTATAATATCATTGCAATGATTATCTTCTGCATCAGCCGGTTTGTATGTACCTTCATCTTACGTTATCTCAATCCCGGAAAACTTCTGGCCATACTTGCAGTGGCAGGATGTTTCTTCACGGCAGGTGTTATTTTCTTCCAAAATATTTGGGGTATGTATTGCCTGGTAGCAGTCTCCGCCTGCATGTCATTGATGTTCCCCACAATCTACGGTATCGCTTTGACCGGCTTAGGAGATGATGCCAAGTTCGGTGCTGCCGGTTTGATTATGGCAATTCTGGGCGGTTCGGTGCTTCCCCCGTTACAAGCAAGCATCATCGACATGCATACGCTTTGGAATATGCATGCGGTAAACCTATCATTTATCCTGCCGTTCATTTGTTTTGTGGTGATTGTCATTTATGGACATCGCTCTTACAGACGAGGGCAATATTAAAGCCCCCCGACCGAGAAATCAGCAATCAATAGCGTGATGATTTCTCGGTCGGAGAGATATTATAAATGCATTGTTTCAATGTAGGATAAGACGATATTTAGATACCTTCGGGTGTCTTGTGGCCTCTCTTTATGTGGAATAAAAAGATGACTTATGGAGTAATCTTTATTTAATACAAAAATAAATGGCTCATTTAGATTTTCCAATGAAATACCCAAGGAATCTATCCTATAGATAGGATAGGACAAATTATTAATACGTTTGAATATTAATAAATCATTTCGATTATGATAAGAAGCCAGTATATGAATTTGTTGTTTCTCCTTTTTGTTCAAATGATTATCAATGCAGGAAAACAGACTATCTATACATACATTACAATTTAATTCAGAATACCGTATAATTATCCTTCCACCCTCTTTTATCACATTGCTTAAAGTGTATTCCTTATTGTTAACATCATAAATAATCTTATTGGAATCCAATACTGAGCCTTCATTACCAAGAAGCTCAAATTGTTCTTCACGTAGCAAATACAATATTTCTTTTTCTAAAGAATAACTGTTGTAGCTCATTCTGCCATTCTTATCCGGGTGGACAGATAAAAAACTGCCTAACATTAAAGAAACGATAATAAATATGGCAAAACTCTTTTTCATTTTATTTCTTGAAATAATACAATAAGATTATTGGATTATCATCCATCTTCAAATCTTTGCAGAAAGGAATGAGATTATCCCCTATATTTGTAACTTTGCCTTTACAATACCCCTTCTTCTCCAACCATTCTTGTTCAGTACGTTCATGAAAAGAATCATATATAGACGCTGCATCTATGGCACCAACAAGATATTGTTCTGTAGCACCGACAATAGGTCGTGTAAATGGGAATATCGAGTTTATGCTATTCAACAGCAGAGGTCTCATTATAGTTTTTTTACTTGCAATATGATAAAATAAGTGATAGTTTAAGTTCTTTAGCACACACGATGCATATATATAGTCTGATGTAATTGCATAAGTATCTATTATCACATATTTTCCTTCTTCTATCTCTCGCGGCCATATATTTTCATTCCCTTTTCTAATCAATTCTTGAGGAACCGCCTTACCATTTAAATCTATGATATATTCATACTTCATTTCACCCTCCGGTGAAATTGAAAAAATAGTATCACTCCATGTCTTTTTATAATAGAGTGTATCCGAAAATGAAGCCAGACTGTTTCTTTCTAAAATGTTTTGGTATTTTTCCTTTTCTTTGTATGCTAACCGGTTATTCACCTTAAAACAAGAATCCGTCTGCCACAAGGAATAATTCAGAATTTCAGGAAAATGATAATTGAAAGCGTTTATACCAAAAAATACATAATTGTTTGTAGAAAAGCGGTGTAATTGTATACATGAAAAAGGAAGTTGTCTGATATCCTTTAAAATACCATCCAAAGTATAGATGAATATTTTGCTTTGAAATTGGTCTAAAATCAAAACTTCGTTTTCAGAGATACAAAAGTCAGTCACTTCCCTTTGCATCTCAGGACCTTCCCCATACTGCCCAATAACATTCAGATATTTCCCTTCCAATGTAAAACGCTTTACTGATTTGGTCTTGAACTTATCAAGTACATACATACAGCTGTCTACGACAATGACTTTATCAACAACCCCTACCAAAGATTCTTCGGTAGTTTCCAATCGGACAGCAATCACCGTATCAAATAATTCATGCATTAGGCAATAGCCCTCAGAGTCAAACTCACCAGCATGAATAGTGATATTTTTTCCTGCCGAAACAGCAACCTCATGAAAAGATTCAGAGATGTAATCGTCCGACTGTATGCCCCTGAACAATGTTTCTGCCCTCTTTTGTCGGGAACATGAAAGCAGGAGCATGGATATTAAAAAAAAACACAAATACTTCATGTCAACATCCGGCCGATGCCAAACATGTTCCGGCTCCATATCCGCACACCTTTTTGTTATACTCCGTCCATGTGGCTGTCTGAGTCTCACTCACCGTTACCCCTGTTCCCGGTATCCCTATTGTAACAGAAGTGCCTGACGTTTTGGTATAAGTACAATCCGTGGTGTATTCTTCCCAATTAGTACCCCGAGGACCGCGTACAAATTTGCCATCATCAGCTAACACCTCCAAATCAGTAAGTAACGGTAGCTTTTCAATCTCTTCACTATTGGCTTTAAATACAAAATACATATTTGCACCAACGGTGAAAATTAAGATGAATCTTAAAAAAAATCTTTTTGTTTTCATAGTATATCATATTTCTATATTCTACAAATATATGAAAAAGAAATAAGACAGAAAAGCATTCCGTAAAAAATAAGAACAAATTTAGAACTTAATATCTCAGTCAAAATAACAAGCGATTTCAGCCAATCAGTCTAAGTAGCACAGTTCTTGCCCCCCAAGAACAAAACCTCTGTATCCGTCTGCAATCCTAGTTAGTTTCATTACGTTGAAATTCTAATTTCATCGCCATAAAACTAAAGTTTTTAATGCCTGATACCGGGATGCCTACGACATTTCTTTTTATGGTTTTTCCATTGCTTTGCTCAGCGCACACCGCACTTCCTTTATCACTTCCGGGCTATCAGTGGCAAAGGGTTGCCGAATGATTTCGGTACGTTGCATGTCAAGGTTCATTTCTACAGTTTTCATAAGCGGGTTCTCCTAATATAAACATAATAAGTTTCCCCTAGCCGGAATAGATTATAGACAATAGTTAATGCAATTTTCGATATTCGCCAAAAAGTAAGTGGATTATCTTCTGCATCTACATAAAGTATTCATCACAATGCGTCCGCTTTAAAACTGCAAGGATAATTGCGAATCTTCTCCCAAAAGGTTGAATGTCATCCGATGGTAAGGAGTCGTGCCATATTCCCTGATGGCCGCACGATGCTTCTTGGTGGGATATCCCTTATTAGAGCTCCAGTCATAATAAGGATACTCTTCATGCAAAGCCTTCATATAGTCATCACGATACGTCTTTGCCAGAATAGATGCAGCCGCAATAGAAAGATATTTGCCATCTCCTTTCACCACCGTGGTATGCGGTACATCCTGGTACTTTTTAAAACGATTTCCATCTATCAACAGATGTTGGGGCTTCAGTTTCAATCCGTCTACAGCACGATGCATAGCCAGAAATGAAGCATTCAAAATATTTATCTCATCAATCTCTGCAGGTGTCACCACTCCCACTGCCCATGCCAAAGCTTCCTTTTCTATCACTTCACGAAGAGCATACCGCTGATGTTCGGTCAACTGTTTGGAGTCATTCAACAACTCATTTTTAAAATCTTTTGGTAAGATAACAGCAGCGGCATAAACCGAACCGGCCAAACACCCACGACCGGCCTCATCGCATCCGGCTTCTATCAATTCTTTATTTAAATAAGGCAATAACATACGATTCCTGTTTTATTTCTTGTCTGCAAAGATACCCTTTTTAAAAAATAAAATCATTAGGCAGTCTCAAAATAAACGGTTAATTTTGTCGCAGAAAACATCAGTTTATTATAAAAACGTCAAATATATTTCGTATACCACACACTTACAGAAAAGAACATATATTTGCAGCAAAACAAGAAAAAATATGTTTATTATTATAGGAATTATGTTTGCCGGGATGTTACTCGGCTTTCTGCTACGCAAACAACGACTATCGTGGATACACAAAGTCATTACTGTTTTTATTTGGTTACTGCTTTTTCTGCTGGGAATAGATGTGGGTAGTAATCAAGAGATTATCAACGGATTACATACTATCGGTTTGGAAGCTGTCATCCTCACATTGGCAGCCGTACTGGGTAGCGTCACTGCTGCCTGGGCATTATGGTATATGGTATATAAAAGAAACAGGAGGAGCGAAGCATGAAAGGAAGCCTGATTATTATCTCTTTTTTTATTATTGGCACGCTGTGTGGAGTTTATCATTTGATTCCATACGACTTTACGCAAAGCAATTTAAGCTATTATGCCCTATGCGCATTAATGTTCAGTGTGGGCATCAGCGTGGGAAATGATCCGCAGACACTCCGTAATTTCCGTTCACTCAATCCACGGCTTATATTCTTACCTGTCATGACCATTCTAGGCACATTGGCAGGATGCGCAGTAATCAGTTTATTCCTCCCCCACCGTTCTTTATCGGATTGTCTGGCTGTCGGCTCCGGATTCGGTTACTATTCATTGTCAAGCATCTTCATAACCGAATATAAAGGAGCGGAATTAGGAACTATTGCCTTACTGTCCAATATATCGCGTGAGATTATTACACTGCTGTTTGCACCTTTGCTTGTAAGATGGTTTGGAAATCTTGCCCCCATATCATCCGGTGGAGCAACCACTATGGATACAACCCTGCCTATTATCACAAGGACAGCGGGGGAAAGTTTTGTGGTCGTTTCTATTTTCCACGGATTTGTGGTAGATTTTAGTGTACCGTTTTTGGTCACCTTATTTTGTTCGTTTCCATAAGTTTTACCACCTATAGGATAAACAACCCCCATAAAGCTTACCAATTAGACATAATTCAGGCACGGATTACACAGAAAACACAGAAAGAAATTCATCCGTGTAATCCATGAAATCCGTGCCTGAAGAATCGAAGGCACCATAACAGGCAAGGTATCAGAACATTTTGCTGACACGTTCGATGCCGGCAGCCAAAGCTTCTACCTCCTCTTTTGTATTATAAAGTCCGAAAGAAGCACGCACTGTCCCTTCTATACCCAAACGAATCATCAACGGCTGTGCACAGTGATGACCGGTGCGAACGGCAATGCCCAATCGGTCGAGCAAGGTCCCCATATCCAAATGATGAATATTCCCTACCAGAAAAGAAATGACCCCGCTCTTGTGTTCTGCCTCACCAAAGATGCGCATTCCTTCTATAGATTTCAAACGTTTCATGGCATACGCTGTCAATTCGTTCTCATAGGCAGCAATCTTGTCCATTCCGATAGCCGATACATAATCAAGCGCTTTTGCCAATGCCGTAGTACCGATATAATCAGGCGTTCCGGCTTCAAACTTAAAAGGAAGTTCATTGAAAGTGGTTTTCTCGAAGCTGACATTCTGTATCATTTCCCCTCCTCCCTGATAAGGCGGGAGTTTATCCAACCATTCCTCCTTTCCATAGAGTACTCCTACCCCCGTAGGCCCATATATCTTATGCCCGCTAAATGCAAAGAAATCTGCATCCAAGTCCTGCACGTCCACTTTCATGTGAGGTACGCTCTGCGCACCGTCTATCAAGACAGGGACACCGTGACTGTGAGCCGTTGCAATCATCTCCTTCACCGGATTCACAGTACCGAGCACATTGCTAACATGCACCAAACTCACCAATTTTGTACGTTCAGAAAAAAGTTTCTCATACGCATCGATAAGCAGTTCGCCTTTATCATTCATCGGGATAACCTTCAGCACAATACCTCTTTTCTCAGCCTGTAACTGCCAGGGAACGATATTACTGTGGTGTTCCATGGTAGAAACAATCACCTCGTCGCCTTCCTTCATCTGACTTTCGGCAAAGGAAGAAGCCAACAGGTTGATACTTTCAGTAGTTCCCCGTGTAAACACGATTTCATTCGAACTGCGTGCATTGATAAACTTACGGACTGTTTCACGCGAGGCTTCGTGTAACTCGGTGGCCTGTTGGGAAAGGAAATGCACACCGCGATGCACATTGGCATTAACGGAATAATATTCATCGGTAATAGCTTCTGGTTGCCCCGTTGTCCAAATAAATCAGCGGTTTGCCATATACTTCCCTACCCAATATCGGAAAGTCTTCTCTTATTTTCTGTATATCGTACATAGTTAGTCCTTTCTATTTACACATAGCACATCCCCGGCACTTATTCAGTTCGCCACGGAAACGTTTTTCCACTAACAAGTGCAGGCGGTCTTTCAACGCCTCCAGACGGATGGTGTCAATTACTTCATTCACAAATGCAAACATCAACAACAGTCGGGCTTCGTGAAGACTGATACCGCGTTGCTGCATATAGAACAACGCATTTTCATCCAACTGTCCCACGGTTGCTCCATGTGAACACTTCACATCATCTGCATAAATCTCCAGTTGAGGCTGAGTATACATGTGTGCATCACGTGTGGCGCAAAGATTGCGGTTAGTCTGTTGGGAATTGGTATGCTGTGCTCCCGGACGCACCAAAACCTTTCCTGCAAAAGCACCGATAGCCTGATCATCCAACACATACTTGAACAGTTCGTTGCTGGTGCAGTCACTCACTTTATGGTCGATAAACGTATGGTTGTCCACCTGCTCGTTCTTATCAGCAATAGCCATGCCGCAAAGATTGATTTCGGCCCCCCGTCCCGACAAGGTTACTTCCGTCGTATTGCGGGTAGTACCGTTATGCAAGGTCATTCCGTTCAGCAATACATTGCTGTTGGCTTCCTGATTCACATACAGATTGCTGAAACGCACACTGCTGGTATGAGTTTCTTCAAGCTCATATAAATCAAAGACTGCATTTTCGCCGATATGAGCTTCAATCACCTGTGTAGAGAGGAAGTTAACGTTATCCATCGCATGGTCGCATACCAACAGGCGGGCTTGTGCCCCATCTTCCAACACAATCAAGATACGGCGATTCACCATAAAGTTGACATCTGCACGAAGAATATTCACCAACTGAATCGGCTTGTCTATGACTACCCCTTTGGGGACGTAGAGCATGAAGCCATCCTGTGCAAAAGTTGTATTGAAGGCAGTTATTCCATCCTTGGCAGTATCGGCCAACTTACCATAATACTTCTTTACCAATGCAGGATGTTGTTCGGACAGTTCTTTCAGGCTGCCTAGCAACACACCTTCCGGCAACTGCGGCTTAGTCAATGATTTATTGTAGAAAGCATCGTTCACAACAAAGTAAAGGGAAGTGCTCATATTAGGCACATCACACTTAAACACTTCGTATGGGTTCACAGGTATATCAAGTCGGTTCAGATTTAAGCCATAATCAGGCTCAAACAACTTACTTGCATCGATATACTTATACTTTTCCTGTTTACGAGTAGGGAATCCCAATCGTTCAAAATCAGCAAACGCCTGTGCACGGGGAGCATTCAACACCTCGGCACTATGCTTGCATATCATTGCTTCGCATTGGGAAAAGAGGTCAATATATTGTTGTTCTGCTCTCATAATTATTCTCCTAATTCTGCTTTAATCCAATCGTAACCGCGCTTTTCCAATTCCAATGCCAGCTCAGGACCGGCAGTCTTCACAATACGACCTTTGTACAGCACATGAACGATATCCGGTTTGATGTAGTCCAGCAGACGTTGGTAGTGAGTAATCACGATACAGCTGGTTTCGGGAGTTTTCAACTTATTCACACCTTCCGCTACGATACGTAAAGCATCAATATCCAATCCGGAATCCGTCTCGTCCAAAATACTTAACTTCGGTTCGAGCATTGCCATCTGGAATATCTCGTTACGTTTTTTTTCTCCACCCGAAAAGCCCTCATTCACCGAACGATTAGCCAACTTATTATCCAATTCGACAACTGCACGCTTCTCGCGCATCAATTTTAAGAATTCGCTGGCAGTCAAAGGCGCCAAACCTTCATACTTCCGTTTTTCGTTCACCGCAGCACGCATAAAATTCACCATGCTCACGCCTGGAATTTCTACCGGATACTGAAATGAAAGAAACAAACCTTCATGACTACGGTCTTCAGGACTCAAAGCCAATAAATCTTTTCCTCCAAATGTAACCGAACCTTTCGTCACTTCGAAAGCCGGATTCCCTACCAATACAGATGACAGTGTACTCTTACCGGAGCCATTCGGTCCCATGATAGCATGAACCTCACCTTTCTTTATATTCAGATTAATACCTTTCAATATTTCTTTGCCATTAATACTGGCATGCAAATCTTTTATCTCTAACATAATCCTTTATCTTTTTATTTATCCTACGCTTCCTTCCAACGAAATAGCCAACAGCTTCTGAGCCTCCACAGCAAACTCCATCGGAAGTTTATTGATAACTTCTTTAGCATAACCGTTCACAATCAGCCCGATGGCATCTTCTGTCGGAATACCGCGCTGATTACAATAGAACAACTGGTCTTCGCTGATTTTGCTGGTCGTTGCCTCGTGCTCTACCACAGCCGTTTCATTGTGAATATCCATGTAAGGGAAAGTATGTGCACCACAATTACTGCCCAAAAGCAAAGAATCACACTGGCTGTAATTACGCGCATTCTCGGCTTTCTCTGCCACACGCACCAATCCACGATAAGAATTCTGGCTTTTACCTGCACTGATACCTTTGCTCACAATCGTAGAACGTGTATTTTTACCCAGATGAATCATCTTGGTACCGGTATCGGCCTGCTGATAGTTATTGGTTACAGCAACAGAATAGAATTCCGCCGTAGAATTATCTCCACTCAGGATACAACTCGGATACTTCCACGTAATGGCCGAGCCTGTTTCCACCTGTGTCCAACTCAACTTACTGTCCACTCCTTTACAATGACCGCGCTTGGTCACGAAGTTATAAATACCTCCTTTGCCTTCCGCATCCCCCGGATACCAGTTTTGAACAGTGGAATATTTCACTTCGGCACGGTCGTGTACCACAATCTCCACAATAGCAGCATGCAACTGATTCTCATCACGCTGCGGAGCCGTACATCCTTCCAGATAAGATACATAACTGTCGTCATCCGCCACAATCAATGTACGTTCAAACTGTCCGGTATTTGCCGCATTGATGCGAAAATAAGTAGAAAGTTCCATAGGACAGCGTACTCCTTTCGGAATATACACAAACGAACCATCGCTAAATACAGCCGAGTTTAATGCAGCAAAGAAATTATCACGATAGCCCACTACCGAGCCCATATATTTCTGTACCAAATCCGGATGTTCCTTCACTGCCTCACTAAACGAACAGAAAATAATGCCTTTCTCCAACAACGTCTCGCGAAAAGTAGTTTTTACCGATACAGAGTCCATGACCGCATCTACCGCCATACCACTCAGCTGGCGCTGTTCGTGCAGAGGAATACCTAATTTATTAAAAGTCTTAATCAGTTCCGGGTCTACTTCATCCAAGCTCTTGGGACCTTCCTTTTTCTTGGTCGGGTCGGCATAATAAGAAATAGCCTGATAATCTATTTCGGGAATCGTGAGGTGTGCCCATGTAGGCATCTCCATTGTAAGCCAATGGCGGTATGCTTTCAATCGGAATTCCAACAGCCATTCCGGTTCCTCTTTCTTGGCAGAAATCAACCGAATGACATCCTCATTCAACCCCTTCTCTATAATATCTGTGTGAACATCCGTAGTAAAGCCATATTTATACTTCTCCTGCGTAAGTTCCTTTACATATTTATTGGGTTCTTCTTGCATATCTTATATTTCTATTAATTGTTCTGTTACATTTTTGAATACCGGGAAAAAGATACCGGACAAATCTCTTATGGAATAATATAACACCGACTCCTGCTTCTTTGTTGCATCTATCATCTCATCTTTCGGGTCAATATATTCCAATACATGGATAGCTAACCCTATCAGTATCATATATTTCAAAGCCCCCAATCCACTTCCCAGCCAACGGTTCAACCATCCCAAACGGACAGCATCCAAAGCCTTCGTCAAAAAAGAGGCAACCAATACAAAACCTAACGGCACCGCCACCCAAATAAGAACAAATGCCAATATCTGGGCAATAACGGTCGATGTTCCCAAAACAGGAGCAAGCTTTTCGGCAACGGAGGCAAATAAAGCCCGCGCCACAAGAAGTCCTGCTATCAACCCGACAATAGAAGCCAGTTGCTTCACAAATCCTTTCATCAAGCCCTGTATCACTCCAACACCTATCACCACCAATATAATAATATCTATTGTCGTCATCTTTATGATATAAAAAAGGCACGGATTACACGGAAATACACGGTTTTTATAAATACCATCCGTGAAATCCGTGTAATCCGTACCTGAAAAAATTATTATAGAGTCTGTTTAACTTCTACTTCTTCGTAAGTTTCAATGATATCTTCAACCTTGATATCATTGCAGTTTGTCAAACTGATACCACATTCAAAGTTAGTACCTACTTCCTTCACATCATCCTTGAAACGCTTCAACGCGTTGATAGTACCTGTAAATACTACAATACCATCACGAATCAAACGAGCCTTATCCGAACGCTTCACCTTACCGGTCTTCACCATCGCACCGGCAACAATACCTACCTTGCTGATGTTGAACACCTCACGCACTTCGATGGTAGCAGTTACCTGTTCCTTCAATGTAGGAGCCAACATACCTTCCATCGCAGCCTTCACTTCCTCGATAGCATCGTAGATAACAGAATATTTACGGATATCTACACCATCTTGTTCTGCCATCTTAGCAGCAGCACTCGAAGGACGCACTTGGAAACCAACAATAATTGCATTCGAAGCTGCAGCCAAGGTAACATCAGACTCAGAAATCTGACCTACACCTTTATGGATTACGTTAACCTGAACCTGCTCGGTAGACAACTTAATCAAGGAATCGCTCAATGCTTCCACTGAACCGTCGACGTCACCCTTAACGATGATGTTCAACTCATGGAAATCACCCAATGCCAAACGGCGTCCGACTTCATCCAATGTCAACATCTTCTGAGTACGCAAGCCCTGTTCACGCTGCAACTGTTCACGCTTATTGGCAATTTCACGGGCTTCCTGTTCGGTATCAATCACATGGAAAGTATCACCTGCCGCAGGAGCACCATTCAGCCCCAGAATCAATACCGGCTCAGAAGGACCGGCTTCTTTAATGCGCTGGTTGCGTTCATTGAACATAGCTTTCACCTTACCGTATGAAGTACCTGCCAACACGATATCTCCCATGCGGAGTGTACCGTTCGACACAAGGATAGTAGCTACATAACCACGCCCCTTATCCAATGTTGACTCAATAATAGAACCGGTAGCCTTACGGTCAGGATTAGCCTTCAAATCAAGCATTTCTGCTTCCAACAATACTTTTTCAAGCAATTCGTGTACACCCGTACCCTTCTTTGCCGAGATATCTTGCGACTGGTATTTACCTCCCCATTCTTCTACAAGGAAGTTCATAGCAGCCAATTCTTCTTTAATCTTATCAGGATTAGCATGCGGTTTATCTACCTTATTAATAGCAAACACAATAGGTACGCCGGCAGCCATAGCGTGATTAATCGCTTCTTTGGTTTGCGGCATCACATTATCATCGGCAGCTACAATAATAATAGCAATATCCGTTACTTTCGCACCACGGGCACGCATCGCTGTAAATGCTTCGTGACCCGGAGTATCAAGGAATGTAATAAGATTACCATTTACATTTACCTGGTAAGCACCTATCTTCTGTGTGATTCCGCCTGACTCCTTAGCTGTCACATGAGTTTCTCTGATTGCATCAAGTAATGAAGTCTTACCGTGATCAACGTGTCCCATAACGCAGACAACTGGTGGTCTTGGAACAAGCTTATCCTCTGGTTCTTCATCTTCCTTAAGAAGTTCTGCAATAACATCAACCTTCTCTTCATGCTCACATATGCAGTTGAACTCAAGAGCAATCTCTTCTGCTGCATCGTAATCTATCTCTTCGTTAATAGTAACAACCTTACCCTGTAAGAACAGCTTCTTAACAAGTGCTGCAGGAGCTACCTTCATCTTATCTGCAAGTTCCTTGATAGTAAGAGTATCTGGAAGAACAAGCTGCTTGATTGTCTCTTCTTCCTTTTCCTTCTTCTCAGGCTTTGTCATAGGCTTCTTATCAAATCTGCTGTTAGCGAACTTAAGATTTTCCTTAGCCTCATTATCTCTCTTTCTGTCATTCTTCTTGCTGTCTATTCTTGAATCATGTCTTCTTGAATCTGGCTTAGCTGAAAAATCAAACTCTTCCTTAGGTGCAGAATCTCTTCTGTCATTATTTCTTCTCTGACCTCCGTTAAATCCTCCACGGTTCTGGTCATTATCCTTTCTGAAGCCGCCATTTCCAGACTGTCCGTTTCTGTCATTTCTGAAACCGCCGTTATTGTTGCGGTCATTGTTTCTATAGCCGCCATTATTACGGTCGTTATTTCTGTAACCGCCATTATTATCACGGTTACCGTAGCCGCCATTGTTATTACGGTCGTTATTCCTGTAGCCGCCGTTGTTATCACGGTTGCCATAACCACCGTTATTATTACGGTCATTATTTCTGTAACCGTTATTGCCTCGGTCGTTGTTTCTATAACCGCCGTT
>OHQQ01000975.1_pt1 | contig 14992 bp, 14 predicted proteins | sample 1578211 | NCBI WGS metagenome assembly OHQQ01 (sample SAMEA3879539, study PRJEB24766) | human gut metagenome | biome: human-associated habitat; feature: feces | place: USA | collected 1985/1987
AGCCGTTTTTCACAGACAGGCTCATGCGGTCCAGCAGGATGCCGTACAGGGTTTTTGCATCGGTGGACAGACTCTGGAACCGTGGCTCCTGAAAAAGAGCCTTGGGAATGCGGTAGAATGAAAACAGTTCTCCGGCTTGTCCGTAAAAGTAGTCAAGGGTCATGTGGCTTTTTCAACGTTTTGCTCCAGCTTGTGTTCAAAAAATCAACCGCCTTTCGTTTGAAAATAAAAAGCGCACTCTTTTCTTATTGAAAAGTGGTGCGCTATGTAATATAATGGCTATATAATTTAGCTATCCAAAAGATAGTCGATGAGATATTCTTTCGGAATCATGAAAGATCGTCCGACTTTCAGGCAGCGAATTCTATGTTGATGGATTCTTCTGATGATGGCAGTCTGGCTTTTGAAACCGAGTAAAGTTGTTGCTTCTTCGACAGACAGCACATCAGGATAGTTCACAAATAATTTTTTATAATACTCTTTTGCTTGATTTTGATTCATTATCCTTGACTTTCCTTTCGTTTTGTGCCTAAGCAGAGGAGCGTTTTGCCCTGCATCCCTCCTGAACATCCCTCCAATTTCCATTTGGGCGGTCCAAACCGAAAAAACAGAGTAGAGGAAAAACGCATCGAAAAATCGTGGATATTTCAAATTATTGTTCGTTGAGGCGTGAATTTTGCCTTTGCACAGTGGGAACCAGATATCACTAGATATCACTGGATGACACCAGATGGAAGATGAGGATAAAAACTCAAAATCCCTTGTGCTAATAACACGTGTGGGTTCGACCCCCACCACCGGCATAAAAGCCCATCAGGCATTCGCCCAATGCCGTTAAGTTAAGAGGCTAAAGAAAAATAGACTTCATCAAAAAGATGAGGTCTATTTTTTTTTGAAAAAGATCAGAAACAAATTTTGCGCACCCTTTGCCGGATATGCCAAGGCCCCCACAGAACACGGGCTCTGCAGGGGCCTTGCGGGCAATATTTTTACAGCATTTTGACCGCCAGTGCTTCACTGGTGCGATCCTGTGCGGCGTTGGCATTTTCGGGGTCGTCCATGGTGTAGCGCAGCACCAGCACTTCAGCCACATACAGCAGCGCCACCTTGACCGGGATGTTGCCGGAGTCCAGCGGGCTTTCCTGCGCACCACACAGCAACACGATATCCGCCAGCTTTGCGCCGGGCGAATCCTCATAATGGGTGAGCAGAATGATCTTTGCGCCCGCCGCCTTGGCCGCGCGCAGCGTTTCCAGCATATCGCGGGTAGCGCCGGAATAGGAAACGAACAGCACCACATCCTCCGGGGTCATCAGGCTAGCCGTGATCAGCTGCATATGGCTGTCGCCTGCCGTGCGGAACTTGGTGGAGATGCAGGCAAAGCGGGCGCAGATATCATTTGCAATATACATGCTGCCGCCCTGACCAAGGCAGTACACCTGCCGGGCCTTGTGCATCAGTTCCGAAGCCTTGTCCACCGCCTCCGGCGAAAGACTGTTCTGGGTGCCGTTGATAGTAGTCATCAGCAGGGCGCTGGCGTGCTCGCACAAAGTTGCCGTGTCGGCATCCGGCTCCGGCACATGCTGGTTGACCAGTGCACCGGTGGCGTTGGCCTGCGCCAGCGCAATGCGCATTTCATGATAGCCCTCAAACCCCAGCGCCCGGCAGAAGCGGAACACCGTTGCCTCTGCCACACAGCACTCCTTTGCCAGCGAGGAGATGGACAGATACTGTGCCTCTGCCGCGTGCTGCACAAGATAGTCCGCCACGGTGCGGCCCGACTTTGTCAGGTCGCCCTGATGCTGCTGCAGCAGCTCCCAAAAATTCGTTGCCATTTTTCTTTTTCCTCTTTTCCGGCGCAGCAGTCCACCGACCCGGATCAGCTGCCGACCGTTTCATTCACCTTTATAAAAAGTATAAAAGAATCGTCCCCGCTTCGCAAGAGACGCATTGCCCACATTTTGGCCCGCAGTTCTGTGCAGAGCACACAGTTTTGGCGGAAAAACTGGCCATTCTGTGAAAGTATCTTTCAATTTTGCATTTTTGTTTAGAAAAACATTTTCACTATTGTTTTGGTGGGTTTGTACCATTTTGTAATAATTTCAGAAGAGTAAAGCAAGTTTTTCTTTGCATTTCAACATATATCCCACACTTTTGTGCACAATGCACACTGTCATTCTGAAAATTTATGAAAACCATGAATGGACAAAATGAAAATATTTTTCTATAATGGAGCCATCAAGAGCGGCCGCTGGCACGGCAGGCCGCCAACAACGTGAAGCATCTTGAATGCGAAGGAGAAACTACTATGAAAAACTGCATTTCCCGCCGTTCGTTCCTGAAGGCCGCTGGCATTCTGGGCGCAGCCGGCGCTCTGGCCGCATGCGGCGGCTCTTCTGCAAGCACCAGCACTGCTGCTTCCACCGCAGGTTCTACCGCTGCAAGCGCAGCTGCTTCTTCCACCAGCATCAAGCTGTGGACATACCCCATCGGCGGCTGGGGCAACGACGAGACCGTTCAGGGTCTGGTTTCCAGCTTCAACGCAAAGTATCCTGACATCAAGGTCACTGTGGAGTATCTGGACTACACCAACGGCGACGATCAGGTGAACACCGCCATCGAGGGCGGCAGCGCACCTGATCTGATTATGGAAGGTCCCGAGCGTCTGGTTGCAAACTGGGGCGCAAAGGGCGTGATGGCTCCGCTGAACGACCTGTGGACCGACGATGCCAAGAAGGACATTTACGAGTCCGTTGAGTCTGCCTGCAAGGATACCGCCGGCAACTACTACGAGTATCCCCTGTGCATGACCGCACACTGCATGGCCGTGAACATGACCAAGGTCAAGGAAGTGGGCGCTGACCAGTACATTGATACCGACAAGCATACCTGGAGCACCGACGGCTTCCTGAAGACCGTTGACGCCCTGTACAACGGCGGTTACGAGAACGTTGCAGCCATCTACTGCGCAGGTCAGGGCGGCGACCAGGGCACCCGCGCCATCATCAACAACATGTACGGCGGCACCTTTACCGATGCAGCCCACACCAAGTACACTGCCGACTCCGCCGAGAACATCAAGGCGATCCAGACCCTGCACGACACCAAGGGCATCAACTTTGACGCTTCCATCGCAGGCGGCGACGAGATCACCCTGTTCCGCAACGGCACCCTGCAGATGGCATTCTGCTGGAACATTGCACAGCAGGCCAACAGCGACAACAACGCCGCCGGTTTGACCAACGATGGCGACGAGATCTTCCCCATGGCCTTCCCCACCGAGAGCGGCGATCCCAAGCTGTGCGGCGGCATCTGGGGCTTCGGCATCTTCGACAACGGCGACGAGGCCAAGATCGAGGCAGCCAAGACCTTTATCGACTTCATCGCTGCTGACCCCGACCAGGTTGGCGCAAGCGTTCTGGCTTCCACCTACTTCCCCGTTCGTGAGAGCGTTGGCGACATCTACGCCGGCAACGACATTATGAGCGAGTACACCAAGTTCATGGGCTTCCTGGGCGATTACTACCAGATCACCCCGGGCTGGGCAACTGCTCGTACCGAGTGGTGGAACATGCTGCAGCGCGTTGGCACCGGCGAGCCCGTTGAGCAGGCCGTTGCTACCTTTGTTGAGAACGCAAATGCTGCCGCTACTGCCGAGGCATAAGCGCACCACCTGAGTTTTTCATCGCAACGTTATAAACCTTGCCCCTTCCTCGATAATCCCGGCGAGGGAGGGGCATTCTTTTTGCAAGTTCCGTCGGGAGCCGGTCATTTTACCGGAGCTAAACGAAAGGTTTGGTGATTTTCTTGGCTGCTACCACCGTAAAAGTCAAAGAGCCAAAGCGCAGCCGCGCACTGGTCCGGCAGGAGACCATCGCATCCTATCTCTTCCTTCTGCCTAGCCTGATCTTCTTTCTGGGGTTCGTCATTTACCCCATGATCCTCTGCGTGGTCACGAGCTTCTTTGATTCCACCATGAACCGCGCCGATGTCTTTGTCGGCCTTGCAAACTACAAAGAGCTGTTCGCCGATAAGATCTTCCTGGGTGCTCTGAAGAACACCTTCATCATCGTCATCGTGTCGGTGCCTGTGACCTGCGCCTTCTCGCTGTGGGTCAGCTCCGCCATCGTGGATCTGCCCGAGTGGGCCACCAGCCTTTTCCGCTGCGTGTTCTACCTGCCCGTTGTCACCGGTTCCGTTGCCGTTACCGTTGTCTGGAAGTGGATGTACAACAATTACTATGGCATCTTCAACTATCTGGGCAAGACGCTGGGTCTGATCGACAAGAACATCAACTGGCTGGGCGATGAGCGGTTTGCTCTGGGCTGCATTATCCTCATCCTGCTGACCACCTCTGTGGGCCAGCCCATCGTTCTGTATGTTTCCGCCCTGGGCAACGTGGACCAGTCCATCGTAGAAGCTGCCGAAGTGGACGGCGCGACCGATTTCCAGTGCTTCTGGAAGATCAAGTGGCCCGCCATCATGCCCACCACCCTGTACATTCTGGTCATTACCACCATCAACTCCTTCCAGTGCTTTGCGCTGATCCAGCTGCTGACTTCCGGCGGCCCCAACCACAGCACCGATACCATCATGTACTACATCTACTACACCGCGTTCAAGCTGTACCGCTACGGCTACGGCAACGCCATGGGTGTTGTGCTTGCCATCATCATTGCCATCCTGTCTGCTATCCAGTTCAAGGCTGGCAACCAGAATAATTGAGGAGGTGCGTAACAATGAGTGCAACTGCTGCAACCGCAAAAAAGCAAAAGCCCTTGAAGCGTCACCCCAGCAAGCTCAAGCAGGCCAGCGCCTATACCATCCTGACCCTGATCCTGATCAGCATCGTGGCCGTGACCTTTGCGTTCCCGCTGTACTGGATCATCACCGGTTCTTTCAAAACCGGTGCAGCCATCAACTCCACCACCCCCGAGTGGTGGCCCCATGAGTGGGTGCTGACCAACTACCAGAAGCTGTTTGCCGGAAAGAGCGCCCCCCTGTGGCAGCTGGCCATCCCCTTCAGTGCACGCTTCAGTGCCGACGGCGATCCCATCTACTTCTCGGTCGGACCCACCGCTCCTGCTGCCCTGCGCTGGATGATCAACACCGTGTTCATGGCTGTTGTCTCCATGATCCTGACCTGCATCACCGCCGCCATGGCCGGTTATGCACTGGCCAAGAAGCGCTTTGTGGGCCGTCAGCTCCTGTTCACCCTGATCGTGTGCGCAATGGCTCTGCCCAAGCAGGTCATTCTGATCCCCCTGCTGCGTGAGATGAGTGCCCTGAACCTCTACAACACCATCTGGGCTGTCATCTTCCCCATTGTCGGCTGGCCATTCGGTGTGTTCCTGATGAAACAGTTCAGCGAGGGCATCCCCACAGAAATGCTGGAAGCCGCCCGCATTGACGGTGCAAGTGAAGCCAAGACCTTTATCAGCATCGTGCTGCCCATGGTCAAGCCGGGCATCGGTGCTCTGGCCATCTTCACCTTTATCAACAGCTGGAACGATTACTTCATGCAGTTGATCATGCTGTCCAGCACCAGCAACCTGACCATTTCTCTGGGCATTGCAAAGCTGCAGGCGGAAAACAGCACCGATTTCGGTCTGATCATGGCAGGTGCTGCACTGGCTGCTGTGCCTATCATCATCATCTTCCTCATCTTCCAGAAGTACTTCACCAAAGGCATCGCAATGGGTGCTGTTAAGGGCTAAAATCCCGACCGCCGCCTGCGGCGGGAACAGGGAGGGATTTTTGGCGCAGCGGTCAGCAGGATGCGAGGCTCGCCCAAGGGCCGAAGCGGATGCAGGGCACCGCAAGAGGGCGCTGATGCAGTGAACAGAACAAATAAGCATATAGGAGCTTAAGGAGACAAACTATGAAAGATATCACTAAGTACCAGGGCGTTATCCCCGCTTTCTACGCCTGCTACGACGCAGAGGGCAATATTTCCACTGAGGGTGTCAAGGCCCTCACCCGCCACCTGATCGCCAAGGGCGTTAAGGGCGTGTATGTCGGCGGTTCCTCCGGTGAGTGCATCTACCAGCATGTGGATGAGCGCAAAGCCGTTCTGGAAGCCGTGATGAGCGAAGCCAAGGGCAAGCTGACCGTCATTGCACATGTTGGCTGCAACAACACCGCCGACAGTGTGGAGCTGGCCCGCCATGCCGAGAGCGTGGGTGTGGATGCCATCGCCTCCATCCCCCCCATCTACTTCCACCTGCCCGAGTATGCCATTGCAAAATACTGGAACGATATGTCCGCTGCTGCTCCCAATACCGAATTCGTCATCTACAACATTCCCCAGCTGGCTGGCACCGGCCTGACCATGAGCCTGCTGAAGGAGATGCTCAAGAACCCCAACGTGGTAGCTGTCAAGAACAGCTCCATGCCCACCCAGGACATCCAGATGTTCAAGGATGCCGGTATCGCTGCCCGCGGCGAAGGCAACTTTGTGGTCTTTAACGGCCCCGATGAGCAGTTCGTCTCCGGCCGCGTCATCGGCGCAGACGGCGGCATCGGCGGCACCTACGCCGTGATGCCTGAGCTGTATCTGGCCATGAACGAGCATATCAACAAGGGCGAGGTCAAGGAAGCTCAGGCCCTCCAGTATGAGGCCGACCGCATCATCTACAAGATGTGTGAGGCCCACGGCAACCTGTACGCCGTGCAGAAAGAGATCCTGCGCCGGATGTACGGTCTGGAGCTGGGCGGCGTGCGTGAGCCCATGCCCAGCCTGATCCCCGAGGATGAGGCCATCGTGGCCGAAGCACAGGCCATGATCGAAGCCGCCATCGCAAAACTGTAAGCTGAACAAGCGCCCCCTCTCCGTCTCTTTTCAGAGGGGAGGCGGGCGCTTCTTTTTTGGAGGGAAAGCGTATGATCTGCGATACCCTGGATCAACTGCATCTGTACAAGGGGTTCCACAAAAACCTCGACACGGCCATTGAGTTTCTGGCCGCACACCCGCTGGATACCCTGCCGCTGGGCCGTACCGAAGTGGACGGCGACGAGGTGTTCATCAATGTGATGGATGCCGATCTCAAACCCCACACAGGTTCCCACGCCGAATATCACCGGCTCTACGCCGATCTGCAGATCGACCTGACCGGCGGCGAGGGCTGGGGCTACGAGACCGCCCCCGGCACCGAGGTGGAGCCCTACCAGCCGGATATCGGCAAAAAGGACAGCGAGGATGCCGTTTTCGGCGCTCTGGGCGAGGGGCGGTTCGTCCTCTTCTTCCCAGGTGAGCTGCACCGCCCCGGCGTGGAAATGCCCGGCTGCGATCGTGTCCGCAAAGCTGTTGTCAAGATCAAGATGGAGGATAAGTATCATGGATAAGGAAAAACTGTTTGCTCAGATCAAGGGCGGGCTGATCGTCTCCTGCCAGGCATTGGAGCACGAGCCCCTGTACACCAAGGAGGGCGGCGTGATGCCCCTGATGGCCAAGGCTGCCGCCATGAGCGGTGCCGTGGGCATCCGTGCCAACACCGTGCGCGACATCACCCAGATCAAGCAGGTGGTGGACCTGCCGGTCATCGGCATCATCAAAAAAGATTACCCCGGCACCCCCATGTACATCACTGTCACCATGAAGGAAGTGGACGAGCTGGTGGCCTGCGGTGTGGATATCCTGGCAGTCCAGGGCACCGGGGCCCTGCGGCCTGACGGCTCCACCTCCGCCGAGTTCATCCGTGCCATCAAGGCCAAGTACCCGGATCAGCTGCTCATGGCCGACTGCGACAACTTTGAGAACGCCATGCTCTGCGCCGAAGCCGGTGCCGACTTTGTGGGCACCACCATGCGGGGCTACACCCCCGAGACCCAGGGCATCAACGACATCGACTTTGACTTTATCCGCAAGCTGTCCGCCGAGTGCCCGGCCAAGATCATTGCCGAGGGCCACATCCACTACCCGGAGCAGGCCGTCAAGGCACTGGAAGCCGGGGCCTTTGCCCTGGTGGTGGGCGGTGCCATCACCCGCCCGGCTGAGATCACGGCACGCTTCACCGGTGCCATCAACGCCATGAACAAGTAAACGGAGACGCTGCATGAAACAGTATTTTGGCATTGACATTGGCGGCACCGCCGTCAAGCTGGGCATCGTGGACGAGACCGGCAAAGTGCTGTGCAAGGGCGAGCAGAGCGTGAACTTTGACGGCTACCAGACCCCCGTGCTGGACACCGTGCGCAAGGCCGCAAAGGAATTTTTAACAGCACAGGCCATCCCGGTGGAAAGCCTTTCCGGCATTGGCGTGTCCGCCACCGGCCAGATCGACAGCCGCAAGGGCATCGTGGCCGGTACCTGCGGCAATTTCCCCAACTACATCGGCAGCCCCATCAAGGCCGCGCTGGAGCAGGACTTTGGCCTGCCCGTCACGGTGGCCAACGACGCCAACTGCATGACCCTCGGCGAAGTATGGGTCGGCGGGGCACAGGGCTATACCGACGTCATCGGTGTCACGCTGGGCACCGGCGTGGGCGGCGGCATCCTAACCGGCGGCCGCCTGCTGGAAGGTGCCCGCGGTCTTGGCGGTGAGCTGGGCCACTACCGTACCCACGCCCTGGACGGGGTGGACTGCACCTGCGGTGCCAAGGGCTGCTGGGAGCGTTACGCTGCCACCACTGCCCTTGTGCGTGCCGCACAGGAGAAGAACCCTGCCTGGACAGACGGCCGCGCCATCTTTGCCGCAGCAGAAGCCGGAAACCCGGAGGTGCTGGCCCTGCTGGACACCTGGACCGACGAGATCGCGCAGGGCCTTGCCGGCATGGTGCACATCTTCAACCCGCAGCTGATCCTGATCGGCGGCGGCGTGAGCGCCCAGCAGAAGCTGCTCATCGCCCCCATTGCCGCCAAAGTAAAGGCATCGGTGATGCCCGCCTTTGCTGAGGGGCTGGAGGTCCGTGCCGCCCAGCTGCACAACGACGCCGGTATGGTGGGTGCCGTATACTACTTCCGCCAGACCATGGAAGAAAAGGAGTAATTCACTGATGAAAAAGCACATTCTCTGCCTGGGCGATTCCAACACCCACGGCTATTGCGCCGACCCCAACGACTGTGCCGACCACGGCATCCGCTTCAACGAGGACGAGCGCTGGACCTGCCGCCTGCAAAAGGCGCTGGGTGACGAATATCTGGTGACCGAGGAGGGCCTTTCCGGCCGCACCACCGTGTTCGTGGACCCCATCCACGAGTCCATGGACGCCCTGAGCGTGATCTATTCCCTGCTCAAGAGCCATGAGGTCATTGACCTGCTCATCATCATGCTGGGCACCAACGACGTGAAAGAGCGCTTTGGGGCCAACGCCGCCTGCATTGCAGCCGGTATGGAGCGCCTGATCCTCAAGGCCAAGAGCGTGGACTGCTGGGGCACCAAACAGCCCAACATCCTGGTGGTGGCTCCCCCCTGCATCAAGGAGGGCTTCCACGACGCCGTGATGGGTGCCGGCTGTGTGGAAAAATCCCGGGATGTGGCAGAGCAGCTGCGGATCGTGGCAGAGCGGCAGGGGGTCCATTTTATGGACGCCGCTGAGTGCCAGTTCAACCAGGTGGATTTCATGCATCTGACCTGCAAAGGTCATGCTCAGCTGGCTGAGATGCTGACGGACAAGGTGCCCAAGCTGGTCTGATCTCTTTGTTTTTTCTGCCGCTCCATGGGGTGCCGTGGGGCGGCTTTTTGCTGCCCGGGGCCAGAGTGCTCCAGCCCTGTGGGGGAGCTTTTCCGGCAGCAGAGCTGCCCCCAAAAAGGCCCGGATTTACCCAAAACATTTCTCTCCGGAGCCTCTGTGGGCACCCCGGGGGAAAATATGATTTCCCCGGGAACCGGGACAATTTCCCCGGCAGCGGTACCGCCAGGGGTCTGCAGACCATTGGAAAGGGTGTTTCCTGCCGTTTTTGCGAGCTTTTTTCAAAAAAGACTTTACAAATGATTCGTAAAATTCTATTATATAAGTAATTTGGTTGGATCGGCACCGGTGCGGTGTGGTCCACTTTCCCCTGCAGTACAAGAAGGAAGGTTAGAATTATGCCTGAAAAGAAGATTCCTGCAGTTCCCGCCGCAACCGAGACTGCTGAACCCAAGACCCGCAAAGCTGCCACCAAGACCCCTGCACGCCGGGGCCGTCCGCCGCTGGCTCCGGAACTGTATGTGGAGATGAGCGGCAAGCAGTTCAACATCACCGATGTCATTGACCGTGCCAAGGCTGATTACCGCTCCACCCACAAGGTGGGCGTCCAGTCCTGCAAGGTCTATGTAAAGCCGGAAGAAAACGCTGCTTATTACGTCATCAATAAGGTCTCCGGCAAGCTGGACCTGTAATACGACATTTCAGAGTCTGCAGCCTGCAGATCCCCTGACACAAAGGAGCTCCCACACCTTATTCCCGGTGTGGGAGCTCCTTTTGCTTATCCCTTTATTTTGCTGCCGTTTTCCAGCAGAATTTGTGCTTATGGTCCGGGTCCGGGTCTGGGATCTCAAACACATAGCGCTCCGTGGCATTGATCACCGTAGTGTTTCCGCGGGTGCACACCCGGGGCAGCTTTGCGTCATAGTTCAGGTGCACATGCCCGTGCACGAACCAGGCAGGCTGGTATTCGTCCAGCAGCTCATTGAAGCACACAAAGCCCTTGTGGGCGCGGTCGGTGCCGTCGTTCAGGCCGCTGGCCGGGGCATGAGTGAGCAGGATGTCGATGCCGCCCACCTTGTGCGCCTGCAGCCAGAGTTTGCGTGCCCGGCGGCGCATGGCCGCCTCGGTGTACTGGTAGGTATCTTCCTGGTTGTAGCGGAAACACCCGCCCAGCCCCATGATGCGCAGCCCGTTCCACACGAACACCTGATCATCCACACAGATGCAGCCGCCCGGCTCATCGCCCCGGTAGCTTCCGTCGTGGTTGCCGTGGACATATAAGATGGGCACTGCGGTAAAGTTGGTCAGATACTCCAGGTACTTTTTCGGCAGGTCTCCGCAGGAGAGGATCAGGTCGATCCCCTCCAGCTTTTCCCGGGTATTGTAATCCCACAGGGCCTTGGACGGGACATCTGAGATCGCTAGTATTTTCACGTCTGGTTCGCTCCGTTCTTTGTACCGTTGTGCCGGTTATTTCTCCAGACCTTTCAGATTATCCAGACCGTTGATCGCCATCAGCGTCCGGGTCTTGACGTCCAGGTCATCGTAGTGGGGCAATGCCCCCTCTACGCATTCGTCCAACCAATCCATCTCCATCAATTCCTTGGGGCTGTACACCACCGAGGCCGGGGAATGGGGCTGGTGGTTCTGGTCATAGAGCTCATCCGGGAAGATCCGCAGTTCCTCCTGGCTCAGCAGCATCTCCATCATATCCAGCAGATGCAGGGTGCCGCCAGGCAGGCCCTTCTGGTAGTTGATCTCCTCCGCACCGCTCCGCATCCCCCACCAGTAGTTGATAGCCCGGGCGCCGGAGCTGCCCCAAGTGCCGTCGAAGATGGAACGGATGATCTCGATATAAAAAGCCTCCCACTTCCACACCGGCAGGCCCAGGGGGTCCAGGGTGCCGTCCGGCAGCCTGCGGCACAGGCCGTAGTCCCGGTAAAAGCCCTCCGGCTCCTTTTGGCTGTGGGCGTAAAAGATGTCCACATCCGGGCAGTCCGAAAAATCCAGCGGCTTTGCCGGGTCCGGCAGGCAGGACCACCGCAGCACCACCCGGGCCTGGGGCCGCACGGTCTTTAAGCCCTGGGCAAAGGCGTTGAGGGCCGCCGGCACACCGTACACCGGGTGGGGGGCCACATAGCCCACCCGGTCGGTGTGGGTCAGGGCACCAGCCAGCAGGCCCAGCAGGTAGGTCACCTCATAGGCTCGGGGGTAGTAGGTACGCACCAGGGGGTGGGGCGCATTCAGCGAACAGTTCAGGATGCGGATCTTGGGGTGCTGGGCCGCCACCTTCAGGCAGGCGGTGTGCATCCGGGCACTGGTGGTAAACACCACGTCTACACTGTCGTGGGCCAGCTCCTCCAGTGCCTGCTCGGCGTCCACCTCCGGGTTCACGTTCTCCAGGGTGGTGGTGGTCAGCCGGTCCGGGAAGGCCTGTTCCAGGGCGTCCCGGCCCTTGTTGTGGTTCCGGACCCAGGCACTGTTCTCGGCGTTGTTCTCGTGGAGGAAGGCCACCTTCAGCTCGCTGGCCTTGGGGCTGAAGATATTCAGCTTGGACAGCAGCGGCTCCCCGGCACTGGGGGCCGGCTCCAGGGACAGTTCCACCGCCTGGGGCTCTGTAAGCACCTTCACCTCGGTCCACAGCTTTTCCAGGTTCTCCTTCACCTGGGCCGGGGTGGCCTCGCAGGCGTCGGCGTACCGATACACCGACAGATACACCAGCAGGCCGTCGCCGGTGGTCAGCTTCAGGTCATGGCCTCCCAGGGCAATGAACTGCTGCCGGAACACGGTATAAAAGGACGAAAAGTTCAGTCGGTCGTCCTCGGTCCAGCTTTCCCCAGAGGCCTTGCACACCAGGGTCTGGAGCTTGGCATAGCCTCCGGTGCGGCTGAAGTGCACATAGTTGATCTGGGACAGCTTATAAAAATCCAAAAACTCGTAGTAGATCCGGTTTTCCAGGCTGTCGTTCCGGGCCGGGATCAGCCGGGTGACAGTGCCGGCGATCTTTACCGCGCCGTAATACTTGAGCACCGAGACCCGCTTGTTGCCTTCCTGCACATAGAACCGGTTCATGAACTCGTAGGCCAGAATGGGGTTCTGGATGCCCTCTTCCAGGTGGGCCTCGCAGAGGTTGGACCACTTGGTGGCAAACTCGGTATCTGCCTCCAGCAGAGGCATGAAGTTGGGCGCAAAGGCCGTGTGTCGTCCGCTGGTCTTGGTGCCCACGATGCTCTCGGCCGGGATCTCCACCAGACCCAGCGGCTCCTGTGATACGATGTTCACATTGACCAGAATATCGTCCAGCACCGCAAGATAGGGCGACTGGCCGCGTGCCACGCAGGCACGATAGGCGCGCTGTCCGGACTTCAGCGCGTTTTTGTAATCTTCCAGCATAACCTGCTCCTTTCGTCTCCGGTGGGTTGCTGTGCAGCTGCGCTGCACTGTTCAGCTCAGTATACCATGAAAATCAGTTTTATGGGAGACTTTGTCGCACAAAAGTGTTGATTTCTCCCCGCATTTCGGGTACGATAAAAGAAATTGATCGAAGGATAGGAGCACACCCATGCACACCGACGCACTTCCCCTGCTGAAAGCCGACGAATACCCCGGCGGTCTGTGGTATTACGAGCCCCATACATACCAGCCTTATCGCTATGTGCTGGGCCGGGTGGGCAGGCACCCGCTGGTGTGCATCGGCATCAACCCCAGCACCGCTCAGCCCGGTGCGCTGGACCCCACCCTGAAAAGTGTGGAGCGTCTGGCCAACGCCAACGATTTTGACAGCTGGATCATGTTCAACGTGTACCCTCAGCGTGCCACCGACCCCAACGACATGGACCGTGTGCCGGACCGCGCCCTGTGCGACGAGAACCTGCGCTGGCTGCAGGCCGTGCTGGCCCAGACCGAACCCACCATGTGGGCCGCCTGGGGCACTCTGATCGAAAAGCGGGATTACCTGCCCGGCCTCATGCGGGAGATGGTGGCCCTGACCCGGGAAAAGAACATTCCCTGGGTGACCTTTGGCAAGCGCAGCAAAAAAGGCCACCCGCACCACCCGCTGTACCTGCGCAAAGATTCCACACCGGAGCCATTCGATGTGGAAAACTATCTGGACACCTGTTTCTGATCTCATTCTGACCCGATGCGGAGGGACCTTTTTTGACCGCAGAACACTATCATGCCCTGTACCGGTGGTTTGACGCGCACCCGGCCGCCCGGCGCTTCGTGGTCGCGCTGGACCGCTGGCTCCCGCTGGTGCCGTTTGTCTGCTACCCGGTGCTGCTGTGCCTGCTCAATGTCCGGCTGGTGCAACTGTTCCTGACCCGGCAAAGCGCCGCTCCTGATTTGATGTCGGAGATTGCCCGTTCCATTCTGGTGCCGGGCATCACCTTCTGGGTTGGCACCGCGCTCCGTGCCCGGCTCGACCGCCCCCGCCCCTACGACCAGCCGGGTTTCACTCCGCTGGTCCAGAAGGACACCCACGGCCGGTCCTTCCCGTCCCGGCATGCGCTCAGCGCCGCTGTGCTGGCCATGGTGTGGCTGTATTTTTACCCGGCTGTCGGCTGGTGCATGATCGTCATCGCCCTGCTCATTGCCGTGGTGCGGGTGCTCACCGGCGTGCACCATATCCGGGATGTGGCCGCCGGGCTTGCCCTCGGGTTTGCCTGCGGCTTTGTCGGCATGTGGCTGTTGTAACTGCGCCGCATAAAAATCCGAAACTTTTTTCAAATTGTTCTTGACAGACCGGGTTCCGTATGGTATTATACTTCTCGCAGCGTGTGCCGACACACGACTGCCGCCATAAAGGAACCCAATGGGATAACAACGTGCGCCCGTAGCTCAGGTGGATAGAGCAACTGCCTTCTAAGCAGTGGGTCAGGGGTTCGAGTCCCTTCAGGCGTGCCAATCTTATTTGGCTTTTATGCGGTTTCTCCCCGTCATAGTCCATGGTGGGTGTAGCTCAGTTGGTTAGAGCACCGGATTGTGGTTCCGGGTGTCGAGGGTTCGAGTCCCTTTACCCACCCCACAAAAAGAGCGGGATCGGGAATAGAGTCCCGATCCCCTTTCTTTTCCCTTATAGGGGTGTAGCCAAGCGGTAAGGCAAGGGACTTTGACTCCCTCATTCGCTGGTTCGAGTCCAGCCATCCCTGCCAGATTTTTACCGCTTCGGTGGTTTGGAATAGAATATGCTTCGTTAGCTCAGTTGGCAGAGCACCTGCCTTTTAAGCAGGGTGTCCGGGGTTCGAATCCCCGACGAGGCACCAAAAAAGAGATGGCTTTAAGCTGTCTCTTTTTTTGGATTCCGTTAGAAATTAAAATCCTCGGGGCAAATAAACACCTCAGGGCAGCTTCTCTTGCCGCT
>OHQQ01000992.1_pt1 | contig 14711 bp, 13 predicted proteins | sample 1578211 | NCBI WGS metagenome assembly OHQQ01 (sample SAMEA3879539, study PRJEB24766) | human gut metagenome | biome: human-associated habitat; feature: feces | place: USA | collected 1985/1987
ATGCAGACGCTGGTGGAAATGTATCGTGCGCCGCTGAATGATATTCTGGAAGCGCGGAAAAACCGCAAACTGCTGAAAAAGGAATTTGAGGCCGGAAAATACCGGATTTTGTGGTGCGGTAAACCTTGGCTTTGAAATGACAACAACACCATATGCGATCTTACTGAACAATGATACCGAGGCAGAGCCGCATTTTGTGGAGGAGCTGTTAAAAGGAATCCGGCAGTCGGAACGTATTTTTTCCTGTGGCGCGCAGATGCTTGATTTTAAACAGAGAGAGCTGCTTGACAATGCGGGGGATCTCTATACGCTGCCGGGCTGGGCGGTTGCGCGTGGAAAGGGCAGACCTGCCGCAGATTATGGAAAACAGACGGATGTTTTTTCCTGCTGTGGAGGAGCGGTCATCTACCGGATGTCCGTGTTAAAACAGATCGGTGTGATGGATGAAAAACATTTTGCTTATCTTGAGGATCTCGATCTCGGTTACCGTGCAAGGATCGCAGGATACCGCAACCGTTATATCCCGGAGGCAAAAGTGTATCATGTCGGGAGTGCGACGACAGGTTCGCGCTACAATGAAAAAAAAGTATTTCTTGCCGCACGCAATTCCATGTTTGTGATCTATAAAAATATGCCGTTGCTGCAGTTTTTGATCAATCTGCCGTTTTTATTTGCCGGTGTTTTGGTAAAATGGCTGTTTTTCTGCAAAAAAGGATTTGGACGCCGTTATTTAGAGGGCATTGCAGAGGGAATCGGGCAGTGCAGAACATGCAGAAAAGTCCGCTTTAAGGTTGGAAATCTTCGCAATTATGTAAAAATTGAGTGGGAACTCATTACAAATATATTTCGCGTATTATCGCACAGATAACGGGAAAAAACGTTTGAGCATCAAAGAATAATAAAGAAATAATTAAGAAATTGTGACAAGAGTTTTAAGAAAAAGAAGTTGTGCTTTCTGGAAAATTATTGTATTATTATTTTTATGGTAGCTTGAAAATGAAAAAAGGATGACATTATGATAAAAGATAATCAACAGCATTTTAACAGACTGCATGTGATCATAGATGCGTTTGTCATTGTGGTATCATATATCCTGGCATGGTGGCTGAAGTTTTCGAGCGGTATTTTGGACTCACCGGGTGGTGCACTGTCATTTGGATTTTACATGAAGGCACTGGTCGTGATTGTTCCGTTGTATCTGATTTTGTATTATGCGTTTAACCTGTATACGCCAAAGCGGGTACAGGGACGGCGGTTAGAGTTTTCCAATGTCGTGATGGCGAACATTGTAGGTTTTCTGTTGATTTTTACAGTATTGTACAACCTGCAGTCTTATGTGGATCAGTTTCGAAATTTTTCCCGTGAGATGTTCTTTTATTTCTTTGCGATCAACACGGTATTAGAAGAGTCGTTCCGTCTGCTGATACGTCAGTTTCTGCGCACAATACGCAAAAACGGTTATAATCTGAAGCATGTACTCCTTGTGGGATATTCCCGTGCTGCGGAGCAGTATATAGACCGGATACAGCAGAATCCGCAGTGGGGATACAATGTCAGGGGAATTTTAGACGACAATATAGCGAGAGGGACGACTTATAAAGGGGTAAAGGTCATTGGAAGCGTTGGCAATCTGCTTTATATCCTGCCGGAGAACAAGTTAGACGAGATTGCGATCACACTTGGACTGGAAGAGTATTATAAGCTGGAAAAGATCGTATCGGAATGTGAAAAATCCGGGGTTCATACCAAGTTTATTCCGGATTATGGAAATATTATTCCGACGAAGCCGTACACGGAGGATCTTTTGGGACTTCCTGTTATTAATATCCGTTATGTACCGTTGTCAAACACGTTTAATGCACTTGTAAAACGGTGTATGGATATTGTGGGCTCACTGATCTGTATCGTGCTTTTTTCGCCCATTATGCTGCTTACAGCAATTGCAGTCAAAGTGACTTCAAAAGGACCGCTGATCTTTAAGCAGGAGCGTGTCGGACTGCATAATGAACCATTCCGCATGTATAAGTTCCGCACCATGTATGTGCAGACTGAGGAAGAAGAACGCAAAGGCTGGACACATAAAGATGATCCGCGGATCACAAAGATTGGCAGATTTCTGCGCAAGACGAGCCTTGATGAGTTTCCCCAGTTGTTTAACGTGTTAAAAGGTGATATGAGCCTTGTGGGACCAAGACCGGAGCGGCCGCAGTATGTGGAAAAATTCCGGGAAGAGATACCGCGTTATATGATCAAACATCAGGTACGTCCCGGCATGACCGGATGGGCACAGGTCAATGGATATCGGGGAGATACATCCATCCGCAAGCGGATCGAACATGATCTTTACTATATTGAAAACTGGACGATAGGGCTGGATATTAAAATCCTGTTTCTTACCGTCTTCAAGGGTTTTATAAATAAAAATGCATATTAGGAGAAAACATTTATGAGTAAAACAGTACAGGGAAGAAACGGGGCACACAGCAAAGCGTCAAAAAGAAGAAAGAAGCAGAAAAACAGACTCATTATCGTTGTAATTGAGATTCTTGTATTGCTGATTTTAGCAGCAGTGTTGTTTGTTACGGTAAAACTTTCAAAGATCCAGAAAGACACAAGCTTCAATAAAGAAGATATCGAGGTAAATGAGGGATTATCTTCGGAGTCACAGGAAATCATGGCAGGTTATACAACAATCGCACTGTTTGGTCTTGATAACCGTTCAAACGGTAATCTCTCCAAAGGTAACAGTGATGTTATCATGATCGCAAGTATCAATAATGATACACATGCGGTAAAGCTGGTATCTGTATATCGAGACAGTTATCTGGATATCGGAGGCGGTACTTTTAAGAAATGTAATTCCGCATATGCAAAAGGTGGTCCGGAGCAGGCAATTACCATGTTAAATAAAAACCTGGATGTAACAGTGGACTTTAATGCAGTTGTTGAATGTGTAGATCTTCTGGGCGGAGTTACGATCCCGGAGGTGTCTGATGAAGAGGCTGTGCTGATGCATGGTTATATGGATGAGATCAATAAACTGACCAAAAATAATTCCAAGTACTTATCCGGTGGCGGAACAAATGTAGAGATGGATGGTGTTCAGGCATGTGCGTATGCGCGTATCCGTTATACTGCAGGAGATGATTATAAGCGTACAGAACGCCAGCGTACTGTTCTTACTGCAATGGTACAGAAAGCGCAGAAGGCAAATCTTACTACGATCAACAGCCTGATCGACGAATTATTTGGTGATATCAAGACAAGTTTTTCAAATACAGAACTGATTTCTCTTGCCGCAAAAGTATTCAATTACAGCCTTGGTGAGACAATAGGTTTCCCGTTTGAGAAGAATACGACAACACTTGGAAATAAGGGAAGCGTTGTTGTACCATGTGATCTTGAATCCAATGTAAAACAGCTTCATGTATTTTTATACGATGATAATGAATATGCACCGACCGATACAGTCAAGAATAACAGTGCTCAGATTGTCAATGATACCGGATTCCATCAGGGAGAAGGATATTAATGAAAGCAGATCTGATCATACCGACTTACAGACCGGATGACACATTTTGTCTGCTCATGCAAAAACTGCAGGAGCAGACCTTTGTCGTTCATAGGGTCATTATTTTAAACACAGAAGAAAAATTGTGGAAAGAAGCTGTGGAAAAGTATCCGATCGAACAGAGGCTTTGTGGACTTCCATGTGAGTATACGCTGTATCATATCAGCAAAGAAATGTTTGATCATGGCGGTACCAGAATGTGTGGCGTGAAACATTCCGATGCGGATATTGTTATCTTTATGACACAGGATGCGGTTCCGGCAGATAAAAATCTGGTTGCAAATCTGGTAAAGGGTTTGGAAGAGAAGGATACGGCTGTCTGTTATGCAAGACAGCTTCCGAATGAAAACTGCCGCATTGTGGAACGCTATACAAGATCTTTTAATTATCCGGATGAAAGCAGGAAAAAGGGAAAAGCGGATATAGAAGAAATGGGGATCAAGACGTTTTTCTGTTCCGATGTATGTGCGGCTTACAGAGTGGATCTGTTTCATAAACTTGGCGGATTCGAATCACCGGTTATTTTTAATGAAGATATGTTTTTTGCCGCAAAAGCAGTTTTTGCGGGATATTATGTAAAATATGAGGCAGAAGCAAAAGTCATTCACTCCCACAACTATACGGTAAGACAGCAGTTTCACCGCAATTTTGATCTGGCTGTCTCACAGACCATGCATCCGGAGATCTTTGAGCAGATCAGTTCGGAAGCGGAGGGAATGAAGCTGGTAAAGAGTACGATGAAGTATCTGTGCTCAATTGGAAAGCCGTATCTTATCTTTGAACTTGGAATCCAGTGTGTTGGAAAGTATGCTGGTTACCGGCTCGGCAAACGGTATAAAAAGCTGAGCAGGAAACAGATCTTAAAATGTACGATGAGTCCGGAGTACTGGAAACGTTTGTGGAATCAGGAAGTATCAGACGGGAATAGGTAAATTATGAGAGAGACTTCTAAAAAAGTTTTATTTTGGGCATTGATGTTTTTCGGAGCATTCCTCCTGTTGACACAGGTGGGATATTCCGATGGCGACGATGCCTTTTTTTATCAGTATACACATGAAATGGGATTTTTCGAGTATTTAAGCTGGCGCTATCAGACGTGGGTCGGCAGGATGTCCGGGGAAGCAATGGTGTACATTGCATTTTCACTGGGAATCTGGTTCTGGCGTATCGTAAATGCCATGATGCTTGTGCTTCTTCCATGCGGCGTGTTGAAACTGGCAGAAAAAGCAGCGGGTATCCGGACAAAAAATTTTCTGCCGGGCGAGTCGGTTGCAGTAGTAAGCGGTTATCTTCTGATGGCGATTATGACCGTTGGATATGCGGCAATCTGGATCAACGGTTCCATTTTTTATACATGGTCATTTACCTGTGGGATCTGGGCACTGGTTCCGGTTGCAGATATTGTATTTGACACGGGAGATGGTGGTTCAGGGGATCATAATACCTGGCATTTTTTTTATTCCATTCCCTGCGCAGTTCTCGCAAGTATGTCGATCGAACAGATGGCGGCGGTGCTTGTGACGTTTGAGGTGCTGGCGGTACTGGTGGTGATACTGAGAAAGCATGAAAAGCAAAGAACCATTCTTCTTATCATACAGACAGCAGTGACGGTCGTGGCGTTTGTGATTCTGTTTTTAGCACCGGGAAATGATATCCGTGTTGCATCGGAAGTACAGAACTGGATGCCGCAGTATGAGGAACTTTCTTTTGGGGAGCATCTTTTTGTTACAGTTCAATGGCTGGTTTCTTCTTTTGCAAATGAAAACCGCCTGTTGCTGTTTGGAATCTGGCTGGCGGGAATCCTGCATATTATATGTAAAAATGAAAGAAAAGCATCAGATGTGGCATGTATGACGGCTGCAGGACTGTTTTCTGCAGCTGCATTACTGCCGTTTGCCGGAATCAAGGTGTTTTCAGACTGTGGTCTTCATATCGCAGATATTACAGTACGGCTGGAGCAGGTACCGCGGATCGAAGAGATGCATGCGGCAAACTGGTTTGCAATGTGCTGGTGGATCGCGGCACTTTTGTTTACCTGTATCTTGATATGGAAAGTTTCAAAACATAACGTAGTCCTTATGCTGGTGTGGCTTGGCGGAATTGCAAGTGAGGCGATCATGCATTTCTCACCGACGATCTATGCGTCCGGTGCGCGCGTTTATTATCTGACGGATTGGATGTGTATGTTTATTATATTGGTTCTGGCATTTAAAATGCCGGGTAAGAGATGGAGAGATCTGTATTATTCTATCGTGGCAGGTCTTGGCGTTTGGAATCTGCTATATCAGGTTATCAATTATATTTGAGAAGAAAACATAATTTTTTGATTGTTTTGTCACAAATAGAACACAATTTCTCTGTACACTCATAATCAGAAAAGGAAAAGAAATTCCGAATACGAAAGGAGAAATCGTTATGGATGGTAACAATTATAACAACAACAATCAGAATGGGTCTTCGGATTCCTTCTATTCATACAATAACGGCAGCCAGAGCAATCAGCGGACAGAACATGCAAATGAAGGAAACGTAAACCAGTACAACAATTCTTATCAGAACACAAATTCTTATTCACAAAACGCAGGATATCAGCAGGGCAGTGCATATCAGAATGGCACATACCAGAACACAGGATATCAGCAGAACGGTGCTTACCAGAATGGTGGATATCAGAATACCAACGGTGCATTTTATCAGAACGCACAGCCGACTGGTAAAAAACAAAAGAAAAAGAGAGAAAGAAAACCGGGTGGATTTGGAACGAAACTTGCAAAATGCGCAGCCATCGCGTTAGTCTTTGGACTGGTATCAGGCACTGCATTTGAGGGTGTACATCTTGTATCGTCCAAGGCATTTGGCAATGATGAAACCGCAGTATCAGACAGCGGCAGTCAGAATGCACTGACCAAAGCAGACAGCAAGGTGGAGGCAACTTCCACATCGTCGAATTATGTAGCAACGGATGTATCTGACATCGTATCATCCGTAATGCCGTCCATCGTGGCAATCACAAATGTGAGCGAGACCGAATACCAGAGTTTCTGGGGCGGTATGCCACAGACTTATGAGAGCACAAGCTGTGGATCCGGTATCATCGTAAGTCAGGATGATAATTATCTTTATATTGCAACGAATAATCACGTAGTAAACGGTGCAAACAGTCTGACAGTTACATTTAATGATGAGTCAACAGTCAGCGCAGAGGTAAAAGGAACAGTTCCTTCTACGGATCTTGCAGTCATCCGTGTAGCGTTAAGCAGCATTGAAAGTGATACGATGAATAATATTAAAGTAGCCACACTTGGTGATTCTGACAGCTTAAAAGTTGGTAATTCCTGTATCGCAATCGGTAACGCACTTGGTTATGGACAGTCTGTAACCGTTGGTTATATCAGTGCATTGAACCGTCAGGTATCTGTCAGTGATTCAGAGAGTGACACAAGCTATACTGCAGATCTGATCCAGACAGATGCAGCAATCAACCCTGGTAACAGTGGTGGTGCATTACTCAGTGCAAACGGTGAGGTTATCGGTATCAACTCTGTAAAATATTCCGATACTTCCGTAGAGGGTATTGGATATGCAATCCCGATCAATACGGCAGCACCGATTATCAATGATCTGATCACGAAAGAAAAAGTAGATGAGTCTGACAGCGCATACCTTGGTATCGTAGGTGTCGATGTAACAGATGATGTTGCAAAAACTTATAACATGCCATCCGGTGTTTATGTTGCACAGGTAACCGGAGGTTCCGCAGCAGAGCAGGCAGGTATCCAGAAAGGTGATATCATCACAGAGTTTGACGGAAAACAGATTGGTTCCATGGAAGAACTTTCATCTACAATGGAGTATTATAAAGCAGGTACAACGGTTGATGTGAAGATTGAGCGTTCTACGAATGGTGAATATCAGGAGCAGACGATTTCCGTTACACTTGGCAAGAAAAATTAATGGAATGATTGTATAGGGAGTGGGCGAAATGCCCACTCCTTTTTTGGTGAACGCCGTTTGTGCGTCCCTCCGCTATCGACTTTTGCTAGGATGTGTGCTATGATATTTCAGAGTCTGCTGTGTAATAATGTTTATCGCAGATGATGATTTCATATAATAAAAATAGGTCTGGGGCGTATCGCGTCCGGAATGGAGGATTTACGTTGTCAAAGTTTGAGGATTTCAGAAATCAATACAATTCTTTTTTATATAAAGATTATTCCGTAGAGTATATCGAAAGTGCATATCGGATCGTGTATCATTTTGAGATACCGGGGCTGTGTGAATTTCAGTCAAAGTGGGAGTTCCCGGCAAAGGAGCGCGTGGATGAGACAATCTTAAAGGCGCTTGCATTTCATCTTGGAATGGCAGAGACAATCAGCTACTGGAAATGTGCCTGCCCGAAGCAGTTAAAAATTTTGTGTGGAACACTTTCCGCAGAACAGAAAAAATGGTGGAAAAAGTTATATTACAACGGACTTGGCGAGTTTATGTACCGCAATGGAATCGTGGTTTCAAAAGAGGATCTTGTTACGATCGAATGTGAGGACAAAGCGTGCGCACCACTGCATGATACACAGTCCTATGATGGATGCCTGGTGTCTGTCGGCGGTGGAAAGGATTCCGTGGTTTCCCTTGAGGTGTTAAAGGGAGAAAAGATTACTACTTACAGTATCAATGGCAATGCGACCACAAAAAATGTCATTGCAGTCTGTGACCACAAACAGGGAGACTACGCTGCAAAACGTATTCTCGACAAAAAGATTTTAGAACTTAATGCAGAGGGATATTTAAACGGACACATTCCGTTCTCTGCAGTCGTTGCATTTTCATCCTTTATTTCAGCATTTTTGAGTGGCAACCGCTATATCGTGCTTTCGAATGAGACAAGTGCAAACGAGACGACGGTAAAAGATTCTTTTGTCAACCATCAATATTCAAAGAGCTTTGAGTTTGAGCAGGATTTTGTATCATATATAAAGAAAGTGACAGATTCCGATATCCATTATTTCAGCCTCTTACGTCCGCTCACTGAGATGCAGATTGCATGGCTGTTTTCAAAATGTAAGAGTTATCATGAAGTATTCCGGAGCTGTAATGCGGGAAGCAAACAGGGAATCTGGTGCTGCAACTGCCCGAAATGTCTGTTTGTCTATATCATTTTAACTCCGTTTTTATCACAGGAAGAACTGGTGCACATTTTCGGAGAAAATCTGTTGGAAAAAGATTCGCTTGATCTTGATTTTAGAGAGCTGACCGGCATTGAGGAGAACAAACCGTTTGAGTGCGTGGGAACCAGACGCGAAGTCCTTGTTGCATTAAAGACATTTATTGCACGCGGTGGAAAGAGTCTTTTAACCGAGCGCTATAAAGAAACGATCGAAGCTGCTCCGGGAGAGTTAGATGAGATGCTTTCCGAGTGGGTATCCGAAAACCAGGTGCCGGAGCATTTCTTAGAGATTTTAAAGGATTTTATGAATCGGGCATAAACAGCAGGAATAGAGATGCCCTGGGGAACGGGCAGGAATGGAGATTAAGATGGACATCATCAGTGAGTTGAATGGAAAACGGATTTTGATCTGGGGTTACGGCAGAGAAGGAAAGGCGACAGAGCACTTTCTGCAGAGATGCGTAAAACCGGCGTCCGTGGATATATTTGAGGGGAAGAAAGAAGAGATCGACGAGGATGATTACGATTTTATCATAAAAAGTCCTGGCATTGTGATGAATGAGGAAAATCCAAAATATACCTCAGAGACAGAATTATTTTTACAGCAGTTTCGTGACCAGGTAATAGGAATCACCGGAACCAAAGGGAAAAGTACGACGTCTGCAATGCTCTATACTGTTTTGAAGGCATGCAGCGGCAGACCTGTGTTACTGCTTGGAAATATTGGACAGCCTTGTCTTGATTATTTCGAGGAAGTGACTGAAGATACGATCATTGTTTATGAGATGTCCTGCCATCAGCTTGCACATACGAATGTGTCACCGCACATTGCAATCTTTTTAAACCTCTATGAGGAGCATCTTGACTATTATGGAACAGTAGAAAAATATTTTGAGGCAAAGAGCCATATTGCGGCGTATCAGAAGAGCGGAGATTATTTCTTTGTGGGAGAAAATGTGCCGCAGATCGATACAAAGGCGCAAAGGACAGTGCTTCATCAGCCCAAAGGTGTGCATTATGAATTGAAACTTGCCGGAGAGCATAATCAGTATGATGCACAGTTTGTGGAGCGTGTGGCAGAACTGCTTGGATGCGAAAAAGAGGCTGTGTTAAAGAGCATGGCAGACTTTGAAGGACTGCCGCACCGCCTGCAGTATGTCGGAACTTATCGGGGCGTCAGATATTATGACGATTCGATTTCAACGATCCCGGAGGCTGCCATCAATGCGGCGATGAGTATTCCGGATGCAAAGACGGTCCTGATCGGGGGTATGGACCGTGGAATTAATTATGATCTTCTGGTTGCATTTATCAGGGAGCATAAAGAATTTCAGTTTATCTGTGCATACGCATCCGGAAAACGTATTTTCGGGGAAGTCGGCGACTGTGAGAACTGTGTCTATGCGGAAGATTTAGAGCAGGCAGTTGAAGCAGCAGTACAGATGACCGAACCGGGAGGCGCATGTATCCTTTCACCGGCAGCAGCATCTTACGGTTATTTTAAAAACTTTGAGGAGCGTGGAGAAACATTTCAGAAGTATGTCCATGCTTTTGCACAGTAAGGTGACAGATTTTCAGGGAAAAACATACAGAACAGAGAAAATAATTTTACGTCTTGCAAAAGCGGAAAAATTCCTGTATGGTAATAGATGAATGAATTTTTGAAAAGCGAATCTGTCATATTTGCAGGAATTATTGCAAAAGAATGTTTTTTTAAACTTTAAAATGCAAGATTGCAGAATGAAAAATGCAAAAAGAGCAAATGTACGCAACAGAAAGACAGGTTGAAACATGGATTTATTCGAATATATGAGAGAACAGAAAAAAGAGACGGAGTCACCGCTTGCATCGCGTCTGCGGCCGACGACTTTAGATGAGATGGTCGGACAGCAGCATATCATCGGGAAGGACAAGTTACTGTACCGTGCGATCAAGGCGGATAAGCTCAGCTCCATCATCCTCTATGGACCTCCGGGAACCGGAAAGACAACGCTTGCGAAGGTTATTGCCAATTCCACAAGCGCAGAATTTTTACAGATGAATGCAACTTCTGCCGGGAAGAAAGACATGGAAGATGTCATTGCTAAGGCGAAGAATAACATGGGGATGTTTGGAAAAAAGACGATCCTGTTTATCGACGAGATCCATCGTTTTAATAAGGGACAGCAGGATTATCTTCTGCCGTTCGTGGAAGATGGAACCATCATCTTAATCGGTGCGACGACTGAGAATCCTTATTTTGAAGTCAATGGGGCTCTTCTTTCCCGTTCGATCATTTTTGAACTGAAAAGCTTAGAAAAAGAGGATATCAAAACTCTTATTTTGCGGGCGGTAAATGATACGCAAAAAGGTATGGGTGCATACCATGCCGTGATTGATGAGGATGCCTTAGATTTCCTTGCAGATATCTCAAATGGTGATGCGCGTGCCGCATTGACTGCGGTGGAGCTTGGAATCCTTACAACTGAGCGCAGCGGGGACGGTCTGATACATATCACGCTTTCCGTTGCTTCCGAATGTATCCAGAAGCGTGTGGTAAAGTACGATAAGTCCGGCGATAACCATTACGATACCGTATCTGCGTTTATCAAAAGTATGCGCGGATCCGATCCGGATGCGGCAGTCTATTATTTAGCGCGGATGCTGTATGCGGGGGAAGATATCAAGTTTATTGCAAGAAGGATCATGATCTGTGCCTCAGAGGATGTGAGCAATGCAGATCCGATGGCACTCGTGGTTGCAACGTCAGCGGCACAGGCGGTAGAACGTATTGGAATGCCGGAAGCGCAGATCATCTTAGCGCAGGCGGTCACCTATGTGGCGAGTGCGCCAAAGAGCAACTCCGCCGTTACGGCGATCAGCGAGGCGATGGAGACAGTCAAAAATACGATGACAGCTCCGGTTCCGCCACATTTACAGGACGCCCACTACAAATCATCATCGAAGCTCGGTCACGGCGTAGGCTATAAATATGCGCATGACTATCCGAATCATTATGTAGAGCAGCAGTATCTGCCGGACGGACTGACCGGCCGGAAGTTTTACAGACCGTCAGAGAACGGTTATGAAAAGCAGATCAGAGAATATTTCCATAAGATCAAAGGGGAATATTCCCATGAATGATAAATAATGTATAGCGAACCAAGAGGAGGAAGCAAACAATGCAATCTTACCAGGAAATGACAAAGGAAGAACTGTTAGCCGAAAAGAAATCACTCGAGGCAGAGTACAAGAAATTCCAGCAGCGTGGATTAAAACTTGACATGTCCAGAGGAAAGCCATCCCAGGAACAGCTTGATCTGTCAATGGGAATGATGGACGTCTTAGCATCCTATGTGGATCTGACCTGTGAAGACGGAACAGACTGCCGCAACTACGGTGTGCTTGACGGTATCCATGAGGCGAAAGTGCTCATCGGCGATATGATCGAGTGCAACCCGGATAATATCATTATCTATGGCAACTCCAGTTTAAATATCATGTACGATACGATTGCACGTTCCATGACACACGGTGTTATGGGAAGTACTCCATGGTGCAAATTAGATAAAGTAAAATTTTTATGTCCGGTTCCGGGATATGACAGACATTTTGCCATCACAGAATATTTTGGCATTGAAATGATTAATGTACCAATGCTGCCAACCGGTCCGGATATGGATATGGTAGAAGATTTAGTCAGCAAAGATGAGGCAATCAAGGGTATCTGGTGTGTTCCGAAATATTCCAACCCACAGGGTATCACCTATTCAGATGAGACTGTACGCCGTTTTGCAAGATTGAAACCGGCTGCAAAAGATTTCCGTATCTACTGGGATAACGCTTACTGTGTACATCATTTATATGATATCGATCAGGATCATCTGATTGAGATCCTTGCAGAGTGTAAGCGTGCAGGAAACCCGGATATGGTATACAAATTCTGTTCCACCAGTAAGATCACATTCCCTGGTTCCGGTGTTGCTGCGATCGCAACTTCCGCAAACAACTTGGAGGATATCAAAAAACAGTTAAAGGTTCAGACCATTGGTCATGATAAGGTAAACCAGCTCCGCCATGTACGTTTCTTTAAGAACATTCACGGCATCACAGAGCATATGCGCAAACATGCTGCATCCTTACGTCCGAAGTTCGAGATGATCACAGACATGTTTGACAAAGAACTTGGTGATTTGGGCGTAGGAACCTGGTACAAACCAAAGGGAGGCTACTTCATCACTTATGAGACTTTAGAGGGCTGTGCAAAGAATGTTGTTGCAAAAGCAAAAAAAGCAGGTGTTGTGATGACTCCGGCAGGTGCACCGTTCCCGTATGGAAAGGATCCGAAAGATTCCGTAATCCGTATCGCACCGTCTTATCCAAGCTTAGAGGATCTGACAACAGCAGCAGAAATCTTTGTTGTTTGTGTGAAATTAGCAAGTATTGAGAAGATCTTAGAAGAAAAATAACAGATTAGATTACACACGCTGCGGTAACATTATTATCTGGAATACAGGAATTACCGCAGCGAAAAAGTTTGTAAGTAAAAATGCAGGAACCATAAAATATGATTCCTGCATTTTTTTCATGTGATAGAATTTACATATTAATTTTCTGTTTCAGTTCCGGCAGTTTCGGTGGTAGAACCGTTTTTCCATTTGTCAAATTTCTCCAAAACAGCATCATAGGTACGCTGGGAAATATCCGGCAGATCTTTGCCCCAGGATTTTGTTGCATCTTCAAAGCCTTTTTTGAAAGCGTCGATCAGAAGATCTGCTTTTTCCGGATCGTTGCCGGAAAGGGCTTTTGCAAAATCAAGGATACGGTCAGAGGTCTGCTCTACACCCCAGTAGCCGTCCTCAGCGATATCTGCCTGAGCCTGTTTCTGTGTTTCCTCATCAACGGTAAAGTTACCATCTGCTAAGAAGCTCCACATGGAATCGGCATTTGCGATTGCGGTTCCCTGCTTGGTCATCATTTTTTCAACCAGGCTGCGTAACTGGGAAGTACGCTGCTCAGCATCTGCTTTTAATTTTGCAACCATTGCATAGTCAGTTTTTTTGGTAACGGAATCCTTGTCTGTTTGAGAAGATTTCTCATATACGACACCGGTTTCTGCCTTATCAGATGTTGTGGTTTTGTCTGTAGATGTAGAAGCTGTCTTAGAAGCTGTGCTTGTCTGATAGCTGTTAGTTGTTGAATTTACGCTGTTAATTGCATTCATAGTCATAAATAATTCCTCCATTCCAGTAAATGAATGACTGATTTGTTCATGCATTTTTTCCTTTTTCTTCTGTAAAATATATCGGCTTTTCGGGAAAAATAATTTAGATGGAATTGACCTTTTTGCCTTAAAATGATAAGATTTATGTTGTATACAAAAAACAACGAAAATACATGACGATGGTATGGAGATTATGAAGGAAATATCAGTAAAAGCACTTGCAAAAATAAATCTTGGGCTTGATGTTGTGCGCAGACGTGAGGATGGGTACCATGAAGTGAAAATGGTCATGCAGACCATCCACCTGTTTGACCGTCTTGAAATGAAAAAGACAGCAGGCGGGATTACAATGACGACAAATCTGTCTTTTCTGCCGACAAATGAGAATAATCTTGTCTACAAGGCAGCAAAACTTCTGATGGATGAATTTCAGATCAGGGACGGTATCGATGTGAAGCTGCACAAGTATATTCCGGTCGCAGCGGGAATGGCCGGTGGAAGTACAGATGCTGCAGCGGTACTTTATGGTATGAACCGTATGTTTGAACTTGGACTGTCCAAAGAAGAACTGATGCAGCGTGGGGTTAAGATCGGTGCAGATGTTCCTTACTGCATTATGCGTGGAACCGCACTTGCAGAAGGAATTGGTGAGCAGCTTACCGCACTTCCACCGATGGTAAAATGTCCGATACTGATCGCAAAACCACAGATTTCTGTATCGACAAAGTTTGTATATGAGAATCTGAAGCTGGATGAAAATACAGTTCATCCGG
>OHQQ01000993.1_pt1 | contig 14696 bp, 18 predicted proteins | sample 1578211 | NCBI WGS metagenome assembly OHQQ01 (sample SAMEA3879539, study PRJEB24766) | human gut metagenome | biome: human-associated habitat; feature: feces | place: USA | collected 1985/1987
GCAAGCTGCAAGGTCACTGGATTATCGAAATGTCGGAAATGATGGCAACCGCCAATGCCAAGAGCATTGAGGAAATCAAGTCATTTTTAAGCAGGCAGAAAGAGGTTTATAAGATACCCTATGAAACCCACCCGGCAGACCGCCCCCGTCAGTGCGTGTTTGGCGGCACTTCCAATGCCCTTGACTTCCTGCCCCTTGACCGTTCCGGCAACCGCCGCTTTATCCCCGTCATGGTGTACCCGGAGCAAGCCGAGGTTCACATTTTGGAGGACGAAGCTGCTTCCAGAGCCTATATCGAGCAGATGTGGGCGGAAGCGATGGAGATTTACCGAAGCGGCAGGTTCAAGCTGGCTTTCAGCTCCGCCATGCAGCGGTATCTCAAAGAACACCAGCGGGATTTTATGCCGGAGGACACCAAAGCCGGGATGATACAGGCATATCTTGATAAGTACACCGGGAGCATGGTCTGTTCCAAGCAGCTCTACAAGGAAGCCTTGAACCATGCCTTTGACGAACCGAAGCAATGGGAAATCCGGGAAATCAACGAGATTATGAACCAGAGCATTGACCGCTGGCGGTACTTCCCGAACCCAAGAATGTTTTCCGAATATGGCAGACAAAAGGGCTGGGAGCGTGAAAACCCGGCAACGGACTCCGGCAACCCGTCTGAAAAAACGATGGACGGTTTTGTGGAGGTCACAGAACAGATGGAGCTTCCATTCTGAAAATGACAGCCCGTTGCATCCCCTGTTGCTATCCCGTTGCCGAGCCGGTTGCCGGGGAAAATCCCGAAACTATCGGCTTTTCTCCCCTATGACAACCAAAACAACAGAAAAATAAAAGAAAATATAAATTGTAACCAAACCGCCAGACAGAGATGGTTTTGAGGTTTTTTGAAGCCCGTTGCCGGACTTCGTTGCCGACCTTCTCCTTGTCTGGCTATTCTATTATGGAGGATAACTGCCTATGGCAAAAACGAAAACAGAGATTCATGTTACCACAGTTTTTGACGGCGAACTGGACGCAGCGGATGTCTTTGTGAGCCTGATTGCCCAAAAATATGGGCAGAATACCGGCAAGGAAAATCTTGCGAAAACACAAGATTTAGGATATAATAAAGACGAGGTTCAGAAGAACCGTGTTCCGTCTGGATTGTGCGGGTAAACGGTTATGATGAACGGATACGAATACACAGGCATGGACGCAATTCTGGCGGGCAGCTTCCGGGCGGCTATCTATTGCAGGCTTTCCAAAGACGATGACCTTGACGGGGAGAGCGCCAGTATTGCCAACCAGCGGGATATGCTGGAAAGCTACTGCGAAAAGCAGGGATGGGAGGTTGTGGCAGTCTATCAGGACGATGGCTACACGGGGCTGAACATGGAGCGCCCCGACCTGAAACGGATGTTAAAGGCCATCGAGCGCAGGCAGATAAATCTTGTGATAACGAAAGATTTATCGAGATTGGGCCGAAATTACTTGCAGACCGGCACACTGATTGAGGACTTCTTCCCCCGTCACGGCGTCCGCTATATCGCCATGAATGACGGTATCGACACCATGCGGGACAACAACGACATTGCGCCGTTCAAGAACATCCTGAACGAGATGTACAGCAAGGACATTTCCAAGAAGGTACATTCCTCATATCTGCTGAAAGCCCAGCAAGGCCAGTTTACCGGCTGTGTGGCTCCCTTTGGGTATCGGAAAGACCCGGAGGACAAAAACCACCTGCTGGTGGACGAGGAAACCGCCCCCATTGTCCGGCAAATCTTCCTTTGGGCGCTGGAAGGACACGGCCCCAACTTCATCCGGCGCAGGCTGGAAGAACAGAAGGTGCCTTGCCCTACATGGTGGAACCGGGAACGGGGCTTCCGCAATGTCCGCACCAAATGGGAAAAGAAAGACCCGGAAAACGGGCGGTATATGTGGGATTTCTCCGTGATAAAGGACATCCTGATGAATCCCGTTTATACCGGGGCGATCGCTTCCCAAAAGAAGGACTACCGCTTCAAAATCGGCACCATTGGCGAGAAGAAGCCGCAGGACTGGATCGTGGTGGAGCAGCGGCACGAACCGTTGATTGACAGCAAAAGTTTTGCCATCGTGCAGGACAAGCTGAAATCCCGGCAGCGCCCCCGTCAGGACGGGGAAACCAGCCTGTTTGCCGGGCTTATCAAGTGCGGCGAGTGCGGCAAGTCGCTGACCATCCGTACCACCCACGCCAAGCACCCGCAGCAGATTTACGCCTGTAAGACCTATGGGGCGTTCGGCAAGAACCACTGTTCCCAGCACCGGGTGGAGTACGACACCCTTTACCACCTTGTCCTGAACAAAATCCGGGAGTGTGCCAGGGCTGCCCTGACCGATGGGGAAGCCATTGCCGGGAAGCTGACCAACACCTGTGAAGCCGAACAGAAAGGCCAGCGGGAAGCGTTGGAGCGTTCCCTGACAAAAGACGAGGAACGAATTGAGGTTCTGGAAAAGATGGTGCTGCGGCTCTATGAGGATATGGTTGCCGGGCGGATCAGCGAAGCCAACTTCAATCTCATGCTGGACAAGACGCAGAAGGAACAGGCCGAGTTGAAAGAACGGGTTGCACAGGGGCGCAAGAAGCTGGCTGATGAAATGCGGCTGGCAATGGACGCCAAACAATGGGTGGACGCCATTCAGGAATATGCCGACATCACGGAGTTGGACACAGCCACCTTAAACCGCCTGATTAAAGAAATCGTTGTCCATGAACACATCGACAGCGATAAGACACGACACATTTCTATCGAAATTCACTTCAATCTCAAACCCATCCCGGAGGTGGAACAGGTCAAGGGCTGACCTGTTCCCGCTGGGGCGGTTCTAAAACAATTCCATATATTTTTTGACACGCCGCCGCCCGCCATCGAGCAAGGTTTTACTCCTAATTAGGGATAAAACAGCTCATGGCTGGCGGCGGTGTCGTTCTGATCGGCCTTCAGCTTATCCCTCTGCTGTCCGGCCTGTTCAGCTAAGTGTCACCCGTTGTCCCTTTTTCCAGAAAAGGAGCTGATGTATGGACTTTATCATCGACGCAATCGTTGAATGGCTGAAAGGTCTGCTCGTCGATGGTATCATGGGAAATCTGGACGGCCTTTTCGATAACGTCAATCAGAGCGTTGGCGAGATCGCCACACAGGTAGGCACGACCCCGGCGGACTGGAACGCCGGGGTCTTTTCCATGATACGACAGATCTCCGAAACTGCCATCCTGCCAATCGCCGGGGTCATCCTCACTTTTGTAATGACCTATGAGCTGATACAGATGCTCATAGAACGCAACAACCTCCATGAAGTTGACACATGGATGTTTTTTAAGTGGGTGTTCAAAACCTTTGTGGCTGTGATGATCCTGACGAATACCTTCAATATCGTGCTGGCGGTCTTTGATGTGAGCCAGCATGTGATACAGCAGTCAGCGGGCATTATCCAGAACGGGACAGAGATCACGCCGGATGTGCTGGACAGTCTGCGGACAGAACTTGAAGCGATGGAGTTGGGTCCTCTGTTCGGACTCTGGCTACAATCCTTCCTGATCCAGCTTACCATGATTGCCTTAAATATCGTGATCTTCGTCATCGTATATGGCCGTATGACTGAAATCTATTTACTCACAAGTCTAGCGCCTATCCCGTTTGCCACAGTCCCCAACAGGGAAACCGGACACATGGGGCAGAACTATTTCCGCTCCCTCTTTGCGGTGGGCTTTCAAGGTCTATTGATCTTAGTCTGTGTCGCAATCTATGCGGTGCTGATCCAGAGTATCGCCACCGACGGCGACCCCATCGGGGCGATCTGGGGCTGCGTGGGATATACGGTGCTGCTGTGTTTTACCTTATTCAAAACAGGCAGTCTTGCAAAATCCATCTTCGGCTGCCATTAAGAGACTTCGGGCCATGCTGACCCGAAGCGGAAAGGAGGATCATGCCGAAAGAAAAATTTTCGATAATCTATGCAGATCCACCGTGGCGGTATGAGCAGAAAAACAGGCAGGGATCAGCAGAGCTTCATTATCCCACTATGAGTATTGAAGAAATCTGTTCCCTTCCAGTGGCCGACTTGGCTGCAAAAGACAGCGTTTTGTTTCTGTGGGCAACATTCCCACAACTGCCGGAAGCCTTAAAGGTCATTAAAGCATGGGGCTTTTCTTATCGTTCTGTGGCTTTTGTATGGATAAAGAGGAACCGGCGCTCCTACTCATGGTTTTACGGTCTGGGGTATTGGACCAGAGGCAATGCAGAAATTTGTCTTTTAGCAGTAAAAGGACATCCGAAGCGTAAGTCTGCCGGTGTTCATCAGCTTATTGTTTCCCCGATAGAGCGCCACAGCAAAAAGCCGGACGAGGCCAGGCGGAAAATTGTAGAACTGATGGGCGATATACCACGAGTGGAATTGTTCGCCAGAGAAAAAAAGCCCGGATGGGACGTGTGGGGAAACGAAGTTGAAAGCACTGTAAACTTGTAACAGTTTCGGGCTATGCTGACCCGAAGCGGAAAGGAGAAATCCATGCAGGAAAAAACTGCGGGCGGAACACCAGCCGCCCCTATAAAGCTGGATGTAAGCGTGCGGGTCATCGAACCTGTGAAAAATCTCATGGGCTTTGCCAGCGTGAAATTCAATGACTGCTTTGTGGTGGAAAATCTGAAAATCGTACAGGGCAGCAAGGGGCTCTTTCTTGGGATGCCCAGCCAGCCAGACGGCAAAGGCGGCTACCGGGATATGGCCTACCCTGTCACAAAGGAGTTCCGGGAACAGCTCAATACCGCTGTTCTGCAAGCCTATGAGGCAAAGCTGGAACAGATGGCGGAGCGCGGCTCTGTGGGGCGTGCGTCCATCAGCGACCAGCTCAAAGCCGGGAAAGCGGCTGCCGAGCAGGCAAAGGCAGAACGGCCCCCGAAGGAAAAGCCCAGCCGTGGGGCGGAGCGTTGACCTCGGGCCATAATGGCCCGAAGCAGAAAGGAGGCGGGAACCATGCCACGCAAACGGGCGGGCTATGACGCGGCCTGCTATTACGACGGAAAACTGCTGGGGCGCTGTACCAAAGCGGACAGCGACGCCTATACCCTGTTGATGAACGCCTGCGGCGGGGAGGCCGCCCGTGTCCTTCGGGAATATGCCTATTTTTCCCCGGAACTGAAAGCCATCTTAGAAAAGGCAGCGCTCATGCAGGCGGATCGGAGCCGGACGGGCGGAATGTTCCATGCGCCGAAAAACTCCCCGTGGGGCGAGGTGCAGAGCTGTGAAACCCTCTGTCCGGGGGTGTTTCTGGTATCTACCGCCAGCCACGGCGGAACGATGGTGGCAAATGAGGTAGCCGCCGTCCTCGCCCCAGCAGCGAAAAAGTGCGGCTTCAAGGACAAGGGCTATATCTGCTATGAGGAGGACGCACAGGAAAGTGTGGTGCTCCGGGAGTTGCTGGACAAAAAGCTATGGAACATCCCTGACCGCATTAAGGACAAAGAACAGTTTGAAGAAAAACTCAATCAGTCCATCCGGCAGTATAACCCCGAATACTGGCGGGCAAGGCAGAGCGGACGCAAGGCCGCCGAAGCTGCCCGCAGTACAACCCCGGCCAAAGAAGCCGCAAGATAACCTCGAGCCATGATGGCCCGAAGCAGTAAAGGAGGTGTACCCAAATGGCCTATGTGCCAGTACCAAAAGACCTTTCCAAAATCAAGACAAAGCTGGCCTTCAATCTGACGAAGCGCCAGCTTGTTTGTTTTTCCGGCGCAGCGGCGGTGGGGCTCCCGGCCTACCTGCTTTCCCGTGACAGTATCGGGAACAGCGCCGCCATGTTCCTGATGATCGGCCTCATGCTCCCGTTCTTCTTTCTGGCTATGTATGAGCGGGACGGCCTGCCGTTGGAAAAAGTGCTGAAAAACATCATCCGCACCCGGTTCCTCTATCCCCGTGTGCGGCCTTACAAAACCGAAAACTTCTATGCGCTGCTTAGCGCCAGAAAGGAGGCGCAGCCAATTGCGAAACAGCAGAAGGGCCGGAAAGCCCGCAGGCAGAAAGCCTGAAAAGCAGGGCCTTACCGGCCTGTTCACGAAAGGAAAAAACATTCCCACCACCGCCCAGCAGACCCTCCCTTACCGGGAAATGTACCGGGATGGGGTGTGCCGGGTAGCGGACCGCTATTACACCAAAACCATTGAATACGAGGACATCAACTACCAGCTCGCACAGTCCGAAGATCAGGCAGCCATCTTTGACGGGTGGAGCGCCTGCCTTAACTACTTTGACAGCAGCCTTCCGTTCCAGCTTTCCTTCCTCAACCACCGGAGCCGCCCGGGCAGCCGGTACAGCGTGAACATCCCCATGCAGGATGACGATTACAACAGCGTCCGGTGTGAGTATGTGGAAATGCTGGAAAACCAGATCGCCAAAAGCAACAACGGCATTGTCCGCACAAAGCTCCTGACCTTCGGCGTGAACGTGGACGACCTTCCCACCGCCAGGGCAAGGCTGGAACGTGTAGAGGCGGACATTTGCGGGAACTTCAAAAAGCTGGGCGTCAAGTGCCGCTCCCTTTCGGGGCTGGAACGGCTGGAGCTTCTTCACGGGCAGCTCCACCCCGGCAGCGGCTCCCCCTTCCGGTTTTCATGGGATATGATTCCAAAAACCGGGCTTTCCACCAAAGACTTTATCGCCCCGGACAGCTTCGACTTCCGTTTCAGCCGTCTGTTCCGGGTGGGGACGACTTGGGGCGCTGCCTCTTACTTGCAGATTTTAGCCTCGGAGCTCTCGGACAAGCTGCTGGCGGAGCTTTTGGAAATGGATGCGGAAATGACCATCACTCTCCATATCCAAACCGTCGATCAGGCCGCCGCCGTAAAATCCATCAAGGCCAAAGTCTCCGACATTGACAAGATGAAGGTGGAGGAACAAAAGAAGGCTGCCCGGTCCGGGTACGACATGGACATACTTCCACCCGACCTCGTAACATACAGCAACGACGCAAAGACCCTCTTGGAAGATTTACAGAGCCGGAATGAAAGAATGTTCCTGCTGACCTTCCTTGTGGTAAACATGGCCCCGACCCGCCGGGAGCTGGACAATGACCTGTTCACGGTGTCGGGTATCGTCCAGAAATACAACTGCACCTTGAAGCGGCTGGACTTCCAGCAGGAGGACGGTTTTCTTTCCAGCCTTCCGCTGGGCCATAACGGCATTGAGATCAAGCGCGGCATGACGACCAGCTCCACGGCCATTTTCGTTCCCTTTATGACGCAGGAGCTCCGCATGGATGGCGAAGCCGTCTATTACGGGCTCAACGCACTTTCCCATAATGTCATCATGGCAAACCGGAAAAAGCTCAAAAACCCCAACGGCCTGTTCCTCGGCGTGCCGGGCTCCGGCAAATCCTTCGCCGCAAAGCGGGAGCTTGTGAACGTGTTCCTTGCCACCCGTGACCGGATCATTGTGGTTGACCCGATGGGCGAATACTCGCCCCTTATCAAGCGGCTGGGCGGACAGGTCATCGAGATCGCCCCGGACAGCCCCCACCACATCAACCCGATGGACATTGATTTGAGCTTCGACGAGGAAAACCCGATGGCGCTGAAAGCCGACTTTATCCTATCGCTGATGGAGCTGATCGTCGGCGGCAAGGACGGCTTGCAGCCGGTGGAGCGTACCGTTATTGACCGCTGTGTGCGCCAGATGTACCGGGAACACTTGCAGAACCCGGAAACAAGCAAAATGCCGACCCTCCAAACCCTGTATGACCTGCTCTGTTCCCAGCCGGAGGGCGAGGCGGTACGGCTGGCAACTGCCCTTGAAATTTATGTGTCGGGTTCTCTTAACGTGTTCAACCATGAAACCAATGTGGACTTGAACCGCCGTCTGGTATGCCTTGACTTAAAAAAGCTGGGGGCAGGGCTTAGGACGATTGCCATGCTCATTATGCAGGACTTGGTAAACTCACAGGTGTCCATGAATTTCCTGCGCGGTATCGCTACATGGTGCTACTTCGACGAATTTCATGTGCTGCTCCGTGACCGTCTGACGGCAAGCTATTGTGTGGCGATCTGGAAAATGCTGCGAAAAAAAGGGTGCGTTCCCAGTGCTTTAACGCAGAACGTGAAGGATTTTCTGGCAAGCCCGGAGATCGAGAATATCTTTGAAAACTCGGACTTCCTTGTGCTGCTCTCGCAGGCACAGGGCGACCGGCAGATTTTAGCCAAACAGCTTGGGATCAGCCCCCACCAGCTTTCCTATGTGACCCATACCAATTCCGGCGAAGGGCTGCTGTTCTTCGGGAACACCACCATCCCGTTTGTTGACCGTTTCCCGCAGAACACGGAGCTGTACGCCATTATGACCACCCGCCCGGAGGACAAAAAACAGGAAATGAACCGGGCATAACACACTTCGGGCCATGATGGCCCGAGGTTTGGAAAGGAGGGATACATCATCGGAAAGAAACCGGACAAACGGAATTTTCAGAGGCCGGGGCCGACGGAGGATACCGGGGGCAATCGCCCCGGACCGGCTGAACGGGAAGGGCCTTCCCCCGCACCGTCCCGACGCCTGCGGTTTGAGGACGAGGATACCGGGCAGGACAGTCCTTCGGGCCACGATGGCCCGAAGTCCAAAAGCGGTAAGTTTCAAGAGGACAGCCGGAAAAGCCGTCCCTCTGACCGCATGAGGCAGGAAGATGAAGCGGGCGGGCCGCAGGATACCGGCAAGGCACAGGAGCCGGAGGGCTCCGCCGAGAAGGCCGGGAGCAAAAAGGACAAGTACCAGAAAGCACAGGCAAAAGCGGAACACGCCGGGGAAAAGCTGGGAAAGGCCCGGGAGAAACTGGACAAGACCGAGGCAAAACGGGCAGCGAAGAAGCCGCCGGGGCTTGCGAAGAAAGCTGTTCGGGGAGCCCGCACCGAAGCATGGTTTTATCTCCACAACAAAATCCACGAAGTTGAGCATGAAAATGTGGGTGTGGAAGGAGCCCATAAGTCGGAACTTGTGGCCGAGGCCGGAGCCCGGAAACTGACCCGGTATGCCAAACGGAGATACCGGGAGCACCAGGTCCGGAAGGTGGCAAAGTGGGAACGGAAGGACATAAAAGCCCGGGCCAATGTGGATTTTCAGAAGATGGCCTCCGAGCACCCGGAGCTTGCCAGCAATCCGCTTTCCCGTGTGCAGCAGAAATGGAAACTGAAACGCCGGTATTCCAAAGAAGCAAAGGCGGCTGCAAAACAGGGCGCAAAGGCCGCAAAGAAAACCGCTGCCGCTTCGGGAACTGCGACCCGGCGGGCGGCGCAGTTTGTGACCCGTCATCCTGTGGCGGTGCTGGTCCTGCTCCTGCTGTTGCTGCTCTGTTTTCTTGTGTCGGCGGTAAGCTCCATCTTTCCCACGCTTGGCAGCGGCCTTGCCAATGCGTTATCCGGCACCTCCTACGCCTCGGAGGATACGGACCTGCTGGGGGTGGACGAGGACTACACGGCGCTGGAAAACGAGCTGGCGCAGACGGTAGCGAACATTGAAAGCACCCATCCCGGCTATGACGAGTACCGCTATTCCGTGGACGAGATCGGCCATAACCCCTATGAGCTGGCGTCCTATCTCTCGGCAAAGTACCATGTGTATTTCCGTGAACAGGTGCAGGACGAGCTGCGGGAGATCTTTGAGGCACAGTATGAGCTGACCTTGACGGAGGAAGTCGAGATACGCTACCGCACCGAAACCAGCACCGACCCGGAGACCGGGGAAACCACCACCGAGGAAGTCCCCTATGAGTATTACATCTTAAATGTGACCCTCACAAACAAAACGCTGCCCGCCGTGATCCTGCCGAGGCTTAACGAACAGCAGCGGGAAATCTACACCGTTATGCAGCAGCTCAAAGGCAACAAACCCTATCTGTGGGAAGGGATTTACAACGGCGGCGAAGATACCGGCCCCAGCTATGAGATACCCGGCGAGGCGCTGGATGACCCGGCTTTTGCGGCGCTCATGGAAGAAGCCACAAAGTACATCGGCTGGCCCTATGTGTGGGGCGGCTCCAGCCCGTCCACCTCCTTTGACTGTTCGGGCTTTGTCTGCTGGGTGTACACGGCCAGCGGCGTCCACAACCTGCCCCGTACCACGGCGCAGGGCATTTATAACCAGTGTGCCATCATTTCTCCCTCCGAGGCAAAGCCCGGCGATATTATCTTTTTCACGGGAACCTATGACAGCCCCGGCCCTGTGTCCCATGTGGGGATTTATGTGGGCGACGGGATGATGCTCCATTGTGGGTCGCCCATCCAATACGCAAACATCAATTCAAGCTACTGGCAGACACATTTCTATGCCTTCGGGCGTTTGTGAGCCAGAGGAAAGGAGTCCTTGCATGAACAAGATCGACAAGCTCGATAAGGAACTGGAAAAAGCCCGGGAGAAGGCTGCCGAGTGGCAGGCCAAAATCCGGGAGCTGGAAAAGCAGAAACAGGAGGAAGAAAACAGCCAGATCGTACAGGCGGTGCGCTCCCTCAAACTGACACCCGCCCAGCTTATGGCTTTTCTGAATGACCCCAAAAACAGCCTTACCGCTTCGGGCCATACTGACCCGAAGCCGGAGGCGCCCGAAAAGGAGGACACAGCCCATGAAGAAAACTAAATACCGCAGGCTGGCGGCGATAACTGCCAGCCTTTTGTGTTGCCTGATCTTTACGGTCCCGGCTTACGCCCAGAGCAATGAGCCGCAGCCCGAGGCCACTCCCGCTCCGGTGGAAACCGAAGCGGAGCCGGAAACCCAGAACCCCTTTACCCCGGACGGGACGGGAACCGTGGTGGACAACGCCACCGACGAGGACGGTAAAGAGTTTTACACCATTACCACAGCAGACGAGAGCGTGTTTTATCTGGTGATCGACAAACAGAAAACCAGCGAGAACGTCTATTTCCTCAATACCGTTACCACAGACGACCTTCTGCCTCTTGCCGAACAGGGTAAGGAACCGCCCAAAGAAGTGACCCCGGAGCCAGAGCCAAAGCCCACCGAACCTGTGGAGGAAGTACCAGAACCCAAGCCGGAGAAAAAGGACAGCCCCCTTCTCTCTATGCTCCTGATCGGCGCGGTGGTGCTGGCCGGCGGTGGAATTGGTTACTATTTCAAGATTTACAAGCCGAAGCATGAAGCCCCGGATTTGGAAGATGATTACTGCGAATATGAGGACGGGGAGCTGGAGGAGATCGCAGAGGAACCCGAGGACGAAGATACCCCGCCGTGGGAGGAAGATACGGAGGAATGAGAATGAATTTTACAAGCAGCCCTTTTGAACGAATGATGAAGGAAGTACCGCACCCCGGCTGGGACAATGACGACCCTTGTAAGGGATGCCGTTATTACAAGGAGTGCAAAGGAAAGAAAAAACAGTGCCGGAAGAAGTTCCGGGCGCTGATCGTGGAGCCCCGCCCTTCGGGCCATCGTGGCCCGAAGTCATAAATGGACGCCCGGGAGCTGACCCGTGACGAGAAGAAGAAAATCCGCACTCTGGTCACGGGGATGTGCGCCAACTATGACCGGGAAAGCGGCCTGTGCCTTCCTCTTGACTGTGCCTGCTATATGCTGCACAAGTGCTGGACAGGGGCGTACTGCCGTTATTTCCGTGAAGCTGTCCTGCCTCTTAACCCGGAGCTTCAAGCGTCGCTGACAACGGAAGGCATCTCCCCGGAGCTGCGGGCCTGTGCGGTCTGCGGAAAGGCGTTTTTGCCCGAGGGGCGTCAAGCCTACTGTTCCGACACCTGCAAGGCCGAAGGGAACCGCCGAAAAAGCCGGGAACGCATGAGGAAAATGCGGGAGAAAAGACCGGGCGGCTGTTACGATTTGCCGCCTCCAAAGGCTTGACATTCCGGGCTTTTTTGAGGGTGTTTCCGGGGTGGGAATATCTTATTACATTCCTCCTCGGTCTGCCCTCTTATTTCGTAACATCCAGCACTTCGGGTCATGTTAGCCTGAGGCACAGAAAGGAGGTATCTCTTGGAGACAGTACAAGGATATGTGATTTTGAAAGCTGCCACCTTTGAAACCGGACACGGCTTTGCGCTGGGGCATAATCCGGGAGCGCCGAGCCCCTTTGTGACCTGGCAGTTTACCGAGGGGGAAAACGACCATCGGGATTACTACTGGGGCCGCTATGGAAACAGTCAGGCGTGGGCGCAGAAGGACTTTGACCGCCGGGTGGACGACTATCAGCAGCTTTACCATGCGGCAGTCAGGCATACCGAACTGGGACCGGAGGGCGTTTACCGCTATTATTCCACCCAGCGGCCCGTGGACATAGGAACTTACCCGAAGTCGCCGGATAACCAGCCTCTTTCCATCGTCAACTACGATGACGACAGGAGGCGTCCTGTGGCAGACGGCAGGCTGATGGCATGGGGCGAACTGACCTACGCAAAGCCGCTGACCGAAAAGCAGATGGAGGATTATGAACTGAAACCAGCACCGGGCAATCCTGACCGGGTGCGCCCATCCATTACCGCCCGGCTCAAAGAAGGAACCAGAGGGCAGGACCCCCCGAAGGAGCCCGGCCAGAAGCGGAGCCATAAAAACCATGAGGAACGATAAAGGAGGATCGCCATGCACGAAAAAGACAACTATCTGAAAACCGCCGAGCTCTCCACGGAGCAGAACTGCAACATGATCGACGGCGTACCCAACAATACGCCCATCCCACCCACGCCCCCGGAGCTGGACGCAAAGCCGCTGGACAAGGTAAAAGAGCCCAAAGAGCGCCGGAAAGGCCGGGAGCTGGAACGCTGATGGAGAACCGCAAGCGGAATGTCCATCTGCACGTCATGGTAACGCCGGACGAGCTGGCAGCCATCCATGAACGGATGGCTGAGGCGGGCATTTCCAACGCCGGGGCTTATGTACGGAAAATGGCTCTGAATGGGTATATCCTGCACATCGACCTTGCGCCCGTAAAAGAGCTGATCTCTCTGCAACGGCGCTGTTCTAACAATCTCAATCAGGTTGCCATACACGCACATACCTATGGCGTATACCCGGAGGAAATCGACGGATTGAAGCGGGACTATGAAAAGCTGTGGGGCGAGGTGTCAAAGGTGCTGCGGGAGCTCTCCGAGCTGGTACAAAAGTAGAATAGGAGGGATAAAAGTCGTACGACTTTTATCCCTCCTATTTTTATAGGTATTTTGTTTTCATCAAATCAATTATATCTTCACTACTGTATCCTTTAAGTGAAAGCTCTCGTATTTCGAGTAAATACTTTTCAAAAGTTAATTTCCCTTCAACCAGTATTCTTTTTGTTGAGGCAAAAACATTAAAAAACTCTGTGTATGACATGGTAAGGGTAGTTACTTTATCGAACATCTTCTCAATCTCGCTGGAGATATTAGGAGTTCTTGGTTGCTTGTTATAGCAGTACGCATAGAAACCGTAGTAAATTTCACAGCAAGAAATAATATCAGTTTGACAAACGCTTTTGATTAACTCGATTACATTGATAGCTTCTTCATATTCGCCGGTAATAACTTGGCGAAAGGCCAAATATCGAATGACTTCACTTTTATCCAATATAGATAGCTGATTGTATTTTGTCGTCGTGTGAGAAATAGCTTTTAGATGTTTGTAGATTCTATCATGGTCTTTGATGTCTAATTTACAAGCAGCTTGGCTTAATATTACTTCTTGCTTTGCCGCTAATCTTATAACAGAAACATAAAACACAATTACAATATATGCTAAATATAAAATGACAAATAAAGTAATATTGGCCTTTTCCCAATCAATTGAGTAAATCGTTAGTACGCCTAATACAAAGCTGAGTGTTGTTTCAGAAAAGCTTTTTGTGCTGACATAAATACCTATCGAAATTAAAAGGATAAGTAATCCTAACAAGTATGTAGTAGAAAATCCTTCTGACAGGTAGCTTCGTATACCTAAATCTACTAAATAAATTAACACCAAAAAAAGGACAGGCATTTTCTTAAATAGCACTTGAACCAAATTTTTTAGTGCCCGAAACGCTTCAAATAAACTTCTGCTTTTTTTCAAGCCTTATCCCCCCTTTTTTGGAAAATTATCCATAAGTATCTTAAACACTTCTGGTCCTGATATACCATATTTGTTTCCAATGTTCCATAACTCTGTTTGAAGCTTTTCAAAGGAAATATCAAATGGTATATCACCTAATTTGTTCATCATAATTTTGCAGTCCATTAAAATCAACTGCTTTTGTGATTCTCGCACATCCATCACCCCTCTCTCGCACACTGATTATACAATATTCTTTCTGATGAAACAATGGCTTTTAACCATGATGGCCCGAGCCTCCGGGACAGGTTTCGCTATTTATTCGCAACATTTATGTCCCTAGGCAGGCATGGTAAAATGAAAATAGAAAAGATAAAGGAGGTTTTGAAGATGAAGATACTGCTGAAAATATTGGTCGCTCCCTTTGCTTTGGCGCTGTCCCTTCTGGCGGCTCTGCTGGTGTTCCTATTTGATATTTGTGCCGTCCTGCTGACGATTGCCTCTGTGATCCTAGCGGTGCTGGGTGTCGCTCTTTTTTTCACGCCGACACCCATAGGCGGGATTGTATTTCTGTTTCTTGCTTTCCTTCTTTCGCCGTATGGATTGCAAGCGGCGGCTGGCTCCCTTCTTTGGGCGCTGGACGGAGGCAAATCCGCTCTGTATCGGTTTCTGG
>OHQQ01001000.1_pt1 | contig 14607 bp, 14 predicted proteins | sample 1578211 | NCBI WGS metagenome assembly OHQQ01 (sample SAMEA3879539, study PRJEB24766) | human gut metagenome | biome: human-associated habitat; feature: feces | place: USA | collected 1985/1987
TATATTAATATCATATATAATTATATATGTCAATATATATTATCTAAACATTAGAAATATATCATTTTTATTAAAAAAGGTACAACATTCATCATGTGAATATTATACCTATAATTAATAAATATTATCTATATGCTCTCTCGTATATACCCGCAATCTCTTCATCAGTAGTTTCCTGAGGGTCTCTTACGAACAATCTCATCATTGTTGCCCTTGCGTTCTTGGCAAGTGTCATTGCTTCTTCCTTCTTTATTCCGTAATCAGACATTTTAAGGTCATCAACTCCACATGCCTTCTGTAATTCAAGAAGTGCTGTGATGAAATCTTCCGGTTTAGATGCATTTTCCATTCCAAGAAAATGTGCCATATCAATGAAGCGTTCATCACATACATGCTTATTAATCCAGAATGTGAAGTACTCCTTAGAAAGCATGATAAGACCTGCTCCATGAGGAAGCTCAGGGTGATATGCACTCATTGCATGCTCCATAGAATGTTCTGATATACATGATGTTACAACCATTGAATAGCCTGACATTGTATTAGCGTATGCAACATGTTCTCTTGCCTCAATATCGTTACCATCTTTAACTGCTCTTGCAAGATAATGTCCGATATTTTCAATCGCGGCACGCTGAATCATATCTCCCATAATATTATGTTTATTGCTTATATACCCTTCCAATGAATGGAAAAGTGCATCAAATCCCTGATATGCAGTGAATTTCGGTGGAACTGTTTTCATAAGCTCAGGGTCAACAATTGCATACTTTGCAAACATCCCCGCCATTCCACCAATACCAATCTTTTCATTAGTATCAGGATTAGAAATTACTCCGATAGTATCAACCTCTGAGCCTGTTCCTGCTGATGTAGTAATTGCAATCCATGGAAGCATCTCATTAGGAGGTGTCATCTTTCCACCTGATGGGCTGTTAGCATAATCCCACAGATTATCTGATGGCTGTGGAATGAACATTGCCATATTCTTAGCCGCGTCCATAACTGAACCGCCACCTAAAGCAATAACAAAGTCAACTCCGTTCTCGCGACCAATTCTTGCGCCTTCTTCAACTGCTGACTTCAGCGGATTAGCTCCTATTCCGTTATAAAGCACATATGAAACATCAGCCTGTTTAAGTTCATCTATTGTTCTGTCAAGTGAACCATTCATCCTTGCAGACTTTCCATTGCTTATAACAAGAAGTGCTTTCTTTCCTGGCATCTTAAGAGTATGAAGCTTAGAAAGACTTCCGCATCCAAATACGACATCTACTGGTGAAAAAAACTGATATTCATTCATGATTACTCCTCTCTGAAATTAATACTGCCATCTGCAGCATTCATTCCATCAACAATAGCCAGAGATTCCAGCTGGTATCCAAGATTACGGATAATCTGTCCGCCCTGCTGAAATCCCTTCTCAACTGCGATACCAATACCTTCAACAGTTCCACCTGCCTGATTGACAATAGAGATAAGTCCCTGAAGTGCACAACCATTAGCAAGGAAATCGTCAATAATAAGCACATGATCCTCCGGACCTACAAACTTCTTAGATATAAGCACCTGATTCTTGCACTTATGTGTAAATGATTCAACTTCGGCAGAGTACACATCACCGTCAATATTGACGCTCTGTGACTTCTTTGCAAATACAACCGGTACATCAAAGCATTCTGCAACTATACATGCAATACCGATTCCTGAAGCCTCAATTGTTATAATCTTATTAATATTCTTTCCGGCAAATCTTCTCTTAAATTCTTCGCCCATCTGCTTGAAAAGCTTAACATCCATCTGATGATTAAGAAAACTGTCAACTTTCAAGATGTTGCCTTCCTTGACAACTCCGTCCTTCATAATTCTTTCTTCAAGAAAATTCATAGTAATGATTCCTTTCGTAAGTAAATTATCTGTCATATTATAAGAAATAATTCTATCATCACTAAGCATTGCGGTCAATCGCTTTTAGTACTTAATACCCATATTTTTTCTTCTTCGCAACAAGGAAAATTATGGTTGCAATCATAGCAAGAAATTCTGCCACAACTACTGACATCCACACACCTGTAAGCTTGAAAAACACAGGCAGAATAAGCACTGCTGTCACCTGAAATACAAGGGTCCTAAGAAACGATATCAATGCTGATGTAAGGCCATCACTAAGTGCTGTGAAGAATGACGAACCTAATATCGGGAAGCCTGAAAACAGAAACGAACATGAAAAAATCATGAAACCTGCAACAGTTATGTCGAATAATTCCTTATCATACCCGACAAACACCTGCGCAAGCGGTCTTGCAAGAACCTGTCCCAGCACAAACATTGTAAATGCTCCAACAACGATAATTCTTATACCTTTTCCAAGAATACTCTTTAATTCTTTTTTATTACCAGAGCCATAATTAAATCCGACAATAGGTGCACTTCCTACTGAGTATCCCATGAATATTGCCTGAAATATGAAATTGACATACATAACAACACCATAAGCTGCAATTCCATTTTCTCCAGCATATTTCATCAACTGCATATTGTAAAGCATACTTACTAAAGACGCTGACACATTATTCATGAATTCAGACGCACCGTTAGATGCTGCTTTACCAAGTATTCTGATATCAAATCTGAACTTTGTTAATCTTAAAAGGCTTGTGTTCTTTTTCATAAAATACACAACCGGAATTGCACCTCCAACAAGCTCACTCATCGAAGTTGCAAGTGCCGCACCGACAAGCCCCCATCTGAATCCTGCAACAAAAAGTGCATCAAGCGCCATATTGGTAACACCTGCTGCCACAGTCACATACAGACCAAGCTTAGGCTTTCCCGCTGTTGCAAACAGACACTGAAACTCAAACTGCAATATATAAAAAGGTAATGCCGCAAGAATAATTCTTCCATATAATACACAGTCACTAAGAAGCTTTCCTTCTGCACCAAGCATCATGGCAACAGGTCTTATCAATATAATACCAAGAAGTCCTAATACAATACCGCATATTGCTGAAAATGCCACTATAAACGAGAATATGTGGCTTGCCTTCTCTTTCTTTCCCTCTCCAAGTGACATTGCAATAAGTGCGCAACCACCTGTTCCAAACATGAATCCGACGCAGCCAAGAATCATAAGCACCGGCATAATCAGATTAACTGCTGCAAATGAAGTTTTACCTACAAAGTTAGAAACAAACAAGCCATCAACAACGCCATATATAGATGTAAATATCAGCATAACAATTGATGGCATTGTGAATCTCATGAGTTTCCTATATCCAAAATGATCTGATAATTTAATCTCTTCTTTCATTCATTTCCTCAAAATAATCACTTCTGTCTTGCCATTGCAATCTGGTCAGGAGTTATAGGAAGCTCGTAAAATCTCTTTCCTGCCGCATGGCTTAATGCATCTGTAATTGCAGGAAGCGGTGTATTAATTACAACCTCTCCGATTGATTTAGCACCAAAAGGACCTGCATTCTCGTAACTGCTCTCAAACTCAACATTAATATGTCCGATATCCATTCTTGATGGAATCTTGTACTGTAAAAATGAGTTCTCATACAGCTTGCCTTTATCTGAATATGTGATATTCTCTGACATTGTCATTCCGATTCCCTGTAAGATACCTCCCTCTGCCTGTACTCTTGCAAGGTTAGGATTAACAGGTGTTCCACAATCAACACATGCGTCATACTCAACAACACGGCTCTCTCCTGTGAGAAGGTCAACCTCGACCTCCGCTGCTCCAACCATGAATGGTGGTGGTGAAATAGGTGATGTATGTGTATTGGTAACTGAAAGTGCTATATCATTACCACACATGGATGCTGTTGATATATCGGCCAGGGTTACACATTTATCCTTGTTCTCACCTGATTCGCATATTACTTTCTTTCCGTCAAATGTGACATCACATTTCTCGCAGCCTAACATCTTAGCACCAAGTTTTTCGATTCTGTCTCTAAGCTCTAATGCACATTTTTCAACAGCCTTACCAGTTACATATGTTGTACTTGATGCGTATGAACCTGAATCATAAGGTGATATGTCAGTATCTGCACCAAATACACTTATATCGTCTGTGCTGCATTCAAGAACCTCTGCTGCAATCTGTGCAAGTATTGTATCACAGCCTGTTCCCATATCAGCAGCACCGATATTCATTGTATACACACCCTCATCATTAAGCTTAAGTGTGGCACTTCCCACATCCACACCTGATATACCAGAGCCCTGCATAGCCATACCCATTCCGACAAAACGTGCCTTAGTATCAGAAATCTTTCTCATAGGATATTTCTCATCCCATTTAATCATCTCTTTGACCTTTGCTAGACATCTGTCAAGTGCACAGCTTGTATTAACCTGTCCATAGTAAGCAGGCATTACATCGCCCTCTTTTACTATGTTCTTAAATCTGATTTCAAACGGGTCCATATGAAGTCTGTCTGCCAGTTCATTTACAGCCGACTCAACTGCAAAAAGCCCCTGTGTCGCACCATAACCTCTGTAAGCACCCGCTGACATTATATTAGTATATACAACATCACTTACAAAACGGAACGCCTCTGCCTTTCCATATAATGGAATTGACTTGTGTCCAGAAAGTCCTACTGTTGTAGGACCATGCTCGCCATATGCGCCTGTATTAGATAATGTGTATAAATCAATTCCTTTTACAATACCATCCTTAGTTGCACCAAGTCTTACATGCATCTGCATCTCATGTCTTGGTGATGAAGCTGACTGTGTTTCTTCCCTTGAAAATATAATCTTAGACGGTTTCTTTGTTTTCCATGTAACAAATGCAGGATATATCTCTGACACAGATGTCTGCTTTGCTCCAAATCCACCTCCGATTCTTGGCTTGGTAACTCTTATCTTAGATGGCGATATTCCAAGTGCATGTGAGATAATTCTCCTGCAATGGAATACTATCTGTGTAGAACTTACGACATGAAGTCTTCCATAAGTATCTATTGTACAGAAAGTTCTGAAAGTCTCCATCATGCTCTGCTGGCATGCCTTAGTATGATATGTCCTGTCAATCACAATATCACACTCATCTAACACTTTATCGATATCTCCGTTGCCGCTCTCATCATGCGCGCACAGATTTCTTTTATTATCAGCTCCAACCGGACATAATGCCTCCCAGTTATCCTCTGGATGTACAAGAATCTCATTATCCTTTGCCTTAGTGAAATCAAGCAATGGTTCAAGCACTTCATATTCTGTCTTAATAAGCTTCATTGCCTTATCAACACAGCGTTCATCAGCACCTGCAACAATGGCAACCGGATCGCCTATGAATCTTACATGCTTATCAAGAATAAGCCTGTCATAAGGACTTGGCTCAGGATATGTCTGACCTGCACATGTGAATCTTTTCATATTCTGGTCAACATCTTTATATGTAAATATTGCTTCTATTCCCGGCACCTTCATCGCAATATCAGTATTAATATTCTTTACAAATGCGTTGGCATATGGTGAGCGCAGAAGCTTTACAACAAGGCAGTCCTTAGGTGCAATATCATCTGTATACACAGGCTTTCCAAGCAGAAGCTGCATCGCATCTTTTTTTCGTACAGAAGTATTGACTACTCTCATTCTGCCGCCTCCTTCTGTTTTTCTCTCTTCCAGTCTAAAAATGCCAGAATGCCGCGAAGCTGTCCTTCATAACCGGAACAGCGGCACAGGTTTCCTGCCAGATATTCGCGGATTTCATCCTCCTCCGGGAACTCTTTTTCCCGGAACAGCGCCAGAGCATTCATGATAAAGCCCGGGTTGCAGAAGCCGCACTGCTCTGCGCCCTGATCAGCGATGAAGGCACCGAATTCGGCAGCTTCTTCCTGCAGGCCCTCCAGCGTGGTCACCTTGTGACCGTCGGCGCGGGCGGCCAGCACAGAACAGGACAGCACCGGCTTGTCATCCAGAAACACGGTGCACAGGCCGCAGTTGGAAGTTTCGCAGCCGCGCTTGACACTCGCGCAGCCATGTCTGCGCACAAAGTCGATGAGCAGCGTATCGGGAGCCACATCGTCCGAGACGCGCACTCCGTTCAGCATCAGATTGATCTGCATTTAGTTTCCCTCCTGTACGGCACGGTTTTCCAGTTCTTCGGCTGCACGCCGCACCAGCACACCAGTCAGGTGGCGGCGGTATTCGGCGCTGCCGCGCATGTTGGAACCGGTGACCACCTGTTGTTGGATGGTTTCGGCCAGCTGCTGCGCCGGAGCTGCCGGTTCTTCATACAGCACAGCCTTGAGCGGGCGGGCACCCACCGCAAACCGGTAGCTGCCATCCTGCAGCCGGGCAGCGGCACAGGTGAGCACCGGAATGTCGGTCTGGCTGTTGCGCACCGACTGGTAGCAGTAATCGGCCGCTTCTTTCCGGACCAGCAGACGCACCACGATGTCCCGGTCGTAGGGACGCTCGGCATACTCCCGCAGCGGCACGATGCCGCCCCTATACAGCTCCACCGAGCAGTCCATGGCCAGGAACAGGGTCAGCACATCCGAAAAGCCAAACCGGCTGTAGATGCTGCCGCCGACGGTGGCCAGGTTGCGCAGCTGCACGCCCACGATGTGGCGCAGCGCTTCACGGACGGCTCCGTGGGTAAAGGCTTCCAGTCCGGGGTGGGTCTCCAGCTGGCGCAGGGTGACCATCGCCCCAATGGAAAAGCCCACATCCGTTTCCTCGATCGTGTCCAGCCCCAGGCCGGACAGGTCGATGGCTGTGCCGACATTGATGGTCTCCATCTTGAGCCAGATCATGCCGCCCAGGATGCGGTTGGCCTTTTTCTGGTTGAGCTGCCAGGCTTCTTCCAGACTTTCGGCCCGTTTGTATTCTCGGATCGTCATCATATGCAGGTCCCTTTCTTTTTTATCCTTGCTGTTTCTATTTTAACACAGACACAGATTGCGTTTCAATCGGCGATTGCGCTATAATGGAAAAAATCCCATCGGAAAGCGCAGGTCTTTTTTATGCAAATGCATGCTTCTACGGGGTGTGTGCTCATGGCCTCTGGTCTGAGTACCCGCTTTGGCTCCAACAAGCTTCTGGCACCGTTTGACGGTCAGCCCCTGCTGTACCGGGCCTTTGCCGCCACCGACACGCCGCAGCTGTCGGCACGCATCGTGGTGACCCGCTCGGCGCAGGTGCAGGCGCTGTGCAAAGCACAGGGGGTGCCGGTGCTCCTGCATGCACTGCCCGGCCGGAACGATACCGTGCGGCTGGGACTTTCGGCGCTGCTGGCACAGCATCCGGAACTGACCGGGTGCATGTTTCTGCCCGGTGACCAGCCCCTACTGCGCCGGGCTACGGTGGACCAGCTGCTGACGGCCTTTGCACAGACGCAAAAAGAAACAGAACGGGTGATCTTCCGTCTGGGTGCCCCGGCCGGAAACGGCCCGGACCCCCTTGTGGGAAGCCCCGTTCTGTTCAGCAACGGCTTTTTCCCGGAGCTGCTCACCCTGCCGGAGAGCAAGGGCGGCAGCGTCCTGCTGCACAAGTACCCGACGCTGGTGCATATCGCCTGTATCGCACAGCCGGAAGAGCTGGCCGACACCGATACGCCCGCCGCACTGGCGCAGCTGGAAGCGCTTGTCCGGGAAAAGGGATAAGATTTACTCTGCCTGATCGTTCTTGGGCAGCAGGACGTTCAGCAGGATGGCTACGAAGGCAGCCGGAACAATACCGGACTCACCGCAGATCAGCTGGAATGCATGGGGCGTATTGGCCAGGATGCCGCTGTTGGCACCCATGCCGTAGCCTACACCCAGCGCCACCGACACGATGGTCAGCTGGCGCGGGGTCATCTTTTCCTTGGTGATCAGCTGGATGCCGCTGACCACGATGGAAGAGAACATCATCACGGCTGCGCCGCCCAGAACGGCCTGCGGCATGATGGAGATCAGGGCGCCCAGCTTGGGGATCAGGCCGCACAGGATCAGGAACACGGCACCGGAGGCCAGGGCCATGCGGTTGACCACCTTGGTCATGGCCACCAGACCCACATTCTGGCTGAAAGAGGTATTGGGCAGCACGCCGAACAGTGCCGCAAAGGTGGAGCCGAGGCCGTCGCAGATGACACCGCCGGACAGCTCCTTGTCAGAGGGCTCACGGCTCATGCCGCCCTCCATAACGCCGGAGATATCGCCTACGGTCTCCACAGCGGTGACGACGAACATGATCAGCACCGGCAGGATGGCACGCATATCAAACACGATCTTGACCGGGACCAGTTTGGGGATGGCAAACCAGGAAGCCTGTGCCACCTTGTCCCAGTTGAGCACCCAGGCCTTGGTGTACTCCACGCCGTCGGCGGTGACACCGGTGGTGGGCAGCACAAAGCCCATGACAAAGGCTGCCACATAACCGGCCAGAATGCCGATGAGTATGGCGGAAGAGCTGAGGAAGCCGGTGGTCCAGTGCTTGAAGATCAGGATGACCACCAGCACGAACAGGGCCAGCAGCAGGTTTTCCACCGAGCCGAAGTCCTTGGCGCTGTTGCCGCCGCCAAAGGAATTGATGCCCACCGAGATCAGCGACAGACCGATGGACAGCACCACGGTACCGGTGACCACAGGCGGAAAGAACTTGCGCAGAGGCTTGAGGAAGAAGCCCAGCACACTTTCAAAGATGCCGCCGATGATGGAAGCGCCCATGATGGCACCATAGGCCAGCACACCGCCGCCCATGCTGCCGACAACGCTGTTGAACACGCCGATAAAACCGGAGCTGGTACCCATGATGATGGGCACGCCGCCGCCCACGGGGCCGACCGTGAACAGCTGCACCAGGGTGACCACACCGGCCACGAACATGGCACTCTGCAGCAGGGTGACCTGCAGGTCTGCAAACTCACCACCTGCAATGCCGCAGGCACTGGTGATGATCAGCAGCGGGGTCAGGTTGCCCACGAACATAGCGCAGACGTGCTGCAGACCCAGGGGGATGGCCTGCTTCAGCGACATTTTACCGTCAAACTGATACGCAGCTTCTTCCAGCTTAACTTCCTTCAAACGTTCCACTCTCCTCAATCGTTGAATGTTTTTGATGTTTTCATTGCTTTGCAAAAAGCGGATTCATTATAGCAAAAATGAAAAATGTTGTAAATTAAGTATGACTTTTCCGTGAATGGCTGCAACATTGCCCGATGACCGTTTCCGGGTCGGAGACAGCAAAAAAGCAGCGGTTTTCCGCGCACGCTTCCACCCGGAATGGACTGGTTTCGCGCAGAATCCCCTGCTTTTTTCTAGAGTTTTTTCAGTTTTTGTGCGATACAGAGATTTTACAATTTCTTTGTCCGCACATCAGGCTTCCTCGCCCACATAGGTGAACCGTCGCTGGGTCTTGCCGTCGCGGGTAACCATCTCGTTCCACATGGAGGCGGGCCGCACCCACAGACTGTGCTCCCCGTACAGCTGCCGGTAGACCACATATTCCTCCTCGGTCTCGCTGTGGCGGGCCACACCCAGCACCTCATATTCTTTGCCTTTGAAATGCCGGTAACGCCCCGGCCGGATCTCTTCGCTCATCGTTTTTTCTCCTTTTACCGACTGGCTAAGCCGTAATCCCGCAGGCAGTGCCGGATGCCCTGCTGTGTGGTATCAAAGCGGATGCCGGCCTTTTCCAACTTTTTGCCGTCCATGACCAGATTGCGCGGCCAGTCGGCGGCTTCAATCTGCACCGCAATGTCCAGCTCCTGCGCGAACTGCTGTGCCGTGTGCGCCATATTTTCCGTATTGGAGCTGCCAAAGTTGTACACGCCGCCGGGCAGGCTCAGTGCCGGAGCAAGGTTTGCGATCACCTGTCGGACATAGGTCACGCCCCGGCAGTCGTTGGCCGAAAAGGTCACCGACGTCCCATGCAGGGCGGCGCGCAAAAGGTTCAGCGGCAGGTTGCCCCGGATGGGCAGCCCGTAGCCCGGCAGGTCATACATCCAGCTGGCCCGCAGCAGCACAGCGTCCGGGCAGAGTTCCAGCACGCGCTGTTCCATTTCCAGTTTGCAGCGGCCATATACATTGGTCGGCTGCAGGGGCAATGTCTCCGGCAGCGGCCCGGGCTGCGTGATTCCGGCATAGACCTGATCTGAACTGAACGCCAGCAGCTTTGCGCCGGATGCGCAGGCAGCTTTTGCCACCCAGACCGGCAGCTCCACGTTGGCACGATGGGCTTCCTCCGGGTGCTGTGCGCAATAGCCGGTGTCCGACAGAGCCGCCGCGTGCACAATGGCCGCAGGCTGTAGTTTCTGAATGGTCTCGGTCACTTCTGCCTCCCCGGCTGCTGCCAGAAAGCCGCGGGGCAGGCTGCAAAGCTCTGCATCCCCCAGCCCCTGCTGCAGGATGCGTGCGCCCAGAAAGCCGCTGCCGCCTGTGATGAGAACGCGTTTCATCGGTACTATCTCCCTCCCTGGTTTGCTGTCAGTATAGCACATTTTGTGTGGTAAGAAAAGCAACTGCGCCCCAACGCGAAAGCTTCAGAGCGCAGCTGCATTTTTTCAGAGGAAGAATTCCAGCACAAAGACCACAGCGCAGCAGGCCACAGCCACCTGGAACAGGCTTGCACCGCACCAGGCCGCTGCAATGCCGATCACCAGCGCCACAGCACCGGCCACCGGGCTCTGGGTAGCCTGCACGATGGCCGGGAAGGTCATGACGGCCAGCGTGACATAGGGCACATAGTACAGGAACGACTGAACGAACCGGTTCTTGATGGGTTTGCGGATCAGAGTAAGCGGCAGGATGCGGATCGCATACGACACCAGTGCCATGACCGCAATGTAAATGTAGTTGTTATGCGTCATGTTCCGCCTCCTGATCCTTGACCGGGAACAGCACCGCAGCCACACTGGAAATAAGTACGGTGAGCAGGATGGTCCGGGTGCCGTCCGAAAGTGCCGAGATGCCTGGCAGATAGTTGCAGGCAAAACTCAATGCAAAGCTGATGACCACCAGCACAGCCACCACCTTATCCTTGCGGGCAGGCGGGATGATGATGGCAAGGAACATGCCGTACAGCGCAACGCTCAGGGCGCTGACCGCACGCAGCGGCAGCAGGTTGCCGGCAACGATGCCCAATGCCGTGCCGGATGCCCACGCCGGGGCTGCCAGCAGGATGGCACCGTAAGTATAGCAGGGGTTCAGGCTGCCGGGCCGTGCAATGGTGATGCCGAACAGCTCGTCCGTTACGTCGTAACCGATGACCAGCCGGTGCCAGAAGGGTGTACCCGGCGCAAACCGCTGAGCCAGCGCGCAGCTCATGAGCAGATAGCGTGCATTGGCGATGAGGGTGATTACGGCCACCTGAAAATAGCTGGCACCGCTCATAATAAGCGCAAAGGCAGCGTATTCACCGGCCGATGCGTTGTTCAGCAGACTGGCCAGAAACCCCTGAAACGGGGTAAAACCCGCCTTGCGGGCTGCAATGCCCAGCGAGAAAGAGACGGCAAAATAGCCCAGTGCGATGGGCACGCCATCCCGGATGCCCTCACAGAACACCTTTCGGCTGAAGGCCCACACAGGCTTCTGCTCCCGGATGATGTCCGCATCCAGAAGCGAATTGCTTGTTTCCATGTTGAAATTGCTCCTTTCCTGTTCCAAACATTGTCTATTATACTCCACCGCCGGGCCGGAGAAAAGGGCCTTGTAACATTTTTTGTGATAAAAACGCTCAAAAATTTTTATGGCAGACATAAGATTTCATTTGGCCGGATCGCTTGTTCGGGCATACAAAAAGCACAGGCACTACTCCGGAAAGAGCAATGTCTGTGCTTTGGGGGTCAGAGACCCGGCACCAGAAAATGCTGTGCCTGCGTCAGCACCCGGGTGTCGGGGTCCAGTCCGTTGGCCGCCAGCATCTGGGCCGGCGGCACATGGAACCGCCGCGCGATATCGAACAGCGCTTCCCCTTCCTGTGCATAGTAGATGCGCAAGGTGATCTCCGGGTCGGCAGGGGTCAGGGCTTCGCCCAGCGAAATGCTGCCAATGCCCTGGCGGGTACTGCGTCCCAGGATGGCACCCTCAGCCCGGGCGGTGATGGTTACGGTAAGAGTTCCGCCGGTGCAGGTACACTGTACGCTGTCAGTACTCAGCCAGCATTCCGGCTGCAGCTGCATCCCGGCGGGCACCTCGGCCGGGATGGGCACGGAAAGCTCCAGCGTTTTTTCGTAGCTGTCCAGCTCTCCCAGGCTGTTCTCCGCAAAGGCGGTGGCCGTGGCGCGGGCTGTCAGCGCCCAGCCGCCGCCCTGCCCACTCTGCTGCGAGATGCTGACAGGCCCATACGATACAAAACAGGCACGCAGCTGTGCCCCGGCATCCGGCAGCGGGCCGGAACCGGAAACCGTCGTGGTTGCATTCAGCAGGCAGACCAGTTCTTCGGCCGCCAGCTCCTGTGGGACAAGTTCCGTTTCAAACCAGGTGGAAAAGGCATCCGCCGCATATTGCAGCTGGTAGCTGCGCCAGGCCCGCAGATGCAGCATCAGGCTGGCCGACAGGGTGCCCGCCGCGTCCGGCTGCCCTTCCGTCAGGGAGAAGCCTACTGGCTCCACCACGCAAAGACACTTGCAGTCCTCGGTCAGGCCGTCCGCATCCAGCACCTGCTGGAACGGCAGAGTCGTGCTCAGGCTCTGCAATTCGGTTTCCTGCTCGGCACGCCAGGCACACTGCACCCGTACTTCGCCCTTGACCACCGCTTTGCCGGACAGCAGCCGTACCTCCTGTGCAGTGGCTGTGCCTGCAATGTCCAGCACCGCCGTCGGCGGGCTGGGAAAAGCCAGCTCCCCTTCGGCCGAGATCAGCTTATCCAGCACCGCAATGCTGCGCACGCCCTGCAGGGTGTCCAGCTGCTGCTCAATGCCGCCATCGGCCAGTGCAGTGATCACCTCCGCTTTGTTCTGGGTGCGCACGGTCGCCACCAGTCCCACGGCGCCTCGCACCTCCATGCGGCGCGGGTTGACCACCCGGCTGTTGAGGTATTCGGTCTGACCCTCCACCACTGCCGTCCAGGCCGTAAAGTCAAACTCCGGAAGCTCCAACTGTTTTGTAAAGGGCAGTTTCTGTTCAGTCTGGCAGAGACCTGTACCCTCCTCGCCCTGATAATAGACCGTACAGCGCAGATAACCCTCCAGTGTCAGCCTGCCCGGCTGCAGCTGCTTTTGCAGGATGACCGGCTTTGCAAAGCATTTGACCAGTTTGAACACCGGCGGCAGATAGTCCGAGACCAGGATCTCGGTCTCCAGCGGGAGCTCTGCCTTGACGGTGCACACCGTGCCCGCCTGCGGCATCGTGTCCCGAAAGATCTTCAGTTCCATGCAAGATGCTCCTTTCCCTGTCCGCTTCTACCACACGGTATGCGGCCGGGCCGGGAGATATGCAGCAAAAAGCTCCCGCCGGGGCCTGCCCGACGGGAGCTTTGCTTGACTTGCGCTTATTCCTGCGTGTTGCTGCGGATGCCAAACAGTCTGCGCAGCACACCGCGCAGCAGTCTGGGGCTTTTGAGCACGATCACCTGCATCCCGATCCCCACCTTTCCGTCTGATACCACACTATAAGCAGTTTGCAGCCGGAATGTTCCGGAATTGCCGGAAAAGGATCAGTCCGCCACCGTTTCCACGATGACCAGTGCCCCTTCGCGAGTGGACACCGTGATGCAGTCGGAGCCTTCGGCGTATTCGTTGCTGACACCCAGCGGGTAGCCTGCGGTCAGCTCTGCATCGGTGAGTTCGTAATAGGAACCCTGCTCGCAGACGCCCTCTGCACGGCCTTCCATGGGGAACGCCGAGAAATAGAAGTAATCCTCTTTGGGGTAGCGGCGCGTCTCACCGGGCATCACAAAGGTGATACGGCTGCGCTCGTCCTGCAACATGGCACGCACGCCGCGCTTTTCCAGGCCGAGGCCGGTGCACAGGTTGGCAAGGGTATGCTCCAGCCGCCTGCCGCCGAGACCCCCCAGCAGAAGCACCTCGTCAAAGCCCTTCTGCACGGCCAGCTTTGCCGCGTATTCCGTATCGGTATCGTCCTTGACATGGGGCAGAACTACGATCTCGTCGTCCTCCTGCTGCGGGCAGGGTGCCGTGTCGAAGTCGCCCACGATCACATGGGGCTTGCAGTGCAGGGGCGCGCAGTTGCGGTAGCCTGCATCGCAGGCGATGATAAAATCATCTTCCCGCAGCAGACCGGCCAGCGCCGGAGAGACCGGGCAGGCCGAAAGGATCACACACCGTGCCATAAACAAACCTTCCTTGCTTTTTAAAATTTGGGGCGCTGCCAGTCCTTGACGTCCTTGACCTCATCGTACATGGCGCAGTAGCTGTCGTACCGGGTCTGGGAGAGCTTGCCCTCGGCAAGAGCCTGCCGCACAGCGCATCCCTTCTCGGTCCGGTGGGAGCAGCCGGTGAACTGGCATTGCCCCAGATAGGGCCCGAACTCCGGGAAGGCGTGCTCCAGATTTTCCTTAGGGATAAAGCCTGCCCGGTTTGCTTCCAGGCTGGCAAAGCCCGGCGTGTCGGCAATTCGGCCGCCAAAGGCTTCAAAAATAGTCACTTCCCGGGTGGTGTGGCGGCCGCGGCCCAGCTTCTGGCTGATGGCACTGGTC
>OHQQ01001016.1_pt1 | contig 14401 bp, 11 predicted proteins | sample 1578211 | NCBI WGS metagenome assembly OHQQ01 (sample SAMEA3879539, study PRJEB24766) | human gut metagenome | biome: human-associated habitat; feature: feces | place: USA | collected 1985/1987
AGTCATCTATAGAGATGTCTAACAATGAAACAACAAGTGCAGCTGATACAGAGAGTACAACATCAGCTGTAACAGAAAGCACAACAAGCAGTACAACATCAGCAGCTCAGGTATCAGGCAGAGTTGCCAGGATTACAACTAAGGCAGAGATACAGGAATACACATCACGTTCTAATTATGATGATGCAGTATTCTTTGGTGATATGATTGTATCAGGTATAGGTGAATATGGTTATCTTGACACATCACGCATATTCTCAGATAATAACCTTACAACAGATAAGGCACTTAATTCAGTGTCAAGTGTTGCGGCGGCTAATCCATCTAAGGTATATGTCCTTGTTGGACTTAATGACCTTAACTATGGAACAAGGTCAGGAGAGAATGTAGCTGAGAGAATAGGTTCAATAGTAGAGTCGCTTAAGGAAGCAATTCCATCAGTAAAGGTATATGTAGTGTCACTTCTTCCTATAACACAGAGCTTTGAGGCAAAGTCAAATGTAAAGATAACACAGGCAGCTATTGATGAAGCTAACAGTACACTTGCAGCCAGGGCGACAGAGTATGGAATGACATTTATAGATATAGCAGATGCATTTAAGGATGAGTCTGGATATCTTAATACAGATGTATCAACAGGTGGATATAACCTTAATCATAACTATTACCCATTCTTCCTTAATAATATATCGGGAGCGTCTAACTAATGAAATTTTATGTAATGTCACTATTTCCACAGATGATTTTGGATGGGTTGAATACAAGTATAACAGGCAGGGCTATAGATTCAGGAGTATTGTCTATAGAAGCTGTTGATATAAGGGATTTTTCCAATAATAAGCATATGAAGGTAGATGATTACCCATATGGCGGAGGGGCAGGAATGGTTGTGTATATGACACCACAGGGGCATACATTTAACCAGCATATGGCAGAAGAATTTGCCAAAGAAGAAGAACTTGTAATTCTTTGTGGACATTATGAGGGAATTGATGAGAGAGCACTTGAAAGCATAGTTACAGACTATGTGTCAATTGGAGATTATGTCCTGACAGGTGGAGAGCTTCCGGCGATGGTTGTTATCGACTCAGTGTCAAGATTAGTTCCGGGAGTACTTAATAATGATGAATCAGCCCAGACAGAGAGCTTCTCAGATGGTTTATTAGAATATCCACAGTACACAAGACCAGCCAATTACAAAGGTATGGAAGTGCCAGAAGTATTATTATCAGGTCACCACGGCAATATAGAGAAGTGGAGGCACGAGAAGTCGTTAGAACGTACTAAGAAGTACAGACCGGACTTATATGAGAAATATATGGCTGAGAACAATAATAACAGTTAAAATAATTGTTGACGGATAAGATATTTATGTGGTAAACTAATCAAGTCTTTTGGTGAATAACTTGATTGTTTACTACAGGATATTATGATGTGAAGTCACAATAAGCCTAGATAGCTCAGTCGGTAGAGCAGAGGACTGAAAATCCTCGTGTCACTGGTTCGATTCCGGTTCTAGGCACTTAAAGCTGTTTCGTGATGAAACAGCTTTTTTTGCGTTAAAAACATTTATAAACACATATAAATGTTTTGTAATGAACGAAGGAGGATATTATGTCAAAAGGAAACATTAATTATAAATATTTAAAAAGAAGAAAGTCATGGTTCAGGAGAAATCTGACACTTGTTATATTTATTGCTGTTGCTGTGATTGCTATTGCAGGAGCAGTAACTGCTGGAATTATGTTGTCTCATTATAATAAGGAAAAACAGGATGATAATCATGGGAGTAATGATGAACAGACAGTTGTTTCAACAGAAGAGACAACAGCGGCAAGGGAAGTTGTGTGGATTGATAATAAAGAGCCTGAATCAAAAGAACAAGAATACATTGCACCAGAAGGAGTTTATCTTCCATATTTTATTAAAGTAAACAGAGCTGCTAACTGTGCTACAGTGTATGGGATTGACGAGAATGGAGAATACACTATACCAGTCAAAGCATTTGCAACATCATGTGGAAAAGCAGGCGACGAAACTATTGTGGGTGAGAATTATGTAACATCAGATAAGTACGAATGGGGATATATGGTTGATGGTACTTATGGACGTTATGCATTCAGAATAAGTGGAGGTTATCTGTTCCATTCTGTTCCATATTATTCAATGAATAAGGGTGATCTGGAGGATGGACAGTACAATAAGCTTGGTGATTATGCTTCTCTTGGATGCGTTAGAATGTGCGTTAGGGATGTAAAGTGGATATATGATAACTGTCCATCGGGAACAGGTGTCACTATATATGATGATGCAGTTAATCCTGGACCACTTGGTAAGCCGGATTCTATAAAGATTCCAGAGGACAGTGCTTATGCAGGCTGGGATCCTACAGACCCTGACGAGAATAATCCGTGGAATGCTTATAGTGCTAAGATAGCAGGGGCAAAGGACATTCAGACAAAGATTGGTCAGAGTATAGATGTAATGACAGGGGTTACTGCAACTGATACTTGTGGTAATGATATTACTGCAAAGATTGTGACTGTTGGAAGATATACATTTGACCAGACAGGTACTTATGATATTAAGTATGAAGTTACAGATGCAATTGGAAGCCATGATGAAGTAACAGTAAAGCTTATGGTTACAGAATAAGAGATAATGGAGTTGTATTGATGGGAAATATAGATATTCTGGAAAAACTTGAAGAGTATTCAAAAGCTGGTTATGTGCCGATGCATATGCCGGGAGGAAAGCGCAATACTGAATATGCAAGTACTTCAGAACTTGATATTACCGAGATTGACGGATTTGATAATATGCATAATGCGGATGGTATTATTAAAAATGCGTCTGACAGGGCAGCAAAATTGTATGGAGCAGATAAAACACTGATGCTTGTAAATGGAAGTACAGCAGGAATATTATCAGCTATATGCGGTGCGACGAAAAGAAAAGGAAAGATTATCGTTGCAAGAAACTGTCATGTGTCAGTGTACAATGCATTGATTATGGCACAGTTAGAGCCAGTATATGTTATACCGGAGGTTGATAATGATACAGGAATATACAGAGGACTATCATTTGAACAGATTAGAAAATGTGTTGAAAATAACAGGGATGCACAGGCGGTTATTATAACTTCTCCGACTTATGAAGGTGTTGTGTCAGAGGTAAGGGAGATTGCCAGTTATCTGCATGAAAAAGGAATACCACTTATAGTTGATGAAGCGCATGGGGCACATTTTGAATTCAGTGAGGAATTTCCAGAGTCGGCAGTAAAAGCTGGGGCTGACATTGTAATTAACAGTATTCATAAAACATTACCGGCACTTACACAGACTGCACTTCTACATATTTCTGGAAATTATGTAGATTATGATAAAGTGGAAAGATTTTGGAATATATATCAGACAACCAGCCCCTCATATATTCTTATGGCGAGTATTGACAGGTGTATGAGGATTATTGAAGGGCAGGGAGATTATATTTTTAAGGAATATATAAACAGACTTAAGAATTTAAGAGAAAATATTGCAAAACTTAATAATATAAGATTGATGGATAGTGATGATATTTCTAAGATTATTCTTATATGTGATGATGGAAAGTACCTGTATGACAGGTTATTGGATGAATATAAGGTGCAGCTTGAGATGGCATCATTTAAATATGTTATTGCAATGACTTCAGTTGCTGATAAACAGGAGTATTATGACAGATTTCTTAGTGCATTGAAGGAGATTGATGAAAGCTGGAAAGTTGAAAGCAAAGACAGTGAAAATGATTTAGGAGAAAGCTTAGGGTATGCGATTAACAACAAGCCGGAAGTATGTATGTGTCCGGCAGATGCAATTGATTTAATGGATGAAAATGGATATGAAGATTTATCTGTTAATTCACCTGATATATGTGGTAGAATAAGTATGTCATCGGTTCTTATATACCCACCGGGAATGCCTGTTGTTAATGTAGGCGAGCGGATTACCGGTGATGTATGCAGAATTATTAAGAGTGCGATAAATGCCGGGCTGGAAGTACCCGGTCTTAAGGAAGGAAAGATAAGATGCCTGAGATAGCATTTATTATGGGAAAAAGCGCGTCCGGCAAGGATAAGATATATAAAAACCTAATTGAAGATGAAAGTCTGAATCTTAATACTGTTATATTGTATACAACAAGACCAATGAGAGCCGGGGAGACCGATGGGGTTGAGTATTTTTTTGTAAATGATGAGACAGCTGTTAAGATGCAGGAGAGCGGCAGGATTGTTGAACTGAGAGAATATAATACTGTGTATGGTGTGTGGAAGTATTTTACAGCTGATGACGGACAGATTGACCTTAACAGTGGTAACAGGTATCTGGTTATAGGAACGCTTGAAGCGTATGATAAATTCTGTGAATTCTATGGAAAAGAACATATTATGCCGATATATATTGAGGTAGAAGATGGATTGAGACTCATAAGGGCTATCCACAGAGAACAGAAACAGGATAATCCACACTATGAGGAAATGTGCAGAAGATTTCTTGCAGACAGTGAGGATTTTTCAGAAGAGAATATTGCTAAGGCTGGTATTACAAGAAGGTTTAGCAATAATGGAGAGTTAGAGGATTGCATTAGTGAAGTTAAAAGTGCCATAGTAGGAGGTATGTATGGATATTAAGGTTAAAGATATAGCACCGGCTAATCAGACCACTCCGGTTAAAGCACAGGAAAAATCAGATGATAGTTTTAAGTTTACACTGATTAGCAATATTGAAGAGAAAGATCTTCAGGAAAAACTGGGAAACATGATGCAGGAAATTACCGAGCAGGGTGAAAAGATTGCAAAGCATATGGATATAAGAGATATGAAGAAGTACAGAGAGCTTGTTAAGGGATTTCTAAATGAAGTTGTAAACCGTTCACACAAGTTTTCAAGAGAGAACTTTCTTGACAGAAGGGGAAGACACAGGGTGTATGGAATTGTTAAGATGGTAGATGAAAATCTTGATAATCTTGCCAGAGAACTGGTAAAAGATGAAAAGGATCATCTTGCAATAGTCGGAGCTATTGATGATATCAGGGGATTGTTATTAGATATTTCAACATAGGAGCAATATGTGTTATAATATTAAAGATAAGTAACGAAAAGAGGAATAAGTATGGGTAATTTTTCAGACATATATGGATATGAGACTATTAAAGAACATTTGCAGAGTGCAATATCTATGGGAAAGGTATCTCATGCTTATGTAATCAGCGGAGGACTTGGTTCAGGAAAGAAGCTTATTGCCAGCACATTTGCACAGACACTGCAGTGTGAGGCGGGCGGCGTTGAGCCTTGCGGGGTGTGCCATTCCTGTGTGCAGGCAGCAGGTAGGAACCAGCCGGATATTATCTGGGTTGGACATGAGAAGCCGGGAAGTATTGGTGTTGATGATATAAGAGACCAGCTTGTATCGGATATGCAGATTAAGCCTTACAGCAGTCCTTACAAGATATACATTATTGATGAAGCAGACAAGCTTACTGTTGCAGCACAGAATGCAATGCTTAAGACAATTGAAGAGCCGCCGGCTTATGGAATTGTTATTCTGCTTGCTAATAATCCGGATGTTTTCTTACAGACTATTCTGTCAAGATGCGTTGTGCTTGATCTTAAGCCACTTAAGGATGATGTAGTTATTAAATATCTTAAAGACCACTATGATAATATCGGTGATTACGAGTGTAAATTTGCAGCAAGATTTGCAGCTGGACGAATCGGCAGGGCAATGACTATGGTTGAATCTACTGAGTTTGCAGAGTTAAGACGTGATGTAATGGATGTTATTAAGAATGCTAAGGATATGGATTCGACTGATATTATGACATCGGTGAAAAGAGTTACCAATTATAAGCTGACTATTGATGATTACCTTGACCTTATGCTTATGTGGTACAGGGATGTACTTATGTTTAAGAGTACGAATGATACTAATCTGCTCATATTTAATGACCAGATGACACTGATAAAGAGTCAGGCACAGACTATGTCATATGAAGGTTTACAGGATATTATTAATTCTATTGACAGGGTTAAGGTCAGACTTCAGGCAAATGTTAATTTTGATCTGGTTATTGAATTGCTTATTATGGCGATTAAGGAAAATTCATAGAATGGAGATTATAGATGACTAAAGTTGTTGGAGTTAGATTCAGACAGGTTGGAAAGATATATTTTTTTGCACCTGGGAAATATTCAGTCGAAACAGGACAGCATGTTATTGTTGAGACTGCCAGAGGAGTTGAATATGGACAGGTTGTTCTAGGTGAAAGGGAGGTTGAAGATACAGCGGTTATCCAGCCTCTAAAGGCAATCATAAGGATTGCAACACCAGAAGATGATGAAAGAGAATTAAAAAACAGAGAAAAGGAAAAAGAAGCATTTAAGATATGTCTTGAGAAGATTGCAAAGCATAATCTTGACATGAAGCTTATTAAGGCTGAGTATACATTTGACAATAATAAGGTGCTGTTCTATTTTACTGCTGATGGAAGAATTGATTTCAGAGAGCTTGTTAAGGACCTTGCTGCAGTATTTAAGACAAGAATTGAATTAAGACAGATTGGAGTAAGGGATGAGACTAAGATTCTTGGTGGAATTGGTTCCTGCGGAAGACCTTTATGTTGTGCCACATTTTTACCAGAATTCAATCCGGTATCTATTAAGATGGCTAAGGAGCAGAATCTGTCACTTAATCCAACTAAGATTTCAGGTGTGTGTGGACGACTTATGTGTTGTTTAAAGAATGAGCAGGATACATATGAGGAATTAAACAGTCATCTGCCTAATGTGGGAGATTCTGTTACTACACCAGATAAATTGGTTGGTGAGGTTTCAAGTGTCAATGTTTTAAGGCAGAGAGTTAAGGTATTAATAACTCATGATAATGACGAAAAGGAACTTAAGGAATATCCTGTTGAGGAGCTTCGTTTTAAGAGAAAGAGAAGATTTGATAAGGTCCGTATTGATGATGATAAGGAACTTAAGGCACTTGAAGAATTAGAAAGAAAAGAAGGAAAAGCCCATATTAGTGATGATTAATGAACGAATTGATGATTTGATGAGAGATGGACTAAAGCTTATACAGAATACAGATATTTTCTGTTTTGGAATGGACGCAGTGCTGTTGTCTACTTATGCCACGGCAGGGAAGAAAGACAGGGTGCTGGACATGGGTACCGGTAATGGTATTATTCCGGTGCTTATGCAGTCTAAGAATCCAGGTAGCACATACAGTGCTCTTGAGATTCAGGAGGGAAGCGCACAGCTTGCCAGAAGAAATGTGGAGCTTAATCATCTTGAGGACAGAATCAGTGTTGTTAAGGGTGATATTAAGGAAGCTTCCACTATATTTGGGGAAGCTTCTTTTAATGTTGTGACAAGCAATCCGCCATATATGAATGAAAATCACGGTATTGTTAATCCGGACAGTGCCAAGGCAATTGCAAGGCATGAGCTTCTGTGTAGTCTTGATGATGTTATAAGGGAAGCAAGCCGTTGTCTTAAATCCAAAGGGAAAATGTATATGGTTCACAGACCGAACAGACTTGTTGATATATTTGACACTATGAGAAAGTATCATCTTGAGCCGAAGAGAATGAGGTTGGTGTATCCTTATGTGAATAAGGCTGCCAATATGGTGCTTATAGAAGCGGTTAAGGGAGGTAATTCCCAGCTTATTGTTGAAGAACCGCTTATTGTATACAAGACGGACGGTACTTACACTGATGCGCTTCTAAAAATGTATGAATAGATAGAGGTTTATTATGGATAATGAAAAAAATGTAAAGAAAGACGGACCGGGTATGCTGTATCTGTGTGCAACGCCTATTGGTAATCTTGAGGATATTACTTACAGGGTTTTGCGTGTGCTTTCAGAGGCAGACCTGATTGCAGCAGAGGATACAAGAAACAGTATTAAGCTGCTTAATCATTTTGAAATAAAGACACCTATGACAAGTTATCATGAATTTAATAAGTATGATAAGGCAAAGGTTCTTGTTGATAAAATCTTAGGTGGAATGGATGTGGCTGTAATTACCGATGCGGGAACTCCGGGAATATCGGATCCAGGTGAGGAGCTTGTAAAGCAATGCAGGGCAGCAGGCATCAGGGTTACTTCACTTCCGGGACCGGCAGCATGCATAACAGCGCTTACAATGTCAGGACGCGAGACAAGAAGATTCGCATTTGAAGCATTTTTACCAGCGGATAAGAATGAGAGAAAAGAAGTTCTTGCAGAGTTAGCATGTGAAACAAGGACTATGATTATATATGAAGCACCGCACAGACTTACTAAGACACTTGCGGAACTACAAGATACGCTTGGCGGTGACAGACAGATTACTATATGTAAGGAACTTACCAAGAGATATGAGAATTCTATGGAATTCACGCTTGAATCTGCATGTGAATATTATGAAAATAATGAACCAAGAGGTGAATATGTGCTTGTGATTGCCGGTAAAAGCCGTGAGCAGTTAAAGGCTGAAGCAAGAAAGCAGTGGGAAAACATGAGTGTGGCAGAACATGTGCAGATGTATATGTCGCAAGGCATGGATAAGAAAGAAGCCATGAAAGCTGCGGCAAAGGACAGGGGTGTGTCAAAAAGGGATATATACCAGGAGCTTGAAGGGAAAGCGTAAGCAGCTACCGGATAGTGTGCTCTCTTATGATTGCGCGTACTGTCTTGAAAAGATAAGGCTTGATAGTATCTATGTCAGCAGGTTCTTTATAAAGAATTGCGCTGTAGCAAGTTGAACTTACAAGCTCAACAATAAGGAAGAGCATTATTTCAGGCTCTTCAAGTGAGATATCCTCAGCGTTAATCATTTCATAATATACATCTTTAAAGTTAATATCATCAGATGCAACCTTAGTTGTGAGAGCTTCCTTGAAGATTCCCCAGCTAAGGTTTTTTGATATAAATGTAAGAAGAGTCTGATTAGAATTCAGTTCATCTACAATATGATTAATTATAAATATTATTTTTTCTTCGAAACCTAACTGTTCGTTCTTTTCTTTAGAAAATTCCTCTAAATCAGCGACGGCATTCTTAAATAATTTACTTGATTCATGTGATATAAGACGGTTTCTTATATCATACTTGTCCTTAAAGTACAGATAAAATGTACCCTTAGCAATACCTGCTTTCTGAGAAATTTCCGCAATAGAAGTCTTCGTAACCCCCTGGGTAGTAAAGAGATTAAATGCAGTATTCAGCAGAGAAGTAAGTTTCTGTTGTTTGTTAGCTTCAAGCTTTCCCATATCAATCACTCACCTTTATTAGTGTTAATTATTAGTTGGTTATAGTGTGTATTATGAGTTGGTATGGTAATTGATTTCAGGTGCTTTGGAGCCACCGGCACTTAACAAGTTGCAGGAACTGCAACGAGTTTAGTGTCCGCTGTGAGCGACAAGCAGCGCAAGCGTGCCTGAAATTGATTACCATGCCAACTCATTTATAAATACATTATACACCAATCCAATTATAAAATAAATATTAAAAAATGACTTTTGGTCAATTTTCTATTGACTATGTGTTTTGAGGTGCTATAATGTCAACTGAAATTGAAAATGACTATCGGTCATATTTGTTAAAGACATGAATACTTATATGACTAAGGGTTGTTGGCATTTGCATCTTACAGAAAGGCGTGGTTATTTATATGAAAAAGTTTGGAAAAGTTGTTGTTAAGTTAAGAATTCCAATTCTGGTTCTTAGCTTCCTGCTGTTGATTCCATCAGTTCTTGGTTACTTTAATACCAGGGTTAATTACGATATCCTGTATTATCTGCCAAGTGATATCGACACTATGCAGGGACAGGACATTTTGCTTGATGATTTCGGAAAGGGCGCTTATGCAATGGTCGTCGTTGACGGAATGAATAAGTCAAATGTTTCTAAGTTGGTAAAGAAGGTTGAGGGGGTTGACCATGTAGCGTCAGTTATCTCTTATAGTGGAATAGTAGGAGATGATGTTCCTTCAGAAATTCTTCCTGATAAGTTCCGTTCTTATTTTGAAAATGAGGATTCAGGAGCTACATTGTTTGCAATATTCTTTGATGATACAACATCAAGTGACGATACAATGAAGGCTATTCAGGAAGTAAGAGATGTTACGGATAATCAGTGTTATATTGCCGGTATGTCTGCTGTAGTTACAGATACTAAGACAATGGCAGAAAAGGAGACTCCTTTTTATGTACTTGTAGCGGTTGTTCTTGTATGTATCGTACTTGCTATATTTATGGATTCATTCCTTGTACCAGTATTCTTTATGTTAAGTATAGGTATGGCAATTGTGTATAACCTTGGTTCTAATTATTTCTTAGGTGAGGTTTCATACATAACGAAAGCACTGGCAGCGGTACTTCAGCTTGGTGTAACTCTGGATTATTCTATATTCTTATGGCACAGTTACAAGGAAGCTAAGGAAGAAACTCCAGATGATCATCAAGAAGCTATGGCGGTTGCTATTGGGAATACACTTACATCAGTTGTTGGTTCTTCCATAACAACTGTTGCAGGATTCATCGCACTCTGCTTTATGAGCTTTACACTTGGTCTTGACCTTGGTGTTGTTATGGCAAAGGGTGTTGTATTGGGTGTTATTGGTTGTGTTACAATACTTCCTTCCCTTATTCTTACATTTGACAAGGCTCTTGAGAAGACAATGCATAGAGAGATTATGCCGAATTTTGATAAGCCGGCAAGATGGATAGTTAATCATTCATGGATATTCCTTATAATATTCGTTCTGCTTCTTGGCCCGGCAATCTACGGATATAACAATACTAAGGTTTACTATGATTTATCTGATACACTTCCAGAGAAGCTTAACTGTTCGCAGGCTAACAAGCTGCTTGCCGACAACTTTGACGGAACTAATTCTATATATATGATTCTTGCAGACAGTAATCTTTCAGCAGAGGATTCTAATGCAATGATGAATGAGGTAAATGATCTGGACGGAATTTCATTTGCATTAAGTATTGACTCAGCACTCGGTGGAGAAATCCCTACGGAAATGCTTCCTGATTCGCTTGTTTCAGAGCTTAAGGGTGATGAATACCAGATTATGATGGTATCAACTAATTACACAATTGCTTCTGATGAAATCAATGACCAGATTAATAAGGTTGATGCAATTGCAAAGAAGTATGATGCTAAATCTATGGTAATTGGAGAAGCTCCTTGTACTAAGGATCTTATCACTATTACTGATAAGGATTTTAAGACAGTTAGTGCAGTTTCAATTGTTGCGATATTCTTTATTATTTTCTTCGTATTAAAGTCAATATCTCTTCCGGTTATTCTGGTTGCTGCTATTGAATTTGCTATATTTGTTAATATGGGTATTCCATATTATACAGGAACAACGATACCATTTATATCTTCGGTAGTAATCGGAACTATTCAGCTTGGTGCGACAGTCGATTATGCAATTCTTATGACTACAAGATATAAGAGAGAAAGAGCCGCTGGTAACTCTAAGAAAGAGGCTATATCAATAGCACTTGGAACATCTATTCCATCTATTATTGTCAGCGCACTTGGTTTCTTCGCAGCAACATTTGGTGTAGGTATGATAGCCAGTGTTGATATGATTGCTTCACTTTGTACACTTATGGCACGAGGCGCAATCATCAGTATGTTTGTTGTTATATTTGTTCTTCCATCACTTTTCGTATTACTTGATAAGGTGATTATTCATACAAGTTTAGGTTTTAAGCCTAAGAAGAACAGTCAGAATTAAATTAGGAGGATTTATTATGGTAAAGAAGAATTTATTCAGATATAGTTCAGTTTTAATGTGTGTTGTTCTTACTGCGGCAAGTCTTGTTGGCTGCGGTGCTAAGACAGCTGCAACAACAGGAACAGATACAGCTTATGTAACAGAGATGGCAGCAGGCAGTACAGAGGCTACGATTACACAGGCAATAACTAATGAACTTGCAGTGTCTAACAAGAGCACACTTGCAACTAACACAAGACAGGAAACGGTTTATGTATTCAATGATGCTTCCGGTAACAAGAATCACATCACTGTCAACGAAAAGATTACAGACGCTAACGGCAATGAGACTCTTAATAAGACTGAGTCAAGTGAAAATGCGCCAGTAACAATGAAGGTTACTTACAAGCTTGATGGCAAGGAAATTAAGCCGGAAGACCTGGCCGGAAAGAGCGGAAAGGTTACAATACGTTTTGATTACACTAATAATCAGAAGAAAACTGTAACAATTAATGGTAAGAAGCAGACAGTTGCCGTACCATTTACAATGATTACAGGCATGATGCTTCCAACAGATGTATTCTCAAATGTTGAGGTTACTAATGGTAAACTTACTAAGGTTGGAGACAATATTGTGGCAGTCGGTATGACAATGCCAGGACTTAAGGATACTATGAATCTTAAGTTTAATGACAAGTCACTTGACCTTGATATTCCTGAGTATTTTGAATTAACAGCAGATGTTAAGAATTTCTCACTTGATATGACAATGTCTGTAGCAACATCTAATCTTCTTTCAGATATGAATGCTGATGACATTACTTTAGATGATTTAAAGAAAACTGTTGCTTCATTAGATGATGCAGCAACACAGCTTGCAGACGGAACTGTTACATTACAGGATGGAACACAGCAGTTAAGTGATGCAATTCCAGCACTTACTGATGGTGTTGACCAGTTAAATACAGGTGCTTCTTCTCTTAAGGATGGTATATATGCATACGCAGATGGCGCTGCAAGTGCATATGAGGGTTCAGTTTCACTTAATGACAACATGAAGACATATGCTGACGGAATCGGAACTCTTTATAATACTCTTAAGGATAACAATCTTGACAGCAGTGTTGCTTCGGCAGCTAAGGGGGCAGGTGATCTGGCAGCAGGCGCTGCAACACTTGATGCAGGAATTGATAGTGCTTTATCTGGTGCAGGAGCGCTTGTTACTGGGGCAAAGTCATTGACAGATGGAACGGGAGAATTGGCAACGGGTGCAGCAGCATTAGCTGAAGGAGCAGATAAAATAGGTGGAACATTAACATCAGGAATGACAGAAGCAAAACAAAAATATGATAATGCGTATGACAGTTTTTATCAGTTAGCAATGGCAGTTATTGGTGGACAATTAGGATATAATCCGGCTGCAATGACAGGTGAGCAGAAAATTACAGTTGCGACAACACTTGCTAATGTAGGTATATCTGCTACAGCAGATATTACAGATGAAAATCAGTGTACCAAGGCAGCCGCATTTATAATGCAGAACTATAATGATAAAAATATTACAACAGGTAAGATTGGTATAAGAACAGCAATGGTTAGTGCATTAACTGCTAAATATGCAGCAGCAGATACAGAACACAAATATACATTAGAACAATTAAAAGCAAAGGCAAATAGTGATGCAGACGCAAATCTTGTAGCTATTTCCAGTGGACTTTCACAGGCTTATAAGGCATACGGTCTACTTAATGATACGATGACATCCCTTACAGCTGGCGGAGAGAACAGTTTCTTTAATGGAATTACTAAATTGAATGAAGGAGCAGGTCAGGTTAATACTGGTGCAAATGCCCTTAAAGCAGGAATTGACCAGTTAAGTGCAGGTGCAGGACAGTTAAGTGCAGGTTCTAAGCAGCTTAAAGCAGGTCTTGGTACATTAAGCACAGGTCTTAACACACTTAGCACTTCAGTTGGTTCATTCTCAACTTACAAGGAGGGAACTCTCTGCTCAAGTTTATATGCATTAAATCTTAATGCAGGAAAGTTACAGCAGGAAGGAACAGAAGCCCTTCAGAGCGGACTTTCACAGCTTACAGCTAATAATGATACATTAAAGAGTGGAGCTTCACAGCTTGCTGATGGAACAGCTACCTTAAAGGGTAGTTCAGGAACACTTGCAGATGGAGTTACACAGTTAAACGAAGGTGCAATTACATTAAAGGATGGAATGGCACAGTTTAACAGCGAAGCAATTGAGCCTATCACAAAGCTTGTAGACTCAGACGCACAGACAGCCGTTGATACAATCAAGGCAGTAGTTAAGGCAGGTCAGGAATACAATTCATTCTTAGGCAAGTCAGATGACAAAGCCGGAAGTGTAACATTTGTCTATAAGACAGCAGGCATCACAGCCAATAAATAAGCTTTTTTCTTTCAAACACTTTCATATAAAGATGGAACAGCCACCCGCGGGGAAACCTAAGGGTGGCTGTTTCCATATGTTATATATGAATAAATGTTAATATTACAAGGTATAATCTATATGAACGGGGATTTCGCAAAATATTATACTTAATGAATGGGGATTTGGGTAGAAATGGCAGACACTCGCCATCTGGTGTTAATTTGC
>OHQQ01001033.1_pt1 | contig 14216 bp, 13 predicted proteins | sample 1578211 | NCBI WGS metagenome assembly OHQQ01 (sample SAMEA3879539, study PRJEB24766) | human gut metagenome | biome: human-associated habitat; feature: feces | place: USA | collected 1985/1987
GAAGCGATGATGACGGAGAGGTTTGATCTTCAGATGCCGTATTCCTGAATTGCCATTTTTCCCCCAGACAATTGCTTATTGCAAACAAAAAAGAAACAGGTGGACATTATTATGAGAGAGATCCAAGTTGCAGAAAACAAGACCCTGAAGCTGACCAACGTTCTGGCACGCAAGATCGATGCCAGCGAGCTGGGCAACCTGGGCGTGATCCTGACCCAGATGCAGAACTTTATCAAGAGCCACAGCGCCATGCCGGTTGGCCCTGTGATCCAGTGCGTCAAGTTTACCTCCGGCCCCAACCCGGAGCCGCAGATCTATTTTATGATGCAGGTCAACCAGCTCATCCCCCGCCTGGAGCCGGGCTACGAGCAGGACGCTGTGCTGCGGGTGAAGGGCTGCCTGTACGCCCACTTCACCGGCCCCATGGACCACAGCAGCCTTGCCAGCCAGAAGCTGAACATCTATGCCTACGAGCACGAGATCGAGCTGACCGGCACCACCTACAGCATCTACGTCAATCAGGACAGCGAAAACGGTGTCATGGACGTTTTTATGGAGACGAAGTAATATGACCACTCGCATTCAGAATCTTTCCGACCTGCAGGACCGCCGCATTATGATGGAGAAGAAGCTGCCGGCCTTTGGCTACGCGCTCATTCTTCTGGTGGCTTTCCTCATGGTGTTTCTGGTGATCTGGAGCACCCAGAACAAGCGCACCTACGTCAGCCAGTCCACTGGCTCAGTGCAGGCGGCCAACAAGACCTATATCATGTCCAGTTACTCCGGCTCCATCACCGAGCTGAACATCTCGGAGGGCAGCTATGTCACCGAGGGCGACCTCATTGCCCACATCAAGAGCACCGATCTGGACATCCAGCAGGACAGCTACCAGAAGCAGCTGGACATCTACAAAAAGCAGAAGAGCCAGTACGAAAAGCTGCTCAAGTCCATTCAGGATGACAAGAACTACTTCAGCGAGACCGACATCGACGATCAGCCCTATTACTACCAGTACGAGAGCTACAAGAGCCAGGTCAGCCAGAAGGCGTTTGATGCTTCGCCCTATCAGGCCGCCGGTTACACCGACGAGCAGATCAAGACCCTGATGGAGCAGAACCAGAGCGAGGTGGAGAGCCTGTATTACTCCACCCTGCAGTCCATTTCTGCCAACCTGACCAGCGTGCAGGCCAACATTGACAACATTGAGGCCCAGCTGGATGCCCTGAACACCGGTGCGAACGATTACTATATCTACGCTCCCACCTCCGGTGTCATCCACATGGACACCCCCTACAAGGTGGGCATGGTGCTCAGCGCGGGTTCCGCTCTGGCCACCGTGGCCAGCGAGAACAGCGACCTTGAGATCGTGGCGGCTGTCACCGTCAACGATCGGCCGCTGATCAATGTGGGCGACCCCTGCAAGATCGCCATCACCGGCCTGTCGGAGTATTCCTATGGCACCCTGACCGGCACTGTTACCTCCATCGACAGTGACGTGACCTCCAGCACCAACGGGTCCTACTACAAGATGACCATCAAGCCGGAGAACACCTATGTTGTGAGCACCAGCGGCGACAAGGTGGATCTTTCCAACGGCATGAGCGTCACCGCCCGTGTGGAGTACGATGAACTGACTTACTTTGACTATGTGATGGAGGCCCTGGGCGTGCTGTTCCGCTAAGCGCCCGCCGATTCCACGCCCAAGAGGTACGAAAGAATGAAACTGAACCCGAAACAGCTGGCCGCCAGCGCGGCTCTGCTGGGTGTGCTGGCCTGTGCCGCCGCCCTGCCTGCGTCGGCTGCCGGCCCTGTTACCACGCCGCTGGCCCTCACGCTGCCCAAGGTGAGCTTTCCCTGGGATAAAGTTACCGCCGAGAGCATCGAGACCGGCAGCTACGATGCCGCCCCACTGGCGGGCACAGCCCAGCAGCTCTCCCCGGTGACCACCCCCGCCAATGCCGCCAGCAAGAACGGCGTGACCTATGTCTCTGATAACCCCAATGTTGTCTCGGTGGACAGTGAGGGCGTGGCGCAGGCTGTGGGCCTGGGCACGGCCAACATCACCGCCACCTGCGGCGGGGTGAGCTGCACCTATACCATCACCCCCCAGCCGGATGCCAGCATGATCGCCACCGAAATGGATATCACCCTTGCATCCAGCACCATTGCCGTGGGCGAGACCACCAGCCTTTCGCTGGCGGTGCTGCCCACCTCGGCGGCCAACTATATCAACGTCAGCCTGAGCTCTTCCAATGAGAAGGTGGCCACCGTCAACAACTTTGGCAAGGTGACCGGCGTTGCCCCCGGCAAGGCCACCATCACCGCCACGGACGGCAACGTGAGCTGCACGGCCACCGTTACGGTGGTTGCGGCCAACACCAGCACCGTCTCTAGCCAGTCCATCTCCCTGAACACCAACTATGTGGTGCTCAAGCCGGGCTCCTCCAAGACCATCACCGGCAAGGTGTCGCCGGCCTCCGCCAGCCAGAGCCTGACCTTCAAGAGCCAGGACAAGAGCATTGCCACCGTCAGCGGTTCCGGTGTCATCACCGGCGTTGCCACGGGTGCCACCTCCGTGGTGGTCTCCAACGGCACCGCCTCCACCTCGGTCACGGTCATCGTCAACCGCACCGCCTCCACCTCCGGCAGCAGCAGCGATACCAGCGGTGAGGGTACCGAGGACAACGTCACCACCGATGCCACCGTGGCCGCCATCCAGAACGCCGCAGGGGAGGAAGTGTCCCTCTATCAGAGCGACGTGCCCGCCATCACCGGCGAGATCCTGAGTGCCCTGCGCACCACGGGCCGCAGCCTGATCGTGCTGGGCGAGGATTATACCCTGCGGATCGATGGCACCAGCATCAAGAGCACCCAGGGCGGGTTCAGCACTGCCCTGACCTTTGCCCCCGATGAAAACGGCCTGAGCTTCCAGCTGGGCGAAAGCGGCGCGCTGCCCTGTGTGGTGCAGATCACCCTGACCGGTGAGAACGCCGCTTACAGCCGCCTGTATCTGCACAACACTGCCAGCGAAAAGTGGCAGTTCCTGAACAGCTACAAGGATGGCACCATCACCGCCGATACGGCTGGCAGCTACCTGCTGACCAACCAGAATCTGCGCTTCACCAATATCAACTGGACCTTCTTCATCGCCGCCGGTGCGCTGACCGTGGTCTGCCTGATCGTGTATATCGCCGTCAAGAAACGGTATTGGTTCTGGTAATTATAACTGTGCGTAATAAAACCTCCCGCTCATTCGAGTGGGAGGTTTTTGTGTTTATCGGAAGTTCTTGACAATCAAAATACAATGTGATATGATTTTGATATCAGAAAGAAACTTCCGAACCCTGTAAAGGAGGGACATTTTATGGAAGAGAAGATCTTACAGACCAAGAAGAACGGCATGACCATGCTTCTGCTGACCCTGCTGGGTTATGTGGCTGCGGTTGTGGTGGGCGGCATCGGTTTTGTAATGCTGTATACTACCTTCCTGGGGTTTATCCCGCTGGCGATCGCTGCCATCTATGCCATCATCGGTATTTTCCTGTTCGCGGGCCTGAAAGTCCTCAAGCCCGAGGAAGCGCTGGTGCTGACCCTGTTCGGTGATTACATCGGCACCCTGAAGGGGGAGGGCTTTTACTGGGTCAATCCCTTCTGCACGGCGGTCAACCCGGCTGCGGGCACGGTCCTGAGCCAGAGCGGTGATGTTCAGCAGCGCCCTGTGGTGCAGGCTGACCGTGAGAAGGATGGCAAGAAGATCTCCCTGAAGGTGATGACCCTGAACAACTCCCGCCAGAAGATCAACGATTGCCTGGGCAACCCGGTGGAGATCGGCATTGCGGTGATCTGGCGGGTGACCGACACCGCCAAGGCCGTGTTCAATGTAGACAACTACAAAGAGTACCTGTCCCTGCAGTGTGACAGCGCCCTGCGCAACGTGGTGCGCATCTACCCCTACGATGTAGCCCCCAACGTGGACACCACCGGCGACGGTGTGGCCGACGAGGGCAGCCTGCGCGGCTCCTCGGAAGTGGTGGCAAAGCGCATTCAGGACGAGATCCAGAAGAACGTCACCTCTGCCGGGATCGAGATCATCGAAGCCCGCATCACTTATCTGGCCTACGCCCCCGAGATCGCGGCGGTCATGCTGCAACGTCAGCAGGCAAGCGCCATCATTGATGCCCGTAAGATGATCGTGGACGGTGCCGTGGGTATGGTGGAGATGGCGCTGGATCGCCTGAGTGAGAACAAAGTGGTGGAACTGGACGATGAGCGCAAAGCGGCAATGGTCTCCAACCTGCTGGTGGTGCTCTGCGGCAACCGTGACGCGCAGCCCATTGTGAACAGCGGCAGCCTGTACTGATGGCAGAGCCGAAAAAGCAGATCCCCCTGCGCCTGAATGCGAAGCTCTACGATGCCCTTGCCGCATGGGCTGAGGATGACTTCCGCTCGGTGAACGGGCAGATCGAGTATCTGCTCACCGAGTGTGTGCGTCAGCGCAAAAAGAACGGCAAGTACGTCTCTGACCAGATCGACGTGCCGCCCGAACTGGATATCAAGTAAAAGAACAACCCTCTCAGTCAAAGCCTGTTGGCTTTGCCAGCTCCCCCGAAGGGGGAGCCTATCGCTGGCCTGGGATAAAGGCAGCATAGCCTCGCCCTTCGGGAGAGGTGGCATTGCGAAGCAATGACGGAGAGGGTCGTTCCTTATTTAATTCGTATGCTCGCTCCACCCGCTGGAGGTGACCACTTCGCCATCGGTGGTGCACCAGAGGGCTTCCACGCCGTCCAACGATTCCACGAGCTGCCTGCCCTCTTCCAGAGGCAGGCAGAACAGGCCGGTGGTCAGGCAGTCGGCCACACCGGAGTCCGGAGCCAGCACGCTCACGCCGTCAAAGTAGGCGGCGGGCCAGAGGGTGGCCGGGTCGATGAGGTGGTGGTAGCGCACACCGTCCACAACGTAGTAGCGCTGGTAGTCGCCGCTGGTCACAAGGGAAAGGTCGCTCATCTTGACGGCGGCTACAGTGGAGCTGCCGTTGGTGTAGACCTCGGAGGAGTTCCACGGGTTTTCCACGCCGCCTACCCACTGGGAGCCGTCCGGCTTGGTGCCGATGGCCCGCAGGTTGCCGCCCACGCTGATGAGGGCACTGGTCAGGCCCCGGGCTTCGGCGGCCTGTGCGGCCTGCTCCACGGCGTAGCCCTTGCCCACGCTGCCCACGTCCAGCGACATGGCCGGGTCGGCCAGATAGACCGTTTTGGCATCTTCATCAATGATGAGGTTGGCGATATCGCAGTGCTGTGCGGCGGCATCCAGCTCTTCCTGCGTGGGCAGCTGGTTGTTGCTGTCGTTGTCATCGGCCAGTGCGGCCTCGCGGTAGTTGTGCCAGATGTTCAGCACACTGCCCAGCGCAATGTTCAGCTTGCCGCCGGTGGTGTCATACATGGTCTGGGCCAGCTCCAGCATCCCGAGGATCTTGTCATCCACTGTCACCGGGGCAGTGCCCGCATTGTCGTTGATGGTCTTGATGTTGGTCACGCCATCGTAATCATTATAAATATCATAGAGCTGGTTGTACTCCACAAGGTCGGCGTGGAGTGCGTCCATCTGGGCGGTGAACTCTTCCTCGCTGTCGCAGTAGGCGATGACCTGCGTCACGGTGTCGAACACATCATAGAACACGGTGGAGTAGCGCTGCGGGCCATCGGCGGCGCTGGAGGCGGTGGAGCCGGAGGTGCTGCCGCAGCCAGCCAGCAGGCTCAGGCTGAGCGCAGCCGCCAGCAGGGCGGAAAAAATACGCTTGGTCATCATGCTTTAGCGGTCTCCTTTGCGGCGGTAAAGGCGGTGTGCTCTTCCTGCAGATGCGCCAGCAGGTCACCGAACACCCAGCTCTTGCTGGTGGGGGTCACAACAGCCTTGAGGGGGATGTTCACCTGTGCCTGCTTCATCAGGTCGAGCAGGGTGTCCACATCCTTATCCTTGAAGTTGGCCAGCACCAGCGCCGGGGGATAAGCACCCGGTTCCAGCACCAGAGTGCGGGTGGTCTTGACCTCCACCTCGCCCAGCAGCTGGGCCACGGTCCTGCCTGCATCAGTGGGGGAGACCAGCAGCAGCTTCATCCCGAAAGCGGGGGCCATCCCCTCCAGAATGCCCCGGTCGGCGGCAGAAAGGTTCCAGCCCAGCGCCAGCGGGATGCCGGCATTCTGGTTGCGTGCAATATGAGCTTTCATAGAAATACCTCGTTTCAAGGGTGAATTTAAAATACACTATAGTATAACACAAAACGATCGGAAAAGAAAAGCATCGGAACGCCGGTTTTGATGTAGTAAAAATCGTAGAATTTTGGAAAAACATCTTGAAATCCGACGGCCGGGTGATTATTATAAAAACGGATCGCGGTAAAAAAAATGGAGATGCCGCGAAATGAACGAAAGATGAGGTAGTTACTATGAGAAGAGCAAGAATCCGGATCATCAGTGCGGTACTGTCGGCTTGTATGATGCTGACATATTTTCCTGTAAGTGCCATTGCGGCCCGGGGGGGGGGGGATATAATGGCCCCGAAAGCAGCGTAAGCGAGCAGACGGAAGATAACGTTCTATCGAAAAATGGCCAGACCATCACAGCGGGCGGCGAGTATGTAATGAAAGGCGGAGATTACAGCGGCACGATTGTGGTCAATGCCCCAAATGAGGATGTGACGATCCGCATTGACGGTGATATAAATTTTATAGTGGGTACGAAGATCCTTTTCAATGTGCTGAATGTTGGGACGCTGACCATTGAAAACGATGAGCACACGGTGACAGAGCTTAATCATCATATTCTGGATACCAATGGCCCCGGCAAGGTCGTTATGAATGGCGGTACCTATAAAACAACTTTGCGCAATCTGATTATGCTCTTTGGAAGCAACAATGAGCTTGTTTTGAATCATGTTACAGCCGAGGTAGACGAGGGCTATATCGTAACAACGCAGTCTACCAGCAAGGTGATCGTGAATGGCGGCAAGTATATCCAGACAGGAAATGCGAATGTATGCGTGTTCCAAAATACGGGACATATGACCTTGACTGATGCCGTCGTGGAGCCGAAAAATAAAGCAGTTGTCAACAGCGGAACGCTTGAAATCTATGGCGGCAGTTATAAAACGGTAGATCAGAACTGCATTGTGAACAATGGCGGTTTGGTGACAATTGACAAAGGCACTGCAACAGAGGGCCTCCTTGAGGCAAAGGGAGCCAGCTGCATCAAAAATAACTGGGGCCGCGTTTCAATCAACGGCGGTACGATCACTTCTGATGCAGAGATGGCGGTTGAGAACAATGGCGGTCTGCGCATGAGCGGCGGCACGGTCACAGCCCCCCAGGGAACGGCCATTCTGTTTACAAATATATCCGGCGATGCCCAGATCACCGGCGGCAGTATCATCAACAGCGTCAACGGTATCTGGCTGCAGGACATCGGCGAATCTGAGGTGACGCTGAAAAACGTAACATTCAGCGGCAACCAGAATGATATCCATCTGGGAGCGGGCCAGAAGATCAACATCAAAAAGAGCTTTACTGGCTGCGCTACGGTTCTGGTGGATGACCCGGCCGAGGGCCGCCAGATCACCCTTGAAAGTGAAGATGTCTCGTACCAGAAACAGCTGAACCTTACCAGCAACAACGAGGGCTATCGGGTCGGCTACAAAAAGGAGAACGATCAGGAATACCGGATGCTGACCACCCGGATCGGAAATGCGGTGACCGCTGTGGATGCCGTGGCAGCGGCGGAGATCAATGGCGAGGTCAAGGAGCTGGACAGCATGACCCCGGTGCCTGCCGGCACAACCGTTACCATCAAAGCGAACAAAGCACCGGATGGCATGGTGTTCGACCAGTGGACGGCGACCCCGGCGGACGTGCTGGGCGATACGGCCTTTGCCTGGAAAGAAGAAAACACGACGTTTGTCATGCCGGATCATGAGATCACTCTGGCGGCGCAGTACCGTTCGGCAGAGATCGAAGATGATTCCGATTGGGTGGGCACGGCCCTGATCGCAGCTACGGTGGCTGTCGGCGGTGCGGTGCTGTTGTATCAGGGGCATGAACTTGGAACCGAAGCGTATCTGAATCGTGTCCTCCCTTACGGCGAAGCCATTCCGAATAACCGCATCCAACTGGCGGAGCTGCTCTGGCGGGATGCCAAATGCCCGGAAGCAGTCAGCACGGAGAATTATCGCGATATTGACAGCGACAGCGAGAAAGAGCAGAAAGCCGCACACTGGGCCGTGGAAAGCGGGCTAGTGAAACTGCAGGACGAGGAAACGTACCCCAATTGCTTTGACCCGAATGCACCGGTCACCAAGGTGGATGTGATCCGCGCGTGGAAAAAAGCGCAGGAACTGAAAGAAACCGCCCAGTAAAAACGGACGGCATCGTATAAGATAACATAAAAGGCAGACCCGGCGGAGGATCCAAACCGCCGGGTCTGCCTTTTTGAGATCCTGAAGATCAGTTCATCTTCTTGCCAAAGAACTCGACTTCTTTGGTGATAAAGCCCATCAGTTCATCGAACTGGTCGGGGGTCAGGCTCTGGGCACCATCGCACTTGGCCTTGGCGGGGTTGTTGTGCACCTCGATCATCAGGCCGTCGGCACCGGCGGCCACAGCGGCCTTGGCCAGCTGAGGCACCATCCAGGCGTGGCCGCAGGCGTGGCTGGGGTCCACCACCACGGGCAGGTGGGTCATTTTGTGGAGCATGACCACACCGGCCAGGTCCAGGGTGTTGCGCATACTGGTCTCAAAGGTGCGGATGCCGCGCTCGCAGAGGATAACGTTCTCGTTGCCCTCGGCCATGATGTACTCGGCGCTCATCACAAATTCTTCCAGCGTGTTGGCCAGGCCGCGCTTGAGCAGCACAGGTTTTTTCTGGCGGCCCACGGCCTTGAGCAGCTCAAAGTTCTGCATATTGCGGGCACCCACCTGGATGAGGTCTACATTCTCGAACAGGGGCAGGTGCTCGGTGTTCATGATCTCGGTGACGATGGGGGAGCCGGTGGCGCGGCGGGCCAGCTTGAGCAGGTCCAGGCCCTCGCTCCGCATTCCCTGGAAGGAGTAGGGGGAGGTGCGGGGCTTGAATGCACCGCCGCGCAGCAGGGAAGCGCCTGCATCCTTGACGCGCTGGGCGCAGTAGGTGATCTGCTCCTCGCTCTCGATGCTGCAGGGGCCTGCAATGACGGCGAAGTTGCCGCCGCCGATCTTCACGCCGTTGACATCGATCACGCTGTCATCGGGGTGGAACTTGCGGTTGGCCTTCTTGTAAGGCTCAGACACGCGGCGGCAGGTCTCGACCACAGGGTTGGCCAGCACCCAGCTCTCGGCAATGGCCTTGGTGTCGCCGATCAGGCCCAGAATGTGGGTGTCGCTGCCCTTGGAGTCGTTGATCTGCAGCCCCATATCCTGCAGCTCGTGGCAGAACTCGCGGACCTGTGCGTCGGGGGCATCCTGTTTCAGTACAATGATCATGGTGGTCGTCTCCTTATCCTTCTCACACAAACGGCACAGGAGACCGGCTCCATTGCCGTGATTTATTTTCGTGAAGTTCAGTTTCCTGAAGCATGGGCTTATGATAACACTTCAGGGAACTGAAGTCAAGAGAAATTTTGAAATTTAGGAAAGAAAGTGGTAGAATAAAAGCAGCCTGAGAGGGCAAGGAGTTTACAAGGAGCGATCATCAATGGGAAAAGAAGCAAAAACGAATGCCATGCGCATCCTGGAACGGGCCAAGGTGCCCTATACAGCCCACGAATATGCCCACGAGGAGGGCGTGGCGGTGGACGGCGTGACCGTGGCCGCCAGCATGGGGGAGGACCCGGCCTGCGTATATAAGACGCTGGTGACCCAGGGCAGCAGCAAAAACTACTTTGTGTTCGTTATTCCGGTGGCGGCAGAGCTTGACCTGAAGGCCGCTGCCCGCAGCGTGGGCGAAAAAAGCGTAGCCATGATCCATGTGGCCGATATCAATAAGGTCACCGGCTATGTGCGGGGCGGCTGCAGCCCGGTGGGTATGAAAAAGCAGTACACCACCGTGTTTGATGAAAGCGTGCTGGCTCAAGAAAAGGTCTATGTCTCCGGTGGCCGCATTGGTACGCAGGTGTGCTGCGCACCCGCCGACCTCATCCGGGCAGCAAGGGCAACAACAGCGAAGATCATCTTCTAAGGTAAAACGCCCTTACTGCCAACGCAATGACGGAGAGGCTGTACAGAGCGGGGCCTGTCCCAGTGAGATAAAACTTACTTTATTATATTTTCTAAAAAAGTCATACTTAAAAAGAAATACGGTGTCGAAACTGCACAAAACTTTTGAAAGTTTTTTGACGCGGGAGAACACAAGGGAGAAATTGCCCCAAGGGCCTTTGCAAAGTGGAATTTTTGCCGTAAACTGTATGTAGTACAGGGACGGTACCCCGGCGGATGCCGGGTGCCGCCTGAAAAAGCGCAGAGCAAAAGGGGAACTTCAAAGATGAAGATGCTGTCGGGCTTCACAGAACAGAACACCATTCGTGCTGTTCAGGGGCATCGTGCAGCTTTGTGCAAAGCGCTGGGAGAGCATACGCAGAAATAAAGGCCGTGGTGCAGGTGTACCACAGCTTTTTTTTGTTTTGCAGACGGAGAAAGAGAGGTTCGGATATGATTCGGAAAGTTGCAGTGATCATGGGCTCGGACAGTGATTGGCCGGTGGTAAAGGGGGCCTGTGCCCAGCTGAAGGCGTTGGACATCCCCTTTGAGGCACACATCCTTTCGGCCCACCGCACCCCTGCCGAGGCCGCGGATTTTGCCAAAAATGCCCGGGCCAACGGTTTTGGTGTGATCCTGTGCGCGGCGGGCATGGCGGCCCATCTGGCCGGTGCCTTTGCCGCCAACACCACCCTGCCTGTCATCGGTATCCCGATGAAGGGCGGCGCGATGGACGGTCTGGACGCGCTGCTGGCCACGGTCCAGATGCCCAGCGGCATCCCGGTGGCTACTGTGGCCCTGAACGGGGCCAAGAACGCCGCCTGGCTGGCTGCCGAGATCCTGGCCCTGAGCGATGACACACTGGCCGGGAAGCTGGAGGCCGAGCGGGTGAGCATGGCACAGCAGATTGCAGCCAAGGAAGAAAAGCTGCAGAACGAACTGAAAGAGTTGTAAGGAGAACCAATGTCTGATTTTGCATATCCGCTGCACGAGGAATGCGGCGTTTTTGGCATTTACGACCGGGCGGGCACCGAGGACGTGGCCGCTGCCGCCTATTCTGCCCTGTATGCGCTGCAGCACCGCGGGCAGGAGAGCTGCGGCATTGCGGTCAACGATGACGGTGTCATCCAGGGCCACCGCGACCTCGGCCTGGTGAACGAGGTGTTCACCCCTGCCGTGCTGGGCAGTCTTTCCACCCCCACGGCCCACATGGCAACGGGCCATGTCCGCTATGCTACGGCCGGAAGCCGGGTGCGGGCCAACGCCCAGCCCATGATCGTCCGGCATGGCCGGGGCACCATGGCCCTCTGCCACAACGGAAACCTGACCAATGCCCTGGAGCTGCGCCGTCAGCTGGAGAACGAGGGTGCCATCTTCCACGGCTCCTCCGATACCGAGGTCATCTGCTACCTCATCACCCGCAACCGCCTGCGGATGGGCAGCATTGAGACTGCCATCAGCAAGACGATGGATGTGCTGGAGGGTGCATACAGTCTGGTGATCATGTCCGCCACCAAGCTCATTGCGGTCCGGGATCCCCGGGGTTACCGCCCCCTGTGCATCGGCACCCTGCCCGGCGGCGGCTACGTCTTTGCCAGCGAGAGCTGTGCGCTGGATGCTGCGGGCGCGACCCTGCTGCGGGACGTGGAGCCCGGCGAGATCGTCATTGCCGACACCAAGACCGGTGAGCTGCGGAGCATCAAGGATCACTGCGGCCGCCCAGACACCCAGATGTGCGTGTTCGAGTTCATCTATTTCTCCCGCCCGGACAGCATCATCGAGGGCAGCTCGGTGCACGAGGCCCGCAAGCAGGCAGGCCGGTTCCTGGCACAGGAGCACCCTGTGGAGGCCGATGTGGTCATCGGCGTGCCGGATTCCGGTCTGGATGCGGCGCTCGGCTACTCGCAGGAGAGCGGCATCCCCTACGGCATCGGCTTCATCAAGAATAAATACATCGGCCGCACCTTTATCCAGGGCGGCCAGAAGCAGCGCGAAAACAGCGTGCGCATCAAGCTGAACGTGGTGTCCAGCACCGTCAAGGGCAAGCGGGTCGTGCTGGTGGATGACTCCATCGTGCGCGGCACCACCTCCGCCCGCATCATCAAGCTGCTGCGGGATGCCGGTGCAAAGGAAGTCCACTTCCGTGTCTCGGCCCCCCCGTTCAAATACCCCTGCTACTTCGGCACCGACATCCCCGACCAGAAGCTGCTGGTGGCCACGGGCCGCAGTGTGGAGCAGATCAATGAGATCATCGGGGCCGATACCCTGGGCTACCTGTCCACCGAGCATGTGGTGCAGCTGGCCAAGAACGCAAAATGCGGTTTCTGCACCGCCTGCTTCACCGGCGAGTATGCCGTGAAGCCGGAAGAGGTGCTTTCCACCGATATCCATGAACGCCACCTGAACGACCGTCCCAAAAACGAGAAAAAGTTAGGAGAGTAAGAAGATGGAAAAGAGCTATTCTGAGAGTTACGCAGCTGCCGGTGTGGATATCACTGCCGGTTACCGCTCCGTTGAACTGATGAAGCAGTATGTTGCCCGCACCATGAACGAGCACTGCATTGGTGGTCTGGGCGGCTTTGGCGGCCTGTTTGAGCTGGATTGCACCGGCTACAAGCACCCGGTTCTGATCTCCGGCACGGACGGCGTGGGCACCAAGCTGAAGATCGCCATGATCATGAACAAGCACGACACCATTGGCATCGACTGCGTTGCCATGTGCGTCAACGATGTGATCTGCGCCGGTGCAAAGCCGCTGGTGTTCCTGGATTACATCGCCTGCGGCCGCAACATCCCTGAGAAGATCGCCGAGATCGTCAAGGGCGTGGCCGAGGGCTGCGTGCAGGCTGATTGCTCTCTGGTGGGTGGTGAGACTGCCGAGCACCCGGGCATGATGCCGGAGGATGAGTACGATCTGGCCGGTTTCACCGTGGGCGTTGTGGACAAGGAAAAGATCCTGAACAATGACACCATGAAGCCCGGCGATGTGATCATCGCTCTGCCTTCCACCGGTGTGCACTCCAACGGCTTCTCGCTGGTGCGCAAGATCTTTGACATCGACGGCAACCCCGACGTGCTGCACACCACGCCCGCCGAGCTGGGCGGCAAGAGCCTGGGCGAGGCCCTGCTGGCTCCCACTAAAATTTACGTCAAGCCGGTGCTGAAGGTGCTGGAGGAAGTGGATGTCAAGGGCATTTCCCACATCACCGGCGGCGGCTTCTACGAGAATATCCCCCGCAGCCTGAAGAAGGGCTGCTGCGCCCGCATCCACAAGGCGGACGTCCGCACCCCGGCACTGTTCCACCTGATGCAGAAGGAGGGCGGCATCTCCGAGCACGATATGTTCAACACCTTCAACATGGGCGTGGGCATGGTGCTCACCGTGCCTGCCGAGCAGGCCGACAAGGCGCTGGAGATCCTGCATGCCAACGGTGAGCCGGAGGCTTACCGTCTGGGCGTCATCGCAGAAGGCGAGGGTGTGGAGCTGTGCTGAACATTGCAGTGTTAGTTTCCGGCGGCGGCACCAACCTGCAGGCCCTGCTGGACAGTGAGGCCCGCGGCGAGAACCCCAATGGTAAAATTACGCTGGTGGTGGCCTCCAAGCCCGGCGTCTATGCGCTGGAACGTGCCGCAAAGGCCGGTGTGGAGAGCTGCGTGGTGCGCCGCAGGGACTACGACAACAGCGAAGATTTTGACGCGGCCCTGCTGGGCACGCTGAAAGCACACAACATCGACCTGGTGGTGCTGGCAGGCTTTCTGTCGGTGCTGGGGCCCAGCGTCATCGCGGCCTATCCGCGCCGCATCCTGAACGTGCACCCGGCGCTCATCCCGTCTTTCTGCGGGCCGGGCATGTACGGCCTGCGGCCCCACGAGGCCGCCCTTGCCCGTGGCTGCAAGGTGACCGGTGCCACCGTCCACTTTGTGAATGAGGAGTGCGACGGCGGCCCCATCCTGCTGCAGAAGGCCGTGGACATCCTGCCCGGCGACACCCCCGAGGTGC
>OHQQ01001066.1_pt1 | contig 13811 bp, 10 predicted proteins | sample 1578211 | NCBI WGS metagenome assembly OHQQ01 (sample SAMEA3879539, study PRJEB24766) | human gut metagenome | biome: human-associated habitat; feature: feces | place: USA | collected 1985/1987
AGGCATACCTACTGGTATGCCTTATTTGTTTATATATAATACAGTAAAAAATACCTGTACCATTTGGCACAGGTATTTTCTTTATCAAAGCATATTTTCTTTATCAAAGTATATTTACTTTTTTCGTCCTGTTAATAACAGGTTAAGCACGGGTATTTTAGCAGATATTTTCTTTAATACAATGCTGGTAACAAGTGATACCGCAAGTAAAATAATGTAAGAGGCTGCTGCACGTTTGGTTGTCATTACAATTCCAAAATGATGGCTTGTTCTTTCAATCATGCTTAACCAGAAGGGATGGGCAAAGTAAACAAGCATGGAATTATCGGATATAAAATCTACGGCGCGGGTTAAATAATTTTCTCTTTTCTTTCGTGAAAAAAAGCCGCAGAAGAATAAAATAGAAGCTATTGTGTAAATAAAGCCTTGTGGGCTTAACTGCTGAAAGGTATTGGTCAGGCTGATTAAGTCGTACCCGTACTGATAATAGTAATAGTAGTAACTGCCGCAGATATAAATTATTGAAAGTAAATATAAAGTGCTTACACTTTTAAAATTACCGGTAAGTGTTTTAAAAAATTCTTTTTCTTTAACTGCGGCCAAACCGCCAAGCATAAAAATGAACAGGTAATGCAGCGGTAAATAGTTAAGCCTGTAAGTAAAAAAGTCTTGTAATATTATTGGAAGCTGTTGGGCGGTAATCCCGGGGTGCATTGTCCAATAATTAAACAGCAGCTGGAGCAAAAACAGTGCGGCAAAGCCTGTTTTTAAACTGTATTTCTGCATTGTGCCCAACAGTTTTTGAAAGATTGGGAAGAAAGCATAGAACCATAATAATATAATCATAAAGTATAAATGGTAGCATGCAAGCCCCCAAAACAATATGTGCAGCAGCCCTAATGGAGAAAACCAGGGAATGCAGCCTGGCACGACTGTTGTAAAATATACCATATAAAAAAGCGACCAGCTTAAATACGGTATGCCGCTGCTTTGAAAACGTTTTTTTATAAACTGCCGGTAATTAATTTCCGTTCCGGGTTTATAGTGGCAAAACAGGCCGTAACCTGATACAAAAAAGAATGCGGGCACGCTGTAACGCGAAAGTATTTCAAACAGCATATATAAATGTGGGTTTGGCGATACCGACATTAAAACCAGTGAGCCGGTATGAATGCCGAGTACGCCGAGCATACAGATGCCGCGCAGTTTATCAATAGTTTTATTGCGTTCTGTCATAAATTCTCCTGAAATATTAAATTTTACCTGCTTATTATACAGCAAATGCAGGTTTTGGGCAAAGAAAAAGAGCGTTGCCTGCGTTTTTATTTTTGGCAGGAAATTAAAATCTGATAGCGAAATACTTAAAATAGTATTTTCTTTTTTACAAAGCCGTTTTAAGAGATAAGGTGATAGGATGGAACTTGGTTTTGTACATATATTAAGCCTGATAGCTACTTTGGCAGTAGTGCTTGGCTGCGGTATTTATTCTTCGCGCAAGGTAAAATCGGCAGATGATTTTGATGTAGGCGGGCGCAGTGCCGGTGTAATAATGGTTGCCGGGTCTATTGCCGCAACCATTATAGGCGGCGCGGCCACTATCGGCACCGCGCAGGGTGGTTTTACTTTTGGCTTTTCCGCGTGGTGGTTTACATTAGGCAGCGGTATTGGCTTTTTAATTATGGCTGCTTTTTATGCGCGTCCTCTGCGCAAAAGCGGTTTAACAACAATTTCGGAATACCTTGTTATTAATTTTGGCCCGCAGGCCGGGCCTATTGCAAGCATTGCCGCTTCGCTTGGCATTTTTTTCAGTATTGTTTCCAGCTCGTTAAGTTCGGTGCATTTAATTGGCGGTATTCTGCATTTGGGCTATCTGCCTTCGGCTGCCGTTGTAGTGCTTTTGGTAATGGGGTTTGTGTTTTTCGGCGGCATTAACAGCAGCGGCATGGCCGGATTATTTAAAGTTGGCCTGATTTTCGCTACCATTTTTGTCGGCGGTTATCTGGCTTTTACGGATATGGGCGGCTTAAGCGGTATGCACGAGGCTTTTCCGGAACTGCCGTGGTTCAGTATGTTTGGCATTGGCACCGACCATGCGTTATTTAATTTATTTTCCATGATTGTCGGTGTTGTTTCTACCCAAAGTTATGTGCAGTCTTTATTTTCTGCCAAAAACAGCAGGGTAGCTGCTTTGGGGTGTTTGCTTGCAGCGTGCATAGCAATTCCGGTGGGGCTGCCTTCCGTTATTATCGGCATGTTTATAAAACTGCATCATCCGGAGCTGAACAGTATTGATACCTTACCGTTCTTTTTATGCAATTATCTGCCGGAATGGCTTGGCGGAGCAGGTTTAGCAGCACTGGTGCTGTCCTGCGTCGGTTCCATTGCCGGTTTGTCGCTTGGTGTAGGCACGCTGTTCAGCCGCGATATTTTCGGAGCGGTTTTAAAAGTTCGCGACAGCAAAAAGCTGCTGTGGATTAATAAACTTACGGTTCTTGCAGTTACGCTTGCGGCACTTGTTTTTATTCATTCGCATCTCGATTCATCAGTTCTGCAATGGAATTATCTTTCGATGGCTTTGCGCGGCGCAGGCGTTTTCCTGCCGATGACTGCCGTTATATTCTTTAAAGGCATGGTTGGCAAAAAAGCGGGCCTGCTTTCAATGTTCGGCGGCATTGCTTCCGGCTGTGCATGGCATTTTATTTTTCCAACATCACCGTATACTTTATTTGTAAGCTTGTTTTTTAATCTTTTGTTTTTAGTACCGTCTATTGCATATAATCTTTTGCATAGCAAGAAATTATAAGGAGATTTTTAATGACTGAAAAATTTACTCATCTGCATGTGCATACGCAGTACAGCCTGCTTGACGGCGCCTCAAAAATAGATTTGCTTTTGGCGCGTGCCAAAAAACTTGGCATGGACAGCATTGCCATTACCGACCACGGTGTAATGTACGGCGCAGTTGATTTTTACCAGCAGGCGCAGAAAATGAATATCAAGCCCATTATCGGCTGCGAAGTATATGTTACGCAGTCGCGGTTTGACCGCAGCCAGCGCGGAGGCATTTACCATTTAATTCTGCTTGCCGAAAATAATACCGGCTATCATAATTTAATGAAATTGGTTTCTTTATCGCATCTGGAAGGCTTTTATTATAAACCGCGCATTGATAAAGACATTCTGCGTAAATACAGCGAGGGGCTTATCTGCCTGAGCGCCTGCATTGCCGGTGAAGTGCCTGTAAAAATACTGCAGCGCGATATTGACGGTGCGGAACGTGCCGCGCAGGAATATATTGAAATCTTCGGCAAAGAAAATTACTTTTTTGAAATTCAGGACCACGGGCTTGATGAAGAACGTGTTGTTAACCGTGAATTAAAACGCATGGCTGCCAAATTCGGCGTGGGGCTTGTTGCCACGAACGACCTGCATTATGTTGAAAAAGCTGACGCCGAAGCGCAGGATGTTTTATTGTGCATTCAAACCGCAAGCACGGTGGATGACCCCAAACGCATGAAGTTTGCCAACGACGAGTATTACTTAAAAAGTTACGAGGAAATGGCGGAACGTTTTGCCGACTGCCCGGAAGCATTGGAAAATACGGTTAAAATTGCTGAGCGCTGCCATGTGGAGCTGGAATTTGGGCATCTTTTGCTGCCGGAATTTCCGATACCTGAAAAATATGCCAATGCCACTGAATACCTGCGCGATTTGTGCCTGCAAGGGCTGCCGCAGCGGTATGCTAAAGCAGACGAAAAGGTTATGCAGCGTTTGGACTATGAACTTGACATCATTGACCGTATGGGTTACAGCTGCTATTTTTTAATTGTATGGGATTTTATTAATTACAGCCGCAAAAACGAAATACCTGTCGGGCCGGGGCGCGGCAGTGCGGCGGGCAGCATAGTTGCTTATCTTTTGGGCATTACCAATATCGACCCGTTGAAATACGATTTGCTTTTTGAACGTTTTTTAAACCCGGAACGCGTAAGCATGCCGGATATTGACACGGATTTTTGTTATGTTAACCGCGGGCGCGTGCTGGAATATATTATTAAGCGCTACGGCAAAGAGCGCGTAGCGCAGATTATTACCTTTGGTACATTACAGGCGCGTGCCGCCGTGCGCGATGTAGGGCGTGCGCTTGATTTGCCTTACAGCTTTGTTGATAACGTTGCCAAAATGATTCCGCGTGAACTTGGCATTACGCTGGAAAAAGCGCTGGAAACAAGCAACGATTTTAAGGCGCTATACGACAGCGATGAAAAAGTAAAACGCCTGATTGATATTGCCAAAAAGGTTGAAGGAATGCCGCGCAACAGCGGTACGCATGCAGCGGGCGTTGTAATTACGCCGCGTGATTTGATTGACTGCGTACCTTTGCAGCTTTCAAACGAAGGACTTGTTATTACCCAGTATGATAAAGACAAGGTTGAAAATTTAGGCCTTTTAAAAATGGATTTGCTGGGGCTCAGGACTTTAACCGTTATAGGTGATACTCTACGCTATATTTACGAAACTACCGGAGAAAAAATTGATATAGAAAAAATACCGCTTGATGACGATGAAACCTGCGCCATGCTGCGCCGCGGCGATACGCAGGGCGTGTTCCAGCTTGAATCTGAAGGCATGACCAAACTCGTTATGGATTTGGCACCCGAAAAATTCAGTGATTTAATACCTTTGGTGGCATTATACCGCCCGGGGCCTTTGGGCACAGGCATGGTGGAAGATTTTATAGCCGGTAAGCACGGCACGCGCACGGCAGACATTCTGCATCCGCTTTTAGAGCCGGTTTTAAAAGATACTTTCGGCGTTATTCTGTATCAGGAACAGGTAATGCAGATAACTTCCGTACTGGCAGGCTTTACGCTTGGCCAGGCCGATATTCTGCGCCGCGCCATGGGCAAAAAGAAAGCCAAAGAGCTGGATTCCATGAAGCAGAAGTTTATTGACGGCGCCAGACAGAACCACGGCATTGACGAAGAAACAAGCACGCAGATTTTTGCGCTTTTGCAGCACTTTGCCGGTTACGGCTTCAACAAATCACATTCGGCGGCTTACGCGCTTGTAGCTTACCAGACGGCATATTTAAAACAGCACTGGCCGACTCAGTTTATGGCTGCGTTTTTGTGCAGCATTATGAGTGACAACGATAAATTAAGCTGGTATCTCGGCGTTACCAAGCGCATGGGCATTAAAATACTGCCGCCGGACGTAAATGAAAGCGGCAGGGAGTTTTCACCGGTTAAAGGCAATGCAATCCGCTTTGGCATGGCAGGCATTAAAAGCGTGGGCGAGCAGGTAATTGACGGTATTATAAAAGCACGCGCAAACGGCGGGCGCTTTACCTCTATTTTGGATTTCTGCAAACGTGTGCCTTCAAGGCTGATAAACAAGCGTGTTATAGAAAACTTAATCAACTGCGGTGCTATGGACTCCTTTGGCGCCAAACGTTCACAGCTGCTTGCCGTTTATGAGCAGGCTGCCGATTTGGGCGCTTCTTACCAGAAAGATTCTGCCAGCGGGCAGATAGGGCTTTTTGGCGATGACCTTTTTGAAGAAGTGCAGGATATTAAACTGCCGCAGCTTGATGAAATGCCAAAAAAATTATTGCTGGAAAACGAAAAGAAAATAGTTGGTTTTTATGTTACCGGCCACCCGCTTGACAGTTATTCGGCCGCGCTTGAAAACTACACGCAGATATATAAATTAACCGAAGCCAGTGAAGAAATAGACGGAAAATATTATTCCATTGCCGGGTTAATAAGCGGTGTGCGCCTGCGTACAACCAAAAGCGGCGACACAATGGCTGTTTTAACGCTGGAAGATTTCAGCGGCAGGATAGAAGTAGTTGTGTTTACCCGCCAGTACCACGAGTTTTCCTCGCTGCTGTATCAGGAAAATGTGGTTTCGGTTGAAGGTCGTTTAAAGGTGGACGAGCGCAGCGTGTCTTTGCAGGCTTCCGGTGTACGCCAGCTTAACGAAACCGGACCTGAAATCCATTTAAAAATTACGCGCGATAAGGAAACCGGCAAGGTGCAGCAGGAAATGCGCCGCATTTTTGCAGCTTATCACGGAAACACGCCGCTTTACCTGCATTTGCTTTCGTCCGGCAAAACAATTAAAACCGACCGCTGTTTTTGGATTGACGCCACTAACGACGGATTTTTCAAAGAAATTAAAATTTTGCTCGGCCCGGACTGCCTGCAATAACAAAGAAACAGGCAGGAGTTTAACTAAAATAATGTTTATGCTTGCAAGAGGGCGTTAAAAACTGTAAAATAGGTATGTATATAATTATGTTTATAAAGATTCTGGGAGGTCGCTTATGAATATTGTAGTATGTCTTAAACAGGTTCCGGATACTTCCGAAGTAAAGCTCAATCCGGAAACCAACACCCTTATCAGGGACGGAGTGCAGAATATCATGAATCCGTTTGACCGTCAGGCACTTGAAACTGCCCTTATTTTAAAAGATGCCAACGGTGCTAAAGTTACGGTAGTATCCATGGGGCCCCCGCAGGCTGAAGAAATTTTAAAAGAAGCAATTTCCATGGGTGCCGATGAGGCAGTGCTGGTTAGTGACCGTGCACTGGCAGGCAGCGATACCCTGGCAACAAGCTTTGCGCTTGCCGGTGTTGTAAAAAGCCTTGGCGATGTAGACCTTGTTTTGTGCGGCAAACAGGCTGTTGACGGCGATACCGCTCAGGTTGGCCCGGAAATGGCTGAACATCTTGGTTTTCCGCAGGCAACAGGCGCATTAAAAGTAAGCGTTGACGGCAATAAAGTTCTGGTTGACCGTGAAAATGAAAGCAGCAGCCAGACCCTTGCTGTGGAAATGCCTGCCCTTGTAACCGTTACCAGAGCGGAAAAAGAGCCGCGTTTTGCCAGCATTAAAGGCAAAATGAAAGCAAGAAAAGCTGTTATTCCCGTTAAAACAGCAGCAGAACTCGGCATTGATACAACAATGATTGGCCTTTCCGGTTCTCCTACCAAAGTTAAAAAAGTTTTTACTCCTCCTGTTCCCGAGGTTAACAGTGAAATCATTAATGAAGAAGATACCGATAAAGCAGTTGACATGCTGATTGAAAAACTTGTACAGGCAAATATTATTACTCGTTGAGGTGAAATGACATGGCAATTAAAATAGATAAAGAACAATGCATTGGCTGCGAATCCTGTGTTGCAACCTGCCCGGCAGGCGCGCTCAGCATGGAGGACGGCAAAGCATCAGTTAACCAGGATACCTGCATTTCCTGCGGCGCATGCGTAGGCGAATGCCCGGTTGGCGCAATCAGCATGGAAAAAGCTGAGAAAAAAGAAGTAGCTAACAGCGAAGGCAAAGACCTTTGGGTTATGGCTGAACTTGAAAAAGGCGAGCCTGTTGGCGTAACTTATGAACTTTTGGGCGAAGTTTCCGAACTGGCTGCCAAATGCGGACAGCGCTGCTGCGCAGTGCTTGTTGCTGCCGAAGCAGGCGATATTCCCCAAAAACTTATTGCCGCGGGTGCGGATGTTGTTTATACCGTAACCGGCGCCGAATATGCTGAATATAATACCGACCTTTATACAAATGCGTTCTGCGAACTGGCAGAAGCATATAAACCAAGCGCAGTAATGTTTGGCGCTACTGTTGACGGCCGTGACCTTGCACCGCGCATTGCAGCACGCTTAAAAACCGGCCTCTGCGCCGACTGCACAGGCCTTGATATTGCCGGTGACCTTGTAGAATGGACCCGTCCGGCACTGGGCGGCAATATTCTTGCAACCATTGTCTGCGACGAACACCGCCCGCAGATGGGTACCGTACGTCCTAAAGTATTTAAAGCAAAAGAAGCAGATGCTTCCAGAAATGGTGAAGTTATCAGCTATGAAGTAAAAAATAAAGTTGAATCTAAGGTAAGCCTTGTACGTAAAGAAGAAATTACCGAAGCAGGCAGCATTAAAATTGAAGATGCTGAAGTTGTATGCTCCGGCGGCCGCGGACTTGGCTGCTGCGACAACTTTAAAATGCTGGAAGAACTTGCGGCGCTGTTTGAAAACGGCAGCGTAGGCGGTTCCCGCGCAGTTGTTGATGAAGGATGGATTGACCATGCCCATCAGGTTGGCCAGTCCGGTAAAACCGTAACGCCGAAAGTATATTTTGCTTTTGGTATTTCCGGTGCTATCCAGCATCTTGCAGGCATGAGTTCTTCCGATGTTATTATTGCCGTTAATAAAGACGCCAATGCGCCTATCTTTAAAGTAGCGCAGTATGGCATTGTCGGCGACGCCAAGGAAATTCTGCCTAAACTTATTGCCAAAATTAAAGCATTTAAAGAGGCTTAACGGAGGTTTAATATTTGTGTGGAAAGTAGTTTATATTGCGCAGACCAAAGAGAACGCGCAGGAGATTAAAGAACTGCTTACAAACAATGGCTTTTTGATACAGATGAATGTAGCCGGAGCTAAAAAAGGTGGACAGGGGGGCGCTTATGAAATCAGCGTCCCTTACTCCGAAGCAGAAGATGCTTATGAGGTGCTTTGCGAGAACCGTTTTCGCGCGTAAGCCGGAGGAATATTATGAAAAAAACCAAAATTATCTGCACTATGGGCCCAAGCACGGACGACGCTGCTTTACTGGCAGAAATGATGCGTTCCGGCATGGATCTGGCACGTTTTAATTTTTCGCATGGCTGCCATGAAGACCATGCGCGCCGCGTGGAATTAGTGCGCAAAGCTGCCGCCGAAGTTGAAAAACCAATAGCTTTAATTGCCGATACCAAGGGGCCTGAGATGCGCCTTGGTATTTTTAAAGAAGGCAGGGTTATTTTAAAAGAGGGCGACAGTTTTACGCTTACAACAGAAGAAATTGAAGGCACGCAGGAAATTTCCTATGTAAATTACACCGGTTTGCCGGAAGAATTGCAGCCCGGCAACGCAATTCTTCTTTCGGACGGGCTTTTGGCGCTTGAAGTAACTGATGTTGATGTACAGGGCGGCAAAATTTATACCAAAGTTGTGCATGGCGGCGAAATCAGCTCGCGCAAACGCGTAGCCTGCCCAGGTGTGGAACTGAAACTGCCGTTTTTATCCGAACAGGATATCAGCGACATTACTTTTGCCGCAAAACTCGGTATGGACTATGTTGCGGCTTCGTTTGTGCAAAAAGCAGATGACGTGCTTGCCATACGCCGCGTGCTGGAAGAAGTTGGTTCTTCCATGGGTATTATATCCAAAATTGAAAATCATGCCGGTGTAAAAAATATTGAAGAAATTATTGCCGTTTCTGACGGCGTTATGGTTGCCCGCGGTGACCTCGGCGTGGAAATACCTGCCGAAGTTGTGCCGCTGGTACAGAAAAATATCATCCGCAGCTGCAACAAGGCAGGCAAGCCGGTAATTACCGCAACGCAGATGCTTGAAAGCATGATTACCAGTTACCGTGCCACCCGTGCGGAAGCAAGCGATATTGCCAATGCAATTTTTGATGGCACTGACGATATTATGCTCAGCGGTGAAACAGCGTCCGGCAAATATCCGCTGGAGGCGGTGCGCACTATGGCCAAAATTGCCGAGCAGACCGAAACTGCGCTTGATTATGCCCAGATTTTTAAAAACAAGGGTATTGGCGAGCGTATCCATTCAACGGAAGCCATCAGTCATGCAACCGTGCAGATTGCGCAGGAGCTTGGCAGTGACGCCATTGTAAGCATTACGGAATCCGGATTTACGGCACGCATGCTTGCCAAATACCGCCCGGCGGCAGGTGTAATAGGCGTGTCCCGCCATCCGCAGACGGTACGGGCCATGCAGCTTTACTGGGGCGTTTGTCCGGTATTGGGGCCGTGGTCTGACAATACCGACGAATTGATAGAAAGTTCTTTAAGCTGCGTTAAAAAATGCGGCCTCGTTAAAGACGGCGATAACGTTATTGTTACGGCAGGCGTTCCGGTTGGTAAGCCCGGCACGACAAACCTTATTAAAGTTGTTGCCATGAGCAGAAAACTTGTCAGCGGCGTTGGCATTGGCCTGCAATCAATTACCGGTGTGGTATGCAGATGTACAAAACCTGAAGATTTTACCGGCAAACTTAAAGCTGGGGATATACTTGTGGTTGATGTTCTGCCTGATGAAGCAGGAAAATACGCGGCTGCGGCAAGCGCTATTATTGCCGAAGAAGGCGGCCTTACTTCCACTGCCGCAATTGTTGCCGTGGGCTGCGGCGTTCCGGCCATAGTTGGTGCGTGCGGAGCCATGCAGTCGCTAAAAGACGGCACAACCGTTACTGTTGATACGGTGAGCGGCATTGTGTATGAAGGTACCAGCAATATTATGTAAACGGGAGTTTTGAAATGGCAGCCGATAATGAATTGGAAAATTTAAAAACAGATTGCATTACCGCGCTGCGTAAAGGTGACGAAGATGCTTTTGATGCGGCAGCTTTAAAATTTCAGGAATCTTCAGCCGGAGATTTGCAGTTTAAAATGGAAACGCTCGGGTTGCTGGCCTGCCTGGCGTTAAAGCAGAATTACTGCCGCAGCGCGCTGAAAGCACTTAATTTATTATCTGTTTGTTCACTGGACATAGCTCCGGAGGATGCACAAACAGAAAATATTTTTTTGCAGAATCTGCGCTATGCCGCTGTAATGGCGGCGCGCACACATAATAAAGATATTTTTGCCGCTGCCGTAAGCAAACTGGCGGTGCGTTACGCTAAAAATAATTACATTAAGGAAAACACAGACGCTTTTATCAGTGTTTTGAATGCCTTGATGTTTATTGCAGCCGACCGCCGTTATACAGACATTTTGCCGATGCTGCGCTGGCTGAGCCTGCGTTTGTGCAGAAACGAAAATGTTACAGAAGAACTGCTGCTTCCGTTTCTGCGCGGGTGGGCATGCCTTGCAGCGCAGGCGGCAAGGCGAGGCTGGCATGATGCTGCAAACCAGCTTTTAAACGGCTTGTTTTACTTTTTGCTTAAACAGCGCAGCTTTACTTTAACACGCAGCATTTTAATGTACGTTATGCTGCACATGCAGATGTATGCAGCGTGGGACGGCGTTGTCAAAGCGTTTGAAGTATATGCGCCGGTGCAGAATTTTTCGCTGGTTTTGCTGAAACAAATGTTAAAGGAAGCTGACGGAAAACTGCGCATTAAAACAGTACGTTTGCTTTTGCGCTCCTGGCGCGATTTTATTGCCGCGGCGGCGCGGCAGGCCATGGAGGACGAACTAAGCCTTTACCAGAGCTGGTTTTCGTATGGCGAGGCAAAAGAAAGCAAAAAATACCGGCAGCGCAGCCGTCTTTTTATTCAGCTTACGCTTGGGTATTGGGCAGCACAGCAGCCGCGAACCAGCAAAAAACAGCTTAAATACCTGAAAAATATTTTTGAGCAGGACCTTGTAAAAGATAAATATTTGCAGCTTTTAGAAGATGTTCGCTGAAAAGAAGGGCAGTTAAAAACATAGCTGCCCTTTTTTGTATAATCTGTGTAAAATTTATGTATTAAATATTTTCAGGCTTTTACAAATGGTATAATAAAATTAGTTGTATTTAGGGAGGGACGAATTTATGAGTAACTATTCATTGCCGCTTTTTATGCAGGTTAAAGCAAATGCAGTTACCGACCTTAATAAAAACCTTAATTTATATATGCCAAAGCTGGTATTTGCCAAAACTTTAATTTTAACAACGGAAGGCCTGCTGCAAACGCTTGACAGGAAAGTAAAAATACTTTTAAACCAGCTGCGCGGCTATGAAATTGTAACGGTTAAAGAGAGTTCGTTTGATTTTGCTGTGGAAGTGGCAAAAAAAGTTGCCATGAATAATATACGCCTTGTTATAGGCCTTGGCGGCGGAACGGCGCTTGATACGGCAAAATATGCTGCTTTTGTTGCCAACGTTGCCTATATTGCCATTCCTACTGCTCTCAGTAATGACGGTGTATGCTCGCCCGTATCGGTGCTTTTGGCGCAGAACGGACGCCGCCACTCATTTACTTCTAAAATTCCGGACGGCCTTTTAATTGATACGGACATTATTTTTGAAGCGCCGCGCCTTTTGCTGAAAGCTGGCGTGGGCGATACTATCAGCAACTACACTGCTCTTTATGACTGGCAGCTCGGCTGCGACGAAAACAATGACCGCCCTAACGATTTTGCCTACATGCTTTCGGAAACTGCGTTCAACTCGCTTTTATATTCGGAAGAAAAATCGCTTACATCGATTCCTGGCATTAAAATGCTGGCGCAGTCTTTGGTGCTGAGCGGGCTTTCCATGCAGCTTGCAGGAAATTCGCGCCCCTGCAGCGGTTCGGAGCATCTGTTCAGCCATGCGATGGATGAACTTTTTGACCATAATATTCCGCACGGCATTCTGGTAGCCATGGGCAGCGTTGTTTCGTGCAAATTGCAGGGCAGGGACCATCATGTGGTGCTTGACTTTTTAAAAGCCTATGATATCAGCGTTAACCCGGCAAAACTTGGCATAACCGAAGACATGTTTATAAAAGCGTGGATGTTTGCCAAGGAAGTGCGCAAAGAACGCTATACCATTCTTAATAAAATTAATCTTACGGAAGAACTTTTCCGGCAGCTGTATGTAGCAATGCTGGATGAATGTGAATGATGTATATTTTAAAATTTATTTTATTATGGCTGCTGCCTCCGGGCTGTATTGCCCTTCTGCTGGCAGCATTAACATTTTATCTGTTTAAGTGCAAAGCAGCCGGAAAATTTGCTGCGGCACTTATTACTTTGCTTTTGTATTTTGCTTCTTTAATGCCAACGGCGCAGCTTTTAACGCATGGTCTGGAAAACAGGTATACGCAGCAATCCGCCGTAAAAGCGGATGTAATTGCCGTATTGGGCGGCGGTGCCGTAAGCAGTGTGCCCGATATTGACGGCGAAGGCGCACTAGCGGCGGCAGGCATGAACAGGCTGGCAACCGGTATGCGCCTGCAGAGAATGCTTGGCGTGCCGCTGATTGTAAGCGGCGGGCAGGTGTTTAAAGACAGCGGCGGCGAAGCGGAAATTGCCAAACGCGTCCTTATAAGTATGGGCGTAAAGGAAAATATGGTTTATACCGATACCAAAGCGCTTAACACCAGCCAGAACGCGCAGAATATTATTGCTGCCTGCAGGGAAAACGGCTGGAAAAGAATTATTGTTGTAACATCGGCCCTGCATATGCCGCGCGCCATGCAGAATTTTGCTGCCTTTAAAGACAGTGATATGGAAGTAACCGCCTATCCCTGCGATTATCTTTCTTCAGGCAAAATTTTAATTTCACCGTTCAGCTTTGTGCCGCAGGCTTATGCGCTTGATTTGACGGCAATGGCGCTAAAAGAGTATCTTGCTTTGGCAGCAGGCAATTTTTTGTAAAAATTTTACAATTTAGGCTTGCCTGCTTTAAACAGCTTGTGATATAATATTACGCGTGTAAAAATACACACGTCTGCGGATTTGCCCGCTGTCCGCAAGGTTAGGGCAGAGCTGATGCAGGCGGAGGAAAAAACAGGAGGAAAGAAAAATGGCAGACAATATAACACCAGTTGTCAATGAAACAAAACCAGTATCAGATGAGGTATCTGTAATTACAGAGGGAACAATCATCAAAGGAGATATCGTATCCAACGGATCTTTAGACATCAGAGGAAACGTTCAGGGAGACATTGGATGTAACGGAAAACTTGTTGTAACAGGTACAGTAACAGGTAACAGCAATTCTTCTGAATTTTTTGCTGATGCAGCTAAGATTGAGGGAGAAGTCGTAAGCACAGGTACTGTTAAGATCGGACTTGGCTCTGTGATCATTGGTAATGTAAC
>OHQQ01001073.1_pt1 | contig 13726 bp, 7 predicted proteins | sample 1578211 | NCBI WGS metagenome assembly OHQQ01 (sample SAMEA3879539, study PRJEB24766) | human gut metagenome | biome: human-associated habitat; feature: feces | place: USA | collected 1985/1987
GCCTGCTCCTGGCCAACGTGAAGCTGCAGGGTCTCAAATTTATAGTTAGACATAGCATTTTACCTCTCTATTTATACTTATAGTATAATTTTCTGATACAAAAAAACCGATGCGTGATACAAAAGCGCACCGGGCAAACGCAATTCAAAGCGATTCTGTCAACGTCACATTCGGGTACACATTCGTGCACAGCAAGAGGGCATCGTACAGTTCACAGCCAGATGTTCTGCCCGGTCACCGCACATTCGCCCACAGCGGAAGTTTGCATGCAGCAGGTCGTTCCAAATCAGCTTCATATCCGTGCCCTCCTTTCCCGTAAAACTCTTTCCCACTCATCTACAAACCGGCACCTCTATCTGCTCTGTACCGGGAAGCAAAACCCTTGCTTTCTTTTTCCCACTAGGTTTGTGGATTTGTTGTTTGCATTATATTCCCTCTTACCCAGTTTGTCAATAGGTTAATTCCAGTTTTTTTCAAATTGAGTTTTCTGCACGATGCGCAGCCCGCATTTGCAGCATCCCGTTGTGCAGTTCCAACAGGAGTAACACTTCTGCTTCTTCAAAAATTTTATTTTTCCATTGATAAAACCTTAAAATTTTATTGTTATACTAAAGCTGTTCCTTGCAAACGCCCTGCAAATCGTTTATTATGGTAGCGTTCTTTTTTATCATCAAAGGAGTTTTTTCGATGCTGCATCGTTTCTTTCATTTTTTAAAGCAGAGCCTGCTCGTTGTTCTTTGCATCCTGCTGCTTGGCGGGCTGCTGGCAGGCGGCTGGTTCTTTTATCAGGGCAGACAGCTGTACCGCAGTGCCGCCAGCAGTTACCCAGTGGCTTCCATGTACGACACCATCTGTGCCCGCGGGAGCTATACTTCCTACGATGCGCTGCCGCAGATCTATATTAACGCAGTCATCTGCACCGAGGACGAGCATTTTATGACCCACAAGGGCATCGACCCGGGGGCCATTGCACGCGCCCTGCTGGCCGACCTGCGCACCCACTCGCTGGCCGAGGGCGGCAGCACCCTGACCCAGCAGCTTGCCAAGAACGAGCTGTTCACGCAGGACAAGCATCTGGCCCGCAAGGCTGCCGAGATGCTTGCTGCTTTTGATCTTGAAAAGACCTACTCCAAGCAGCAGATCTTTGAGATGTACGCCAACACCATCTATTTTGGCAGCGGGTATTATGGCATTGCAGAAGCTGCCGAGGGCTACTTTGGCAAGGAACCGGCCCAGCTGACCGATGCCGAAGCGATCTATCTGGCGGGTATGCCCAACGCGCCTTCCACCTACGCCAGCAGCCCGGAGCTTGCCTTCAAGCGGATGCAGGTGGTGCTCAAGCGGATGGTCAAGTGCCGCGTGCTCACCCAGCAGCAGGCCGATGCCATTGCCGCAGATGCTGAAAACTTAACGGTTTAAACAAGACACCGCGCCCTGTCTGCTGCGGATCAGACAAGGCGCGGTGTTTTGTTTTGCGGTATTTGGTTTGGTAAAGGAGGAATCATGTTACCCGTTCAGGCGGTTGCGGCCCCGCCTGTCGGTAGCATTATCATACCAAAGAATTTCTGCGAAACCATGTTCTTTTTATGAAGATTTTGTAAACTCACTCCGGTGCTTTCATGCTTTCTACCATGCTGATATGCCGCACATGCCGCCGCATGGCAAAGCACACCACAAAGGTGAACAGCATCGTCAATGCCACTGCCAGCAGATAACTGCTGGGTGCAATGGTGCGAATAAACATCAGCTGATCCATTTCCACGGTCAGGACGATGAACCGGTGCAGCGGCACGCCCAGCAGCAGGCCCACGCCGGAGCCGATGAGGGACAAAAGCTCGATCTCGCGGAAGATGTAGCGGTACACTTCTTTGTCATAGAAGCCCAGCACCTTGATAGTGGCAAGCTCCTTTTTGCGCTCGGCAAGGTTGACGCTGATCAGGTTGTACAGCACCACCGCCGCCAGCGCCGCCGCGCACACGATGATCAGCACCACCACATAGTTCAGGCTGCCGATCAGGCTGCCGAACATGGAGGTGGTGTCCTCGGTGAAGCTGACGCTGCTCACATAGTTGCAGTCCAGCAGCTTTGTGCGCAGGGCGTTGTACTCCGCCTCGGTGGTACAGCCGGTCAGGCCGTAGACGGTGTTCCACTCCGGCGTTCCGCCCAGCAGGCTCTCCAGCTGCGCATTGGAGAGATACAGCCGGGTGAACATGTAGTTCTCGGTAATGCCGGTCAGCACCAGCGGCACGCGGCTTCCGTCTGCAGCCTCCACATAGAACGTATCGCCCACGCTCAGCTCCAGATTCAGGGCCGTTTTTTCGGTCAGGATCACGCTGTCCTCTTCAAAGGGAATGGGGTCGTGGCCCACCCGGGTGCGGAAGGTGAAGTATTCGGTCATCCGGGCATCGTCCTCCGCGCCTACGATGCTGACATCAGCGCTCCCGCCCTCTTCATTATAAAGGGTGGTGGACTTTGTGTAGAACGCGCCCCAGCTGTGGACCGCACTGCTGCTGTCCAGCGTGTCGGCAAGGCCCTGCTCCATGGTCAGCGCCTTTTCATCGCTGAGCGAGATGGTGAGATCGTTGTGGGTCAGCTGCCCGGACTGCTTGTCCACGATGGGCAGGATGGAATCCTGAATGCCAAAACCGATCAGCAGCAGCGCCGTGCAGCCTGCCACGCCCAGCACTGTCATGAAGAAGCGCTTTTTGTAGCGGAACAGGTTGCGGGCTGTGGTCTTTTGGGAGAAGCTCATGTGCTGCCACAGCGGGGTGATGTACTCCAAAAAGATGCGCTTGCCTGCCACCGGGGCCCGGGGCAGCAGCAAAGCTGCAGTCTTTTCCTTCAGGCTGGCACGGCAGGCGTTCCATGTAGCAAAACCGATGACGGCCGCGCTGATGGCTACGCTGGCTGCCGCCATGCCGGGGTAAAAGTGCAGCGTAAAGGTGGACATGCTGAAGATCATCTGGTAAGCATACCAGATGATGAGCGGGAACACCACAAAACCGATGACCATGCCCACGATGCTGCCCAGCACACTGGCGCTGAGGGCATAGAACAGATACTTGCCTGCGATCTTTGCATTGGAGTAACCCAGAGCTTTCAGAGTACCCAGCTGCAGGCGGTTCTCGTCCACCATGCGGGTCATAGTAGTAGTGGCCACCAGCGCCGCCACCAGGAAGAAGAACACCGGGAACACCCGTGCAATGGCATCCATGCGGTCGGCATACTGCTCAAAAGTGACAAAGCTCACGGTGGAGCTGCGGTCCAGCACATACCACTCGCCGCTCTTGATCTGGCTCACCTGCTCCTCGGCATCGTTCAGCTGGGCAAGGCCGTCGGCCAGCTGCTGTTCGGCTTCGGCCTTCCGGCTCTCGTACTCCGCGCGGGAATCGGCCAGCTGCTGCACGCCGTCGTTGTACTGCTGCCAGCCTTCGTCCAGCCGGGTGCGTGCCGCATCAAACTGGGTGTAGGCTGTGGCCGTGCCGGTGGTGAGCTGCAGCTGCCCCTGCAGAAGCTTTACCTTCATCTGGCGCAGTGCTGCCTTTGCCTCAGTCACCAGCTGCTCGTTGGAAAGGCTGGGCGAAGAGATCAGCCCCTGTGCATACATCTGGCGCTTGCCCTCGTCCAGCTGGGCCTGATAGCCATTCAGCTGGCCGCTGATGTTGTCGTAAGCATCCTGCGCCTTCTGCAGGGCATCCCGCAGGTCGGTGTACTCTTCATCGGCAGGTTCCGCTTCGTCCAGCGCTTTCTGCGCGTTGTGCAGAGCCGTTTCGGCATAGCCCATCAGCGGGTCGGCCACCTTTTTCAGGTTCACCAGCATCTCGATCTGCTGCAGCTGATCCTCAAATTCCAGCAGTTGTTCCTCGCCGCTCACCAGCTCGTCCGCACCGCCCTGCATGGTATCCGGCAGGGCCTTTTTGTTGGCGGCAAGCTCCGCTTCGCCCGCGTCCAGCTGGGCTTTGGCGCTGTCCAGCTGTGCCTGTGCATCGGCCAGCTGCTGTTCTGCCTCCGCAAACTGACGGTCTGCTTCGGCTTTTTTGTCGTTGTACTCGGCCCGGGCGTCGGCCAGCTCTGCACTGGCGTCCTCGATCAGCTCCGCCCGCCGGGCCGTGCACTGTGCGCCGCTGATGGCCTTTACCCTTGCGGCTGTGTCATCCACTGCTGCCTGATACGCGTCCGAGTAATTATCATACAGGCCGGCATTTTTTACCTTGAGATAGCACGCCGTATAATAATCCGTGGTCAGGCTGCCCTCCGGCAGGAACACAATATCATCCAGCTGGCCGTCACCAGCGGTGCTGCTCTCCTTGTCCGTGGAAAAATGCTGCGGGTCCTGCACGGTGCCCACTACCGTGAACTGCTTCCGGCTCACATATTCGGTGTCCTCCGGCAGGGTGAGCACCGTGCCCGGTTCCACCGGGTCGCCGTAGCCCATCACATGCACCACGCACTCATCCGGGGCCTCAGGCATCCGGCCCGAGAGCAACACCAGACGGTTCATATTTTCTGCCGTGTCGGCCCCGGGGTCGGCGGGCAGCTGCTGCAGACGCACCACCGCCGTCTCGCTCTGGCCCTGCCACTGGGCCTCCACGTCCTGATATTTCACCGGCTGCACAGCCTCCACGCCGTCCACGGCGGCAATGGCGGCAATGTCCTCCTCCGAAAGGCCCAGCGTGGACAGCACCCGCAGGTCGAATACGTTCTGCTGCACGTAGTATTTCTGCCCGGCGATGCGCATGCTGGGCGCAAAACTCATCAGGCCGGTCAGCATCATCACGCCCAGCGCTACGATGCCGAACAGCGAGACCATGCGGCTCAGGTTGTCCTTCATTTCCCGCAGGATGTTTTTACGATAACTTTTCAGCACAGCTCTCACCACTCAATCTCCTGCACCGGCACAGGGTGCTCGTTGACCTGATTGGAGACGATCTTGCCGCTGCGCACCTGAATGATGCGGTCTGCCATCGCCGTCAGGGCGGTGTTGTGGGTAATAACGATCACCGTGCGGCCGGTGCGGCGGCAGGTATCCTGCAAAAGGGCCAGCACCTGCTTGCCGGTCTTGTAATCCAGTGCACCGGTGGGCTCGTCGCAGAGCAGCAGCTTGGGGTTTTTGGCCAGTGCGCGGGCAATGGACACCCGCTGCTGCTCGCCGCCGGAAAGCTGAGCCGGGAAGTTGTTCAGCCGCTCTCCCAGACCCACGCTGCGCAGGGTCTCTTTGGGGTCCAGCGGGTCGCGGCAGATCTCGCTGGCCAGCTCCACATTCTCCAGTGCGGTCAGGTTCTGCACAAGGTTGTAGAACTGGAACACAAAGCCCACATCGTACCGACGGTAGGTGGTGAGCTCTCTGGCGGTAAAGTGGCTCACGTTCTGGCCGTCCAGCCAGACGTTGCCCTCGTCGCAGCTGTCCATGCCTCCAAGGATGTTCAGCAGGGTGGTCTTGCCTGCGCCGGAAGGCCCCACGATGATGCAGAACTCCCCCTTATCCACATAGAAATTCAGGTGGTCTGCGGCGGCGATCTTCACACTGCCGGTCTGGTAGTATTTGCAAACGTCCTCAAACTCCACAAAATGCTCCATGGCGTTTTTTCCTTTCTATCGGGAATGCATACTGTTTCAATTTAACTATAACATCTCCCGGCAGACTTTGCAAAGACATCTGCGCAAATTTTCAAAAACTTAACAGAAAAGCGCAAAAAGGGCCGCTGCACATCCCTGCGTGCAGCAGCCCTTTCATCATTTGATCTCAGCGGTCAGCGCCCCACGATCAAATCGCGGCGGCAGCGCAGGCCCACGGTGAGGAAGGTGTTTTCGCCCAGTCGGCGCAGCACCACGCGGTCGGTGCCCTTCTGACCCTCCACCAGCAGAGACAGGTTCAGGGTGGTGGAGCCCTTCTCGGTCTGGACCACCAGCGTGCTCACACCCTCGTTCAGCAGGGTCTGCATGTCCTGCACGGTGGTGCGGAAGGTAGCAGAACCAGCGGGCACATCCAGCGTCAGCACGCTGTCCTTCTGGCGGGCAGTGTACAGCACTTCTCTGCCGAACAGGCCCTTGACGGTGTAGCGGGCCTCGCTCTTTTTTGCCGCTGCATCTGCGGACGGGGCAGCCAGCTCATCGCCGGAGATCAGCATGATATTGCCCTGAATGGGGTTTCCCTCCGGTGCGCCGTAGCCGCCGTAGGTGGGGTCCTTTTCGCCGATCGCCACATCGGCGCTGTGCAGGGCGATATCCCCCTGCACCATCTGCTCCTGCGGGGGCAGATAGCCTGCGGCAGCAGGGTCGTTGATGTCTGCCTCTGCGGCAAATGCGCCCACGCTCAGCATGGCGGCAGCACCCAGCACTGCAGCGGTGGTGGTGACGGTACGGACAAATTTATGGTTCAGTTTCATTTGGAATACCTCCGTTGACGGCGGTTTTACACCGCACATTTTTGTTTTGTGGAAAACCATGGTCTGCCATGCGGTGTAATACAAAACCGCCGCATCTGTCTTATAAACGGATGCGGCGGCGGGATTATTGCAGCAGGCTAAAAAAAATTTTTGGCAGCTCTGCCGCCGGGGTCACTGGGCCTGTGCCGGTTCCCGGTTCAGGATCTCCATGAACTCCTCGCCGGTGATGGTCTCCTTCTGGTACAGATACTGTGCCAGCTCGTCCAGCTTGGCGCGGTTGTCGGTCAGGATGCGGACAGCCTTTTCGTGCTGGGCCTTGACCAGCTCCACCACCTTCTGGTCGATTTCGCGCTGGGTCTGGGCCGAGCAGGCCAGCGAGGTGTCGCCGCCCAGATACTGGTTGTTCACGGTCTCCAGCGCCACCATGTCAAATTCCTTGCTCATGCCGTAGCGGGTAAGCATGGCGCGGGCAAGCTTGGTGGCCTGCTCAATATCGTTGGAGGCACCGGTGGTGATGGATCGGAACACCACTTCCTCGGCGGCGCGTCCGCCGGTAAGGGTGGCGATCTTGTTTTCCAGCTCTTCCTTGCTCATCAGGTAGTGGTTGCCCTCGTCCACCTGCATGGTGTAGCCCAGTGCGCCGGAGGTGCGGGGGATAATGGTGATCTTCTGCACAGGGGCAGAGTTGGATTGCTTGGCCGCCACCAGTGCATGGCCGATCTCGTGGTAGGCCACGATGCACTTTTCCTTGTCGGTGAGGATGGAGTTCTTCTTCTGGTAGCCTGCAATGACCACCTCGATGCTCTCCTCCAGATCGACCTGGGTCACGCTCTTGCGGCCTGCACGCACAGCGCGCAGAGCTGCTTCGTTGACGATGTTGGCAAGTTCCGCACCGGATGCACCGGAAGCCATGCGGGCCACGGTGTTGAAGTCGATGCCCGGGGCCAGCGCCACCTTTTTGGCGTGCACTTTCAAAATCTCTTCGCGGCCCTTGAGGTCGGGCAGCTCCACCGGCACGCGGCGGTCAAAACGTCCGGGACGTGTCAGGGCCGGGTCCAGCGAATCCGGGCGGTTGGTAGCCGCCAGAATGATGACGCCGGTGTTGCCCTCAAAGCCGTCCATCTCGGTGAGCAGCTGGTTCAAAGTCTGTTCACGCTCGTCGTTGCCGCCGAGATTGCCGCTGTTGCGCTTCTGACCGATGGCATCGATCTCATCAATGAACACGATGCAGGGGGCCTTTTCCTTGGCCTGCCGGAACAGGTCGCGCACCTTGGATGCGCCCATGCCCACGAACATCTCCACGAATTCAGAACCGGAAATGGAGAAGAACGGCACGTTGGATTCGCCTGCCACGGCCTTAGCCAGCATGGTCTTGCCGGTGCCCGGAGGGCCCACCAGCAGGATACCCTTGGGCATGGATGCGCCAATGCTCTCGTACTTGCCGGGGTCGTGCAGATAATCCACGATCTCCTGCAGGTTTTCCTTAGCTTCATCCTCACCGGCCACATCCGCAAAGCGGATGCCGTGGGTGGACTGCACATAGACCTTGGCGTTGGACTTGCCCACGCCGCCGAACATCATGGAACCCGGGCCGCCGCCGGCCTTTTCCATCAGCTTTTTGTTCATCTGGTTACCGATGAAGCTGAACAGCAGGATGGGCAGCAGGAACCAGATCAGGAAATTGAGCATCGGCGACCCCTGCTCCACGATTTCGCTGGAAAACTGTGCTCCGGCATCATACAGGCGCTGGGTAAGCTCCGGGTCGTTCATCAGGCCGGTCTTGTAGACCTGCTTTTCCTCTTGATCGGTAAAAATGATCTGGTTGGATTCGATATCCACACGGCCGATGTTCTTTTCCTCGGTCATGGTCATAAAGGTACCGTAGTCCACTTCCTCCACCTGACGCTCGCTCATCCACGGCAGCAGCACAAGGTTGAGCAGCAGCAGGACCGCCAGCACGATGGCGTAGTAGATCGCCAGCGGCTTTTTGGAAGGTTTGACTTCTTTCATGTGGCAATTCCTCCTTTGGTTCCTGATGCAAGTAGTATAGCACAGTAAAACCGGGCGCAACAGCAATTCGAGCAGAACTTTCCAAAAACTTAGCAGTTTGTTAACAAAGGTTCCCTCTGCATACAAAAAGAGAGCAGCCGAAGCTGCTCCCTTTGGTTTCGCATGGGTTTACTGTTTGGGGAACGCCTTTTCCCACACTTCAATGGTCTTGAACTTGGGCATCCAGCCTTCCGGCTTGAAGGTGCTCTCGCTCTTGGCATCCATGATGCCCTGTTCCACACACCACTGGGCTGCCTTGGCGGTGTCGGCATCTGCCACATCCGCAAAAGCCGGGGTGTTCACAGGTTCAGGTCTGCCTGCGGTGTTCCACACCAGCAGTGCCAGCTGGCCGCGGTTTGCGGGGATCTCTGCGCCCTCGGGCAGGATGTTGTGCAGGATCACCCGGGTAGCGATCTCGTAGCCGCCCCAGACTGCTGCGCCGCCAACAATAACAGCCGCAACTGCGCCGCCGGCGCCGGAACCGCCGCCGGTAAAGTCGTCATCGTCGGGCACGACAGGGGGAGTGCCCACAGCGGTAATGGAGATGTACGATTCATCAACGGTTTCAGAGAATGTTCCGCCTTCTTCCTTTGTTGCAACAGGTTCTTTACTTGCAGCATCTTCGGCATTTTCACCGGCCTTGATCTCATAAGGTTTGGTACTGGGGTCCGGGGTGTATTTCAGCACACCGCTGACAGCATTGCCGCTACCCGTGTTTTCCAGCACCACAGGGCCGGAGCAGGTGATGGTAACGTTGCCGCCAACGGTTGCTCCATCGTCGCGATTGCCAGAGATGGTCACGTCTGTTGCGCCCTTGATAATCAAGTTGCCCGCATGGAGTGCCGCTGCAGTATCACTGGTGATTTCCACCTTACCACTGCATTCGATTTTCGTCATGATCGTAGAATCATGACGCTCATCCCAGATGGCACGTCCAGCCGCCTTAATCTTTACGTCTTTAGCATCTTTAACCACAATCGGATCCCAGATTGCCATGCCATTGCTGCTTACGATTTCGACATTTCCATTGCCGCTGCAGGTGATGTCAGCTCTGCCGTAAATCGCATACGAACGATTTCCTTCAGTGCCCACATTTTTAATCGTGACACTCCTGGCACTGTTCACAGCCAAGTTTGTTGCGATATTAGTGCCTATCACATTGCCTGTTCCGGTATTTTCCATCAGGATGTCACCGGCGCAGGAAATAGTAGTTTTGCCATCAATGAGAGCGCTGGAAGATGTACCCGTTACTTCCACATCCTGTGCGCCGGTAACGGTCAGGCTGCCATTTACCACAGCACCGTTCGCATTGCTCAGTACCACATCCACCTTATCCTCGAGATCGTCAGTGATCTCGACCTTCATCTTGCCAAAGCTGCCGGTACCGGTCAGGGTGTGGGTATCCGGGTCATAGGTGAGCTTGTCGTTTCCGACTCCAAGAATGTGCCCGCAGTTTTCGCTGGTCACTTCAATGGGAGGATTATTGCCTATCGTGACTGTGATGCCGTAGTTGGTTGCTTGATCAGTGACCTTCTCCCATTTAGCGGTCAGGGTCGTGTTTTCGTTCACAGTAACAGTGATATTTTCGCTGGTCTCGCTGCTTCCCTCCCAGCCAGTGAATTTCCACCGAGAGACATTATCCGGCGCTTCGGCAACGACATACACCTTAGTGCCTTTGGCAACAGAATAAATACCAGCTTCGTTCTTGTCTGCTTCCACCGTATGGTTTTCGTCGGTATAAGCCTTGGCATTCGTCAGGGTAAGGGTGTGCTTGACAGTGGTATTTTCCGGCGTTCCGGTCTGGATGTTCAGATACTTTGCATCCACCGTTGCAGAGTAATTCGTATCCGTCAGCGCAGTCTGAGTATTGCTGCTTTCACTTTCACCAACTGCCACACGGTAAGCACTTGTGGTATCTGCGCCGGTGAACACGACCTTGCCCACAGTGCCGCCGTTATTCTTCATGGTCAGGGTCTTGGCTTTGATCATGGTCGAATCGTAGGTTGTTCCGTAGAGCCATGCCAATCCGTTGCTGCTGCTGCCTTCGATTTTAACGTCTCCGGCAGATTCAGCAACCCGGATGTAGCTTTCTGTGATTGCGCCGGACGGATTCGTCAGTGTAACATCGCCCTTGCTGTAAACAGAAAAATCACCCGAAATGATGAATCTGCTGTCATCGCCGGTCACTGTAACATTCTGTGCATTACCATATACCAGAACGCCTTCGGCTGTGCGGGTAGCACCGCCCGTGACCTTGCCGCTCGGGTTTTCAATCACCACATTACCATAGCAGTCAAGGCAGGCGTATCCCCTGATCGCCGCACTGCTGCTACTGTCTGTCACAATGGTAATGTTCTTGGCACCTCGGGTCTGAGACGGGAATCCGACCGTCAAAGCCGCACCTACTGCGTTATCGCCATTGCCGTCCAGCTTGATGCTGTCGGTTTTAGGGTCTGTACAGGTCAGATTGACAAACGGCTTCTCACTCTCGGGAAGTGACAGCGTTCCCGTAAAAACAAAGGTACTGGTTGCCGTATCGTACTTCACATCAATTCCTTCAAACGGCTTTTTGCCGTTTTCCCAGCTGACGCTTCCATCTGCATAGTGGTTCAGCGTATACTTGACGATCGCATAATTGTCGGAATCTCCGTCGCGGACGATCAGCGAACTTACAGGAGCCACCTGTGCCGCTCCGCTGATATCCTCTGCCGCCAGTGCGCTGAGGGGGCTTGCCGCCTGCAGCAGCATACCAAAGCTCAGCAGACCGGCAAGGAGTTTTCGGGTCCATCGTTTCATAAAATGAGTGCCTCCTCTCTTTCTTTGTCTGTATCATATCATGCTTGCCCCTCCCCCGGACGATCTCCGGCACGAATCGACCGAAAAATGCGTCGAATCGACCGGTGCACAATTTTGGAAAATTCTGCCCCTTATTTTGTGAAATTGTTTCATTTTGAGAATGAGTCAGATTGCTTGACACTGCCCGCGAATCATGCTAAACTTAGTCCACTTTGAAAAAAGCACAAATGCGTTGACGGGGAAAAAACGATTTTCTTCTGCGTACAGAGAGCCGCCGGGTGGTGCAAGGCGGGTGCAGAGGGTTTCGGTTACTGGCCCCTGAGCGGCAGGGCTGAACACGCAAGTAGGCTCTGACGGATGTCCACCGTTACAAGGACAGCGATTCGCCGCAAAAAGCCGATCGTGCAAAGCGGCTGTGCCCAAAGGCGCAGCAAAGAGAGTGGTACCACGGGTGCTCTGTAGTTTGAACTTTACAGGCTCTCGTCTCTCAAGGTTTTCGCCTTGAAAGACGAGAGCCTTTTCGTATATCTCGCAGTTCCCGCAAACTCCCTCAGTCACGGCTGCGCCGTGACAGCTCCCTCAGAGAGGGAGCTTGAAAGCCTCCCTCATGGAGGGAGGTGGCATCGCCGCAGGCGATGACGGAAGGAGTTTCCCGGAAGCCGCTGAGAGGGTAAAAAGTGTAAGTTATCAGGAGGACGCACATTATGATGGACGCAACCAAGTACGCTCCGGGTTACTACCCGGTACCCGCAGGCTATGACAGCTGGGTAAAGAAGGATCACATTGAAAAAGCCCCCGCATGGTGCAGTGTGGACCTGCGCGACGGCAATCAGGCCCTGATCGTGCCCATGAGCCTTGAGGAAAAGCTGGAGTTCTTCCAGATGCTGGTCAAGATCGGCTTCAAGGAGATCGAGGTGGGCTTCCCTGCCGCCAGCGACACCGAGTACGAGTTCCTGCGCACCCTGATCGAGAAGAACATGATTCCCGATGATGTCACCGTGCAGGTGCTGACCCAGTGCCGCGACCACATCATCCGCAAGACCTTTGAGGCCGTCAAGGGCGCACCCCGCGCGGTGATCCACTTCTACAATTCCACCTCTGTGGCCCAGCGCGAGCAGGTGTTCCACAAGAGCAAGGAAGAGATCAAGCAGATCGCCACCGACGGCGCAAAGCTGGTCAAGCAGCTGAGCGAGGAGTATGAGGGCAACTTCCTGTTCGAGTACAGCCCTGAGAGCTTTACCGGCACCGAGGTGGACTATGCGGTGGATGTGTGCAACGCCGTGCTGGACATCATGCAGCCCACCCCGGACCGTCCCATGATCATCAACCTGCCCGTTACCGTGGAAATGAGCATGCCGCACGTCTACGCAAACCAGATCGAGTACTGCGACAAGCACCTGAAATACCGCGACAGCGTGATCATCTCCACCCATCCCCACAACGACCGCGGCACCGGCGTGGCCTGCGCAGAGCTGGCCGTGCTGGCGGGTGCACAGCGGGTGGAGTGCTGCCTGTTCGGCAACGGCGAGCGCACCGGCAACGTGGACGCGGTGACGCTGGCCATGAACATGTACAGCCACGGCGTGGACCCCAAGCTGGACTTCTCCGATATGCCGGACATCTGCGCCACCTACGAGCGTGTGACCCGGATGCACATTTACGAGCGCACCCCCTACGCCGGTCAGCTGGTGTTTGCCGCCTTCTCCGGCAGCCATCAGGACGCCATTGCCAAGGGCATGGCCTACCGCAAGGAGCACAACGAGCACCGCTGGACCTGCCCCTATATCCCGGTGGACCCCCACGACATCGGCCGCACCTACGACGCCGACGTTATCCGCATCAACAGCCAGAGCGGCAAGGGCGGCATCGGCTTTGTGCTGGAGCAGAACTACGGCTACAACCTGCCCCCCAAGATGCGCGAAGCTCTGGGTTACAAGGTCAAGAGCGTGTCCGACCACAGCCACAAGGAGCTGAGCGCCACCGAGGTGCTGCACATCTTCGAGGACACCTTCCTCAACCGCCGCAAGCCCCTCAATGTCATCGAGGCGCACTTTGCCCAGGTCAACGGCATCACTGCCACGGTCACGCTGGACCTGAACGGCCAGCGCAAGGTGGTCACCTCAGTGGGCAACGGCCGTCTGGACGCCGTGGCCAACGCCATCCAGAGCGCTACCGGCATGGAGTTCCATCTGGAGAACTACTCCGAGCACAGCTTGGACGAGGGCTCCACCTCCCGTGCCGCCTCCTATGTGGGCCTGACCTGGGGCGACGGCACCGTCACCTGGGGTGCCGGTACTGACACGGATATCATCGTGGCCGGTGTCAAGGCACTGGTCAGTGCCATCAATAACAAGTAACATCCTCGCCCTCTCAGTCACCTGCGGTGACAGCTCTCCCAAAGGGAGAGCCTCTGGCGAAACCAGTAACTTTGCGTGGACTGCCAAGGCCTCCCACTTTGGGGGAGGTGGATGCGACCAGCGGGAGCAGACGGAGAG
>OHQQ01001082.1_pt1 | contig 13631 bp, 11 predicted proteins | sample 1578211 | NCBI WGS metagenome assembly OHQQ01 (sample SAMEA3879539, study PRJEB24766) | human gut metagenome | biome: human-associated habitat; feature: feces | place: USA | collected 1985/1987
GGTTACTTCGCCATATAAAACTGCTTATCTGCCTGAATGCAAGCATTCGCAGAACGCAGTTTTGCATGGCTCTGAATAGTTACATGAAATTACAATAAATACAGAACAAAAAAGTTCTGAAAAAGCAAAAAACTATATACGGGAGGGACGCGTTTTGCAATACGGCTATTTCGATAATGAAAAAAGAGAATACGTCATCGACAACGTGGCTCTGCCCTGTTCCTGGACGAACTATCTGGGTGTCGAGGACATGGCGGCGGTCATCAACCATACGGCGGGAGGTTATCTGTTTTACAAAACACCGGAGTATCACAGGATCAGCCGGTTCCGTGGGAATGGGGTAGCCATGGACCGCCCGGGATTCTATGTATATATCAGGGATAATGAAAAGAAGGATTACCATTCCATCTCCTGGCAGCCGGTAGCCAAGGATTTATCCAAGGCAAAATACCGTTGCCGCCACGGACTGTCTTACACCGTCTACGAGAGCGAATATGACGGACTGGCATCCTCACAGACCATGGTTATTCCCTGCGGGGAAAATGTACTGTTGTGGGATGTAAAGGTGAAAAATACCACCGATGCAGTCAGAAATCTTTCCTTATTTACTTACATGGAATTTTCGTTCCATCACATTATGATAGACAACCAGAATTTTCAGATGAGTCTGTATTGTGCCGGTTCTTCCTATGAAGACGGCATCATCGAGGAGGACTTGTTCTACGAAGAAAAAGGGTATCAGTATCTTACCGCCAACTTCACACCGGACGGCTATGACTGCGTCAGAGAGAAATTCCTGGGAGTCTATGGTACCGAAGATCATCCGGCAGGCATGGAGAGAGGAACTCTGGAAGGTTCCACAGAACTTGGTGGCAATCACTGCGGCAGCTTGCAGAAGAACTTTAAATTACAGCCCGGCGAAGAAGCCCGTTTTGTGATCACGCTGGGAGAGGGCAATCGTGAAGAGGGCAGACGGATCCGGGTAAAATACAGCGATCTGAAAAGAGTGGACGCAGTCTCCACCGATCTGGCAGCCTACTGGAAACAGAAATACGCTGCACTGCAGATCCAGACACCCAACGAAGGTATGAATACCCTGATCAATACCTGGACTTTGTATCAGTCGGAGATCAACGTTATGTTTGAAGGGTGTTAGTATATAATTGGTTGTTGTGAGTTGTTTGTTGCTGGCGAATGCCCGGAAACTGTAGAAAAACATGGTTTCCGGGTATTCGTTATTTCCGGGAATAGTTCAGAGTTTTTTCATATTTGAGCTATTGATTTATCCACAGGTTATCTCTATAATAGATATGATTGCTCAGATTTCAACTGTGCAGTTGAAATAACGGAAGTGCAATAGCGTATAAAATAGAAAATGGAGATGACATGAGAAAATTAATTGAGTCATATAATAACGGCTATGGCCCCGGCAACGGAGGCAATGGCAACGGAGCTCCCGGCAGCGGTAACAATGGCGGGAACGGCAATAACAGCAACGGAGGCAACGGCAATGGTTCACCGAAGCGCCCCAGCATCCTGATGCTGATCCTGTCGGGACTGATGACAGTGATCGTTGTACTGATGCTGTATAATGCGTTCTTCGGCACCAATACCGGAACGGAAGTATCTTATACCGATTTCCTGAAGGATCTGGAAGCGGACAAGGTTGCTGCGGTGGAGGTAAATAAGGAAAGCGGCATGGTGACGGTACAGCTGAAGCAGGAAGCTGCAGCCACCCCGGCACCGGGCAGTTATGTCAGCTTCTATGGAATTACCCAGAAGGTGACACAGTCCCAGACTGTATATTATACAATGCTGATGGAGGATCTGGATACCCTGACAGCCAGATTGCAGGAGCATGATGTACAGGGGAATCGCGTGACCAGCAATACTTCCAATTTCCTGATGGAGATTCTGGTAACCGTGGTATTGCCGGTGGTACTGATCTGGATCGTGGCAGGTTTTCTGTTCCGCAGAATGGGCGGAAGCGGCGGACCCATGGGCGTGGGCAAGAGCAATGCCAAGGTATATGTACAGAAGGAGACCGGCGTTACATTCAAGGATGTGGCCGGTGAAGACGAAGCAAAGGAATCTCTGGTGGAAGTCGTGGACTTCCTGCATAATCCACAGAAATATTCCAAGATCGGTGCAAAACTGCCCAAGGGAGCATTGCTGGTGGGCCCTCCCGGAACCGGTAAGACTTTGCTGGCCAAGGCAGTGGCAGGAGAAGCACATGTACCGTTCTTCTCTCTGACGGGTTCTGATTTTATTGAGCTGTATGTAGGTGTGGGCGCCAGCCGTGTCCGTGACCTGTTCAAGGAAGCGACCAAGAACGCGCCCTGTATCGTATTTATTGATGAGATCGATGCCATCGGACGAAGCCGTGATTCCAAGTACGGTGGAGGCAATGAAGAGAGAGAGCAGACGCTGAATCAGTTATTATCCGAAATGGATGGCTTCGACAGTTCCAAAGGTATCCTGATCCTGGGGGCAACGAATCGTCCGGAGATCCTGGACAAGGCGCTCTTACGTCCCGGACGTTTTGACCGCCGTATCATCGTAGACAAGCCGGATCTCAAGGGCCGTGTGGAAATCCTGAAAGTACATTCCAAGGATGTGAAGATGGACGAGACCGTAGATCTGGATGCGATTGCACTGGCTACCAGCGGAGCGGTCGGTTCCGATCTGGCCAATATGATCAACGAGGCAGCTATCAATGCTGTCAAGGAAGGCAGAGAATTTGTAAGCCAGAAGGATCTGTTCGCGGCTGTGGAACAGGTGCTGGTAGGTAAGGAAAAGAAAGACCGCATCATGAGCAAAGAGGAACGTCGCATCGTATCCTATCATGAAGTGGGACATGCACTGATCAGCGCTTTACAGAAAAACTCCGAGCCGGTACAGAAAATTACCATTGTCCCCCGTACCATGGGTGCGTTGGGCTATGTGATGCAGGTGCCGGAGGAGGAAAAATACCTCAATACCGAGGCAGAACTTCGGGATATGCTGGTAGGTCTGGTGGGTGGACGTGCCGCTGAGGAAGTAGTATTCGACACTGTGACCACCGGTGCAGCCAATGATATTGAGAAGGCTACATCCATTGCCCGCAACATGATCACCCGCTACGGTATGAGCAAACGTTTCGGTCTTGTGGGTCTGGCTACAGTTGAAAGCCAGTATCTGGAAGGCAGAACGGCACTGAACTGTAGCGATGAGACGGCGGCAGCCATTGATGAAGAAGTAGTTGCCATGATCAAAGAAAGTTACGATCAGGCATTGCAGATGCTCCGCGAGAATAGAGATCTGATGGATAAGCTGGCAGCGTTCCTGATCGAGCGCGAGACCATTACCGGTAAGGAGTTCATGGAGATCTTCCGTCGGGAGAAGGGACTGCCCGATCCAGAGGAAGAGAAAAAGAATGCCTCCGAAAACGAGACAAAGACCGTTACAGATCCACAGAGTACAGACAGCACTGTAAAGGGCAGCAATGTGGATGTAACCATCGGTGAACAGGTCATGACTTCCACCGCTCCGACTTTTCAGTCCCTGACTTTCGAAGACAGCCTGCAGGAAGCGAAAGAGCAGACTGCAGCAGTGCAGGATGCTGCAAAGGAGCCTGCAGAATCCGCAAAAGAAGAGACTTCCACACAGGAGAAGCATGAACAGGAATCCACAGAGCAGAAAAGCGATGCTGCCGAGGAGTCGAAGGATCCTAAGGATCCTCCTCAGGGACCGGTAGGACTGTTCTCCCATGGAACATTATAGATGTCGAGAACTTTTGAACCCGACACCTATAAAATAGAGTAATTAGCAAAGAGCATTAGTCAAATGCGAACTCCGAGTTGATTATTTTGTAATAATGCTTTATCATATTAAAGTGTCGGAAGTTTCCGACAGACTGCATAACAGTCAGATTGTAATGAGGAGGTAATATCGAAATGTTAAAACAATTATCCATTTACGCTGAAAATAAAAAAGGAGCCCTGCAGACTATGACCAATGCGTTGTATGAAGCAGGCATCAATATCTGGGGTTCTGTTACCAACGACGGTGCGGAGTACGGCATCAACCGCATGGTGGTATCCGATCCCGATAAGGCAAAAGAGGTCCTTACAGAGAAGGGCTACCTCTGCCGTTTCGTGGATGTTCTGGCTGTGGAGATCGAGGATAAGCCCGGTGCACTGAATACCCTGCTGACAGCTCTCTTAGACAGCAATGTCAATGTGGACTATACCTACTTGTCCTTCAACCGTGATTCTTCCACCCCCGTCATGATCCTGCATACCGCAGATCCTGAGGAAGTGGAAATCTGTCTGAGGGCAAAGGGATTCAAGATGGTATAGCACATGAGTCCATGCAAAATCAAAAATAAGAGTCATTTGAGGAAGCTTGCTTACGACAAATGACTCTTATTTTTGATTTTATACGGCGAAAGCCGCTACTGTCTTTTTATATTTGCTTTTTTGAAAAATTCATCTATTGTATCAACTTTTATGGCAAGTTTGAACCATTCCGTCTGTTTTTCCGGACGGGTTTCGCGCCGAATGCTATTTATTTGGTCTTCAGAGAGTCTTCCTTTTTCTTCTAAAAGCGATATTACGCCGTCAGCCAGTCCCATGGCTTTTCCATAATCGAATTCAGCTTTGCGAATTAATTTTTCTTCTTTTTCCTTGTCATATTCAAAAATGCTCACCTTCAACACCTCCGCGCGGTTATGCGATAGGAACTCTGTCAAAATTCCCTCCTGAATACATTCTGTTATAGCCAAATTTACTGCATCATTAAGAGACATCATAGTAGCATATTTACGAACTCTGGTTACATATTGAGAATATTCCCATAAGACATGGCAGTTTTTCAAAAGCTCGAAGTTGTGATCGGAATTAATGTTCAACATAGTAACTTTTAATTCCAGATCTGGATTTTCGGAGTAGTTTTCATAAGCATCTGATAAACGTAACTCTAAACGATCCGGAATATTTTCGTCAGTACCATTATAAAATACAAGAAATTTTGGAGTCGGTATGGTCTGTAAGGTAGATGAATACAGGGTTCTCTGATTTATAAGAGACTGATATTCGCTTGCAATATAAAAAAGATCACGCAAGGGAATATTGGGGTTGTAAGTAGACTGATGTTCATACAAATAGAGACCGGTTTCCAACACAAAGGCAAGGTCGTTTTTCATGCCCATATAGACGGCATTTTCCAACGTTACAATGTTAAGAGCTTCCGGATTCTGATAATGTGCTCCTGCTATTGCATTATACAGTGAAAGCAGATTATTTTTGTCGGAAAAAAGCCATCGGAAAATAGTATCCTTATAGTTCCGGTTTGCCGGGAGAGAGCGATTGTCATGTTTATTTTTCATAGGGACCTCCTGTTCGTATGGTTAGTACATGAAAACAAGAGGAATGATCCTACTCCATATCCGCTATCCTTCAATGTACTATGCGCGTGAAAGTGGTGTAAAAGCATAGAATCCATTGAAACGATAATAGATAGGAAGAACAGCTTTCGCTGTCTGAATTGTAGAATATATGCTTTGAATTGATTATAACAAACGATTTTGGAATTTACAAGGTATAATAAAACAATAAATGTTGTCTGTAAATTTTGTGAGAAAGAATATTGACAAAGTAATAGCTACATGATAATATCAAATCATAGTTAATGCAAACGTTTGCATTATTTTTTTACAAGATTATGCAAACGTTTGCATGACAAGTGACAATCATAGAAAACGGGTGAGGATAAAATGCCAGCAACGATTAAGGATATCGCGAAAAAAGTAGGAGTAAATCCGTCAACAGTATCAAGAGTAATTAATGGAACAGCCAGTATTTCAGAGGAAACGAGGCAGAAAATTAAAGATGCCATGAAAGAACTGGATTATCATCCCAACAGCCTGGCAAGAAGCCTTGTAAATGGGAGTACTTTTACGATAGGGCTGGTAATCGATGCCGGTAACAGTGATGCATTCTCAAATGCTTTTTTTATCCGAAGTGTTTCGGCAATAGAAGCGGTAACGCAGCAGAGAGGGTTTAACCTGTTGATTACCAGCGATTCGGATAAAGAGGATAATAGTGCCGTCAAAAATCTGATTTTAGAGAAAAAGATAGATGGTATTATACTTCCTGTTTCTGCGGCAACAGAGGAACTGATAGACCTACTGCTGGGTAATCATTTTCCGTTTATTGTGTTAGGCGAACCGGATAACGTAAGAGATGGTATTCACTGGATTGATATGGATAATAAACAGGGGGCAGAAGATGCTGTAAATTATCTACACCGGATGGGATATGAAAAGACGATTTTACTTGTTGAAAATTGCATAACAATGTTTGAAAGAAAGAGAATCCAGGGATTTCAGGCAGCGATAGGACTAAATGGGAAAGATGTGGCTGAGAATTTAATTGTTGAATGTGGGGTGGAGAGTAATCAGATCGGTGAAGCGATACAAAGGGCACTCAACAAGTATCCAGATATTGACAGTATTATATGTACCAATAATGTGGTTGCTTACGAGACTTTGAAGTTTTTAAAAAAGAAAAATATAGCTATTCCCGGATCAATTGGAATCATCACATTTGATAATTATCCATTGGCAGAATATATGGATCCGCCACTTACGGTAGTGGATATTGACACGTATAAGCTGGGAGAAGAAGCTGCCAATACGTTGTTTTCCATTATTCAGAATCCGGGACAGCACAGAAAGGAGGTATTGCTTTCAACGAGAATTATTGAGAGGGAATCTACAATGAAAGGAGAAAAACGGAAGAAGTGAAAAAAGAAGCAATACAGCATTTCAATACGGAAGAGTACATATATCCGGTAAAGAGAAATGAATTAGTATTTAAGATTCGCTGTGCAAAAAAGGATATATCGAAATGTATTTTGGTTTACTGGGACAGAACAAAACCGGAGAACCAAAAGAAACAGGAACTGAAATGCTGCTACAGAGATGGGTTGTTTGATTATTTTCAGGGGAAAATAATATTTCATCAGATTGCACGTTATCAAAAATATTATTTTGAACTGACGGACAGTAGTGGAAATATGATGTATTATACGGCAAATGGATTGCAGCAGGTAATTCCCAAGTCTGGTTTCTTTGAATATTTGTATGTCAATGGGACGGATGTCATTACTTTTCCGGAGTGGGCAAAAGGAGTGATCTATTATCAGATATTTCCGGAGAGATTTTGTAATGGCAATCGTGGAAATGATCCGGAAGGATGTAAACCATGGGGAACTTTGCCTGACAGAGAACATCATATGGGTGGAGACCTGCAGGGAATCATTCAAAAGATTCCTTATCTGAAGGAACTGGGAATAGAGTGCATCTACCTGAATCCTATATTTGAGGCAGACTTTAATCATAAGTATGCAACCATAGATTACTTTAAGATAGATTCCCAGTTTGGAACCGAAGAGACATTCAGAGAACTTGTGGATACGTGTCACAGTTACGGAATCCGGATTGTGTTGGACGGCGTATTTAACCATACGGGAGTGCATTTTAAACCATTTCAGGATGTACTGGAAAAACAGGAAAAATCCCGTTATGTAAAATGGTTTCATATCAATCATTATCCGGTGGAACCCAGTCACCATAATTATGAATGTGTGGGAGCGTATAAATGGATGCCAAAACTGGATACCTCCAATCCGGAGGTCAGGGAATTCATACTAAAAGTAATGTTTTACTGGATTGATCATTATGGAATTGATGGCTGGAGACTGGATGTTGCAGATGAAGTAGACCCTTCTGTATGGGAAGAGGCGAGAATACAGATCAAGGAAAAATATCCGGATAAGATTCTGTTGGGTGAGACCTGGGGATATGCCGGAAAGATGCTGCGAGGCAATCAGATGGACTCTGTAATGAATTATGTATTTAGGGATGCTCTCCGAGATTACATAGCAGAAAAGTCAATTTCCGTAACAGAGTTTGACAGTAGACTAAATCATATGCTGGCTTATTACAAGGACGAGACAAATTGTCTTTTGTATAACCTGATCGACAGTCATGATACAGAACGTTTCCTGTATCTGTGCCGGGAAGATAAAACACTTCTGAAACTGGCAGTAGCATTTCAAATACTATTTCCGGGTTCCCCTGCAATTTACTACGGCGATGAGGTTGGAATGACAGGAGACAATGATCCTGATTGCCGAAGGTGTATGGAATGGGAAGAAAATGCGGATAAAGATGTGAAGAACTGGTACCAAAAAATGATACAGTTGCGAAAAAATTATAGTTGCATTCGATCCGGAAGCTTCAGAACTGTTATTGCAGACGAAACAACCGATACTTATGGATTTGTTCGTAAAGATGAGACTGGAAGCTGTTATGTGATTCTGCATAGAGGAACAAAAAACTGTAAAATAGAATGTCCGGTTTTGGAAAGAGGCGTTTTTGCAGAAGTGCTTTCAGGGGAACTGTTACGAGAGGAAGATATCGGAGAAGCGGAATTGTTGAATGAGGACATAACAGAATACAAGGGCAAAGTTACGTTGCAAATGGAGCCGTATTCTGTAAAAGTCATAATGAGTTCATCGAACTCGAGCAAAAAACAATAGGAGGATGTTTACAATGATGAAGGTAAAGAAAAACAAAAAATTACTGGCAATTCTACTCACAACCGTAATGAGCCTGGCAGCCTTAACAGGATGTGGAGAATCACCAGTAGAATCTGAAACTGGCTCAGAGAGTCAGGTATCAGCAACAGCAGAGGCTCCTGCAGCTACAGAAAGTGCTTCGCAGGAAGAAGTTACTATTAATTTCTGGCATCATTATAGTGCACAGTCGGCAGAAAATGAAACTCTGATGAATGTACTGATTCCGGAATTCGAAAAAGAAAATCCGGGAATCAAGGTAAATGCAGTATCTCATGAATGGGCAGATCTGCATCAGAAGATTCTGATCAGCGCACAGTCAAACACGTTACCGGATGTAGCCAGACTGGATAGCGCATGGGTTCCCGAATTTGAGAAAATGGGAATTCTGACAGCACTGGATGAAGAGATGTCTGACTTTAATGATGTCTCCGGTGGCTTATTGGAAAGTGCTATGAGCACAGCAAAAGTGGATGGTCACTTCTATGGATTAGCACTGAACACCAACACCAAAATTCTCTTCTATAATGTGCAGGCTTTCAAGGATGCAGGTATTGAGGCTCCCAAAACCATGGATGAATTTGTTGATGCTGCTAAGAAATTAGCAGGAACCAATGCAAATGGTCAGCAGGTATGGGGATATGATGAGCCGGCACTGGCAGGTTGGAATCTCTGCCCGTTCATCTGGAGTATGGGTGGATCCATTACCAATGAAGAGGAGACAAAGGCATCCGGTTATATCAACAGCCCGGAGACAGTAAAGGCAATCGAAACGCTTGCGGAACTGTATCAGGCAGGTGCAATCACAGGATGGAATGCAGGTGACATTCCGATGACAGATGGTTTTGGAACCGGTAGATATATGATGCTTCTGGAAGGTCCCTGGAAGGTTGCGGAAATGCAAGGCTCTTATCCTGATTTTGAATATGCAACCACGGAAATGCCTGCCGGAGATGCTGGATCCATATCTGTTCTGGGTGGTGAAGATATTGCTATGTTCAATAGTGCAAATAAAGATGCTGCATGGAAATTCATGAAGTTTATGACCAGTGAATTCGCTGAAGAGGAAATGGCAAAATGCGGACAGATCCCTGTCAACAAGGAAGCACTGGAAAGCGATACGGTAAAAGCAGCAGATTATGCACCGTTCCTGGAAGCTATCAAAACTGCAAAATCCCGTCCTACCGTAGCCTGCTGGTCTGAAATGGACAGCGAATTATCTGTAGCGGTTACGGATGTAATGAACGGAAAGAAAACAGCACAGGAAGCTATGGATAAGCTCGCAGAGCGTTTTGATGAACTTCTCGCAGAATAATATTAATTATAACTTGCCATATGTATAAAGTCAAATAGCAGTCCGGGGCAGTATCGTCAGGTGCTGTCCCAACTGTAAAAGAGGTATTTCTATGAAGACATCACGGAAAAGCAAAATACAGATTGGATTATTACTTTTACCCGGGTTACTTGTATTTGGGATTTTTACGATCTACCCTATTTTGAAATTATTTATTATGAGTTTCTTTGAATGGGATTTTGGCAGTATGCTGAGTCATCGTTTTATTGGATTGGAAAATTACAAGGAAGTATTGGGAGATGAATACTTTCGGACTGTTTTTATAAATTCATTGGTATATACGCTTGTGACTGTGCCGGGACAGATGCTGGCTGGATTTTTAGTTGCACTTTTACTGAACCAGATTACACGTTTTAAAGTCGGATATCGGGTACTGTATTATTTGCCAGTAATTACGTCATGGGTAGTAGCGTCTCTGATTTTCAAATATGTGTTTAACACAGAGGGATTATTAAATTATTTTCTGATGAATATTGTACATATTACCAGTGCAAATGTACGATGGCTGGATACCAGATGGGGCGGTATGACAGTAGCAATGTTACTGGGAATATGGAAGGGAATTGGCTGGAATATGGTTGTGTTCCTTGCAGCATTACAGACGGTGCCTACAGATCTCTATGAAGCTGCCGCTATCGACGGAGCCACAGCATGGGATAAAATGTGGAATGTTACGATACCGAGTATCCGGGGAACGATTTTATTTGCGTTAGTAATGCTCACTATTGGCGGATTTAATGTATTTACTTCTATTAAGATGATAACCGGTGGTGAACCCGGGCATCAGACAGATGTTATTCTGACATGGATGTATCATAAGGCATTCAGTACAGGAAAATTCGGCTATGCTGCAGCGTTGTCCTTTATTACAACCGTAGTACTTGCGATACTTGCTGTAATACAGTTTAAACTCATGCAGCAGAAAGATCAATAAGATAGGCAGGTGTGAGTATGAAAAGAAAAACATGGATACAGATATTTCTTCACATTATATTAATTGCCGGATTAATCATTGTTGTGCTTCCTATGGTATATATGATTAGCACATCGCTGAAGCCGAATGGGGCATTGTATGAATACCCCCCTCGATTTTTACCAGCATTAGAAGAGGTGACTCTGGAAAATTACAAATACGTATTGGGACAGGGAAAATTCTATCGTAACTTCTTAAACAGTATGTGTGTATCCGTAGCATCCGTGCTGATTGCAGCAGCGATTGCTTCGGCTCTGGGATATGTAATTGCAAGATTTGATTTCCCGGGAAAAAATTTCCTGTTTGGATTTATCGTCTTAACAATGATCGTGCCGGGACTGACACTTATCGTTCCACAGTATGAACTGGCGGTAAAATTACGTGTAATCAACTCTCTTGTAGGACTGGTTCCTTTTTATGCAGCATGGACAATTCCTTATTCCACATTTATGATAAAGGGTTTTGTGGAAGGGATTCCCAGAGAATTGGATGAAGCAACTTATATGGATGGTGGAAGTGTTTTTACGGTTTTCGGAAGGATCATAATTCCCCTTGCAAAACCCGGAATCGCTTCGGTATCTATTTTCAATTTTTTGACTGCATGGGAGGAATTTCCTTGGGCGAATACGGTTTTAAATGATAATTTGAAACGGACAATGCCAATTGCAATCTCCGGATTTTTTGGAGAACATCAATTTACACAGTGGGGCTATGTCTTTGCATTGTCAGTATTTAGTCTTTTACCCATACTTATCGTGTTTATCTGCTGCCAGAAATTCTTTGTGGCAGGTCTGACAAGTGGCAGTGTAAAAGGCTGATACCATATATTACCTTTCCTTTGCGGTGTTTGCAGTTGCTGGCAGACACCGCTTTTGTTTTGTACAAGATAAAAATCCCTTGTTGTATTTTTCTCAAGAATCGGTATGATAGAAGCATGCGAGGAAATATTTATGTTTAACTTTGAAGAAGAATTAAAAAAGCTCCCCCGCAAGCCGGGAGTATATATCATGCGGGATGACAAGGATGTCATTTTGTATGTGGGAAAAGCCATCAACCTGCACAATCGTGTAAGGTCTTATTTTCGTGAAAATATCGGCAGAGGTCCTGCCATTGACCAGATGGTATCATTGATCGCGCGATTTGAATATATCGTGACGGACTCCGAACTGGAGGCACTGGTGCTGGAGAATAACCTGATCAAGGAGAATTCACCGAAGTATAACACGCTGTTAAAGGATGACAAGACGTACCCTTATATCAAGGTGACGGTGGGGGAGGATTATCCCAGAATCCTGTTTTCCCGTACCATGAAGAAGGATAAGTCCCGCTATTTCGGTCCTTATACCAGTGCTGCGGCGGTCAAAGATACTATTGAGCTGCTGAACAAGCTGTACCAGCTGCGTACCTGCAACCGGGTGCTGCCGAGAGACACCGGACTGGAGCGCCCCTGCCTGAATTATCATATTAAACAGTGCCTGGCTCCCTGTCAGGGCTATGTGAGCAAGGAGGAGTATAGACAGCAGGTGGCGGGAGCACTGGAATTTCTAAACGGCAATTACAGCCCGATTCTGAAGGATCTGGAAGAGAAGATGAACCGAGTGATAGCGATTCTGCCCAAAATTCAGGGAAAAAAAGGTATTCTTCATATGGAGAGTGTGGCTACGGAGTCCAATACCTTTGAAGAAGAACTGGAACAGGAAGAAGTTACTGCTGAGAACTGGAATGGCGGTTATGATGAAGATGGCAATTATACCGGAGACGGCGAGTATGACGAGGATGGTAATTATGTAGGTGCAAAACCGAAGACTGCTCTTGAGGAAGCAATTGAGAACTGGAATGGCGGTTATGATGAGGAAGGGGATTATACCGGAGCAGGTGAGTATGACGAATCCGGTAATTATGTGGGACCGAAGCCTACACAGGAATCTCTGGATGCGGCATCTGATGAGTCGGGAGACGGTTCAGGAGATGAAAGTTCCGCAGATGACCAGAGTTCTGAAACTTCAGAAGATGGAGAAAGTGATTCATCATATGACGACGGAAACTCAGATGATTCAGATGGATATGGTGATTATACAGAAGATAACAGTGATTATCAGGGGGATGATTCTGAGGGATATTGATAGTATATGGAAACTTTGAGATCAGAGAAGGCTCCGTACACTGATACAACATATTTACCGGAATTGCCGAAAAAGAGTGAAAAAAGTATAAAAAAACAAAATTAGTGGTTGATAAATTCACAAAAAAAATATATGATATAGCTATATGCAGCTTGGTATATATATTTGCTGAAATTAAAGATAAAGGATATAAGGTAGAAATAAAGGAGGAAGTACATTGTTAGAGATAATGTCAAATGAGGCGGAATCCTCTGCTAAGATTATTGTAATCGGAGTAGGCGGCGCCGGAAATAACGCAGTTAACAGAATGGTTGAAGAAGCCATCGGCGGGGTAGAGTTTGTAGGAGTGAATACAGATAAGCAGGCGCTCAACGTGTCTGCCGCTACTTATAAAATCCAGATCGGCGAAAAGCTGACGCACGGTCAGGGCGCGGGCTCCGACCCTGAGGTCGGCCGCAAGAGCGCCGAGGAGAGCCGCAACCAGATCGCCAAGGCGCTCGAGGACACCGATATGGTCTTCATCACCGCCGGTATGGGCGGCGGCACCGGTACCGGCGCG
>OHQQ01001089.1_pt1 | contig 13563 bp, 17 predicted proteins | sample 1578211 | NCBI WGS metagenome assembly OHQQ01 (sample SAMEA3879539, study PRJEB24766) | human gut metagenome | biome: human-associated habitat; feature: feces | place: USA | collected 1985/1987
TGTTCACGGGGCAGGCGCACGCCCAGCGATGCCTGCCGAAGATGCAGGGCATCGAGGTCAGGGCGAACATGGCGGACGGTTTCAATCCCGGCGGCAACGACGGCGGGCACAGCTTCGGGGCGGCTCTTTCCACCTACACGAAAAAGGGGAATAAATGGGTGTTCGGCGGCGAGTACCTGTTGAAGAACAACCCTTACAAGGACGGGAAGATACCCGTGGCGCAGTTCACGGCGGAGGGGGGATACTACTTCAAGATACTCTCCGATGCCCGTAAAATCGTGTTCGTCTATGCAGGGGCTTCGGCTCTTGCCGGATATGAATCGGTGAACTGGGGCGAAAAGGTGTTGCATGACGGCTCCACGCTCCATGACCGGGACTCCTTTATCTACGGCGGTGCACTGACGCTCGATGTGGAGTTTTACGTGGCAGACCGTATCGCTCTGCTCGCCAACCTCCGGGAGCGTTGCCTGTGGGGTGGCGACACGAGGAAGTTTCATACGCAGTGGGGCGTGGGCGTGAAGTTCATCATAAACTGACGCTCCGCATGGAACGGACGGAAATCGACGCCATGAGGCATATAGCCCTTGCGGACTTCCTCGCACGGCTGGGGCATGAGCCTGTCAGAAGAAGCGGCAACGAGTTGTGGTATCGTGCGCCATACCGCAATGAGCGCACGCCCTCTTTCCGTGTGAACGTGGCGAAACAGCTCTGGTACGACTTCGGTACGGGCAAGGGCGGCGACATCTTCACGCTTGCCGGGGAGTTTATCGGAAGCAACGACTTCATGGAACAAGTGAAGTTCATAGCGGAAACCGCCAATATGCCTATGCCTGTTCCCGAAATGAGCAGACCAACTTTCCAGCCTAAACCGTCAGAACCTGCCTTTGAAGGAGTGGAAGCCACCCCGCTGTTTCGTTCTCCACTGACGGACTATCTGGCGGAACGGGGCATTCCTTACGGCATTGCATCCCGGTATTGCTGCCAACTGAATTACGGAGTGCGTGGCAAGCGGTATTTCGCCGTCGGCTTCCCGAATGTGGCTGGCGGATATGAAATCCGCAGCCGTTTCTTCAAAGGATGCGTGCCTCCGAAGGATGTGTCGCCGGTCAAGGCGGAAGGCTCTCCGGCTGACTTGTGCAGCGTATTTGAGGGCTTCATAGACTTCCTTTCCGCCGCCACGCTCGGATTGGAAACGGGTGACTGTCTTGTGCTGAACTCGGTTTCCAACGTGGAAAAGGCGATGAGGTATTTAGGCGGTTACGGGCGCATAGACTGTTATCTTGACCGTGATGAATCCGGACGGCGGACGTTGGAAACGCTGAAAGGACACTATGGGGAACGTGTCTGCGACCGTTCCGCCCTCTATGATGGTTGCAAGGACTTGAACGAGTATCTGCAACTGACAACGAAAAAATAAAATGAACAATAACTTAAAAATCAAAGGACAATGAACATACTGAACAATAAGAACAAGAGAACATCAATCTTCAAGGCGTTGGCACTCTGCCTGTTCGCCGCCGTGTCGCTAACGCTTGTGTCGTGTGACGACGACATGGACATCCAGCAATCCTATCCCTTCACGGTGGAAATCATGCCCGTGCCTAACAAGGTGACGAAGGGGCAGACGGTGGAAATCCGCTGTGAACTGAAAAAGACGGGTGACTTCGCCAACACCATCTATACCATCCGGTATTTCCAGTTTGAGGGGGAAGGTACGCTGAAAATGGACAACGGCATCACGTTCCTGCCCAATGACCGCTACCTGCTCGAAAACGAGAAGTTCCGGTTGTACTACACGGCGCAAGGTGACGAGGCGCACAACTTCATTGTGGTAGTGGAGGACAATTTTGGCAATTCCTACGAGCTGGAATTTGACTTCAACAACCGAAACGTGAAGGATGACGGGGCTATCTCTGTTGTCCCCATCGGAAACTTCAAGCCCCTTACACGATGATGCGTGTATTCATGGCTATCCTCTGTTCGCTTCTGGCGGTCTGTTCCGTGTCCGCACGGGACAGCCACCATGAGGGAACGAACGGGCAGGCGGCTATCTACCGGCTACCACCATTTGAGAGGGCGGTGCGATGCACGAAGTATTTTGAGGGCTGGCACTCGGAAAAACATCACCCGTATGTGGGATATGGGCATAAGTTGTTACCGGGCGAAAGGTATTCGGCACGCACCATGACGAAGCGGCAGGCGGACGCGCTTCTGCGGAAAGACTTGCGGAAGTTCTGCGCGATGTTCCGGCAGTTTGGGAAGGATTCACTCTTGCTTGCCACGCTCGCCTACAATGTCGGTCCATATCGGCTTTTGGGGAGCGGAAAGATACCCAAAAGTACGCTGATCCGAAAGTTAGAGGCTGGCGACAGGAATATTTATCGGGAGTATATCGCTTTTTGCAACTACAAGGGAAAACGCCATGCCATGCTACTCAAACGTAGAAAGGCGGAGTTCGCGCTGCTATATCAGCCTTAGCGACTGACAAATTGACTATAAAGGCGTGCTATATTCAAATTGGCACGCCTTTTGCTTATTATCATTAAATAATCTTCGGATTTTCTCGTTAATTGACATCGTTGAACCATTTTTGCCAATCGGTTTCCAAAATACACTTCAAATTGTAAGTGTCGTAAGGGCATTGCAAGATATAGTTATTAACCGTAAAAAGTATAGCGAAAATATGAAGAAAATTTTTAGGAAAATTCAGAAAGGGACAACAAAAATGTTTAGACGTATCAAAGCGTTGGGGGGAATGGAAAACGAAGCAGAAATGTGTAGTTCAACGTTATGAGATAATCATCCCCTTCCACCAAAAATAACGACTCTATATATTTCCCTCCGCAAGTTGCCACTTGCGGATTTTTTTATTTATCGAAGATTGGAACAAAGGTTTCTTTGCTACTTATCAAAACTAAATGATTATCACAAGTGGCATTAATCGTATGTCTTAATCTATTAATAGTCAAGATATGGCTAAGACAACTTTATAATTTCACTTGTGATAATATTTCCGTTCTATCTTTTCGAGCAAAGATTGCTTAGAAAATCAAGAAGTTCATCATCCTTTTCCCATAATTTAGGTTCGGGGTTCTTAATTCCTACGTCCCGATAAGCATTGGCTATGGCTTCATCTTTTTGCTTCCTGCTGACACGAGCATAAATTTCTGTTGTTTGGACAGAAACATGTCCAAGAAAATCACGTATATAGATTGGCTGTACGCCACTCTGTAACAGATGCATTGCTCTGGAATGCCTAAAAACATGGGGACTAACTTTTTCGGGAATCAGTTGGGGATTGTCAAAACGAGCCATATCTGCGTATTTTTTTATGATGTAAGTAACTCCCGGAGTAGATAGTTGTCCGCCTTGTGCATTGAAAAAAAGAGGATGTCTCTCTTTTCCCGGACGACACAACCCGGTTTCATCAAGATAATTCTTTAGGAGTTCCATTATTGGCTCATCCAAAGGAACCAAACGTTTCTTGTTTCCTTTTCCTTTAACCACAACTGAATACGGTTTCTCAAATCTGATACATATTGGCGTGAGGTCTATAAGTTCCTGTACTCTTGTTCCTGAGTTATAAAGTAGGGACAACATTGCAAGATTTCGTCTTCCGATGGGCGTTGATGTGTCTATTTGCCGAAGGATTGCAGCCATACCGTCAACAGAGAGGTGCTTGACGATTTCTGTTGCTCCCCTTTTTGCAGGTATTTGTCTCACCTCAATCCACTGACAGATATGCAAGGGGTCGTCCATAATAAGAAAACAGGCAAAGGAACGCATTGCGGACAAACGTTGATTCCTGCTGCTGATAGAGTTTTTCTTTTCTTCCTCTATCCAGTTGAGGAAACTTGATATGTGAGACCTTGTAAAGTTCCGCAGTGTTATATTTTGAGGTCTGATATCCAAGGTTTTATTATATTCAAGATAAGCCTTGAACGCTCCTCCGTATGCTCTTACCGTTTGCTGGCTTGCACCACGTTCTTTGATGAGGTATTGTTGAAAAAATGCTTCAAGAGACCTCGTGAAATTTTTATATGTATCCATTTTCTTTATACTTTTTGTTTTGATAAAAAAAGATTCACTATCTCAGTTATTGGCATTGTTGTCTTTGCGTCCATAGCCAATAGTTCGGGAAAAGCTGTCGGTGTCAAACGTAAGTAATATTCCGTGTCTTTAGGGTCACAATGTCCCATATATACAGCAAGTTGTGGCATACAGCAGTAGATGTCTTTACCTGCCGCTATCATTTTTTTCATGGTATGCACACATGCGGTATGCCGCAGGTCATGGATTCTTGGCAGATATCCACTTGGCGTAACCTTGAATCCCGAAGCAATTAGAATATTATGGAATCTGACCCTGACGGCTTTTGCATTTACCTTACCACCAATATTGTTGCAAAACAACAAAGCATGTGGAGCATCGACTCCAGCCACTGGTAACATATTCCTGTATCTTATATATTCTTTTATGACAATCTCCATTGTTGGAGTTATTGCACAGTAGCGTTCATGGTTGTTCTTTGTTTTTCTCAAACAGATGGAATGCCTTGTGAAGTCCACATCAATATTGGTAATGCTTAAAGCTTCGCCAATCCTCATGCCTGTACTGTATATTAACCTTAACAATGTCGGCATGACAAGGGCTATAGAACCGGGATTGATACTATAGTCTCGCCATTTGTCCACCGTTGAGAATATTGTGGCTATTTCCTCTTCACTATAAATATAAGGTGTAAAGTCGCTTTTGTAAGGTGGATGCATACCCACAAAACTTATTTTACCCCTCAGATTCAAATACTTTGCAAACAGTATTACACCACGTATGTACAAGGATTTGTGTGCTTCATTGCCCTCAAGACTGTCAATCCAATTATGATAATGTTCACGTGAAATATGTTCACAGCTATATCCAACACCCGCAGAATAGCGTTCAAAGTTACTTAGTATGGTTTTTGCTTCTCCCGTACAAATTCCCTTTATTTCACGTTCATGGATATAGTCCTGCATATAGGGGTAGAGCGAGGAATGAGATTTCAACTTAACTTCAAACATAGAATGCACCTCCTTTCTGTGTATAGTAGGACTTATCTACCGGAGGTACTTCGTGTGAACATTCCATAAGAGAGTCAATGTCCACGTTAAGGTATGCCATTGTAGCTCCTGTACCCGAATGCCCCAATGTTTCGGAAATAGCCTGTATGCTACTTCCGGTTTTCATCATTGATGTGGCAAGGCTATGGCGTAGCGTATGTGTACCGACATGTCTGCCAATTGTTTCAATCCCCGCCCTGTGAATGGCTTTGCTCACCGCACCGGAAAGTGTGGCTGTGGATATCGGTCTGTACGGCTCTACTTGGCTAAGGAACACCATATTGCTTTTCGTTTTAGGACGGGCATGTTTAAGATAATCAATAATGGCATTACCAACATCCGCCAACAACGGTAGCTCCAAATCTTTTCCTGTCTTGCTTTGGAGGATTTTGATTCTATTGTTCTTCCAATCAAGGCTATCTAATTGGAGCTGGCATATATCCGATGCTCTTAACCCTAAACGTGAAGCCAAAAGAATCATCGCATAATTTCTTTTACCGAGCAAAGTACCCCTGTCAAAAGACATTTCTATTTTCTTTACTTCTTCCGCTGTGTAATATGATGGTAACGGCTTCGGTATTGGAGGCTTTTTCCCATATGTTACATGAGCCAAGACCAAAGGAATGACATCTTGCTCTGCCAAATAATTCAGGAATTGGTTTATGAGATAGAAATACCAGTTGTCGGCTGTTCTATGCGAAGCAATCAAATCAATTATCAAGGTTCGGGTTAAGTGCGAGGGAGAATCGCAACCTTTTTCGGATAAGCCATTTACGATATTTGACATTGAATGCTGATAGCGTAATAATGTGACATTCTTACGTTTCTTTGTTTTTATGTGTTCAATAAACCTGTTTGCATAATCCCCCAATTCATTGGACGGGAAATTGTATGTCTTGAGTTTTTTTCGCTGTGCGGCATACGGCAAACCTTGAATGAACCTGTCTATAAGGCTTAACGCACAAGAATACTCCCTTGATTTTCGCTGATTTGGAGAATTATCAGCTTTTGCTATCTTTTCTTGAAAAGCAGAACTGAAATTCAAATCGTAAGAATCAACACCCATATCCTCCATGTATTGGGTTATGTATTCTATGTAACGTAAATACCTGTCGGTCATGTAGGTGGACAGTTTGAAACTCTCAAAGGCTCTTTTGCAGTAAATGAAGAACTCACTGCGTGGAATGGATTTGCAATTATTCATTGTGCATAATTTTTTGATTTCGGCGATATTGCCATATAATCAAAATGAACAATATACAATAATATTATCAAAAGTCTAATTGATTTTCAGATAAATAAAATGTGTTCTTGTGATAATCATTTAGTTTTGATAAGTAGTGTTATAAAAAGATTGTGATAATGCTACTTTCTTTGTCCGCCATCATGCTCACTGAAAGAAAGTAGGGCGGCTTTTGCCGCCCACCTCTCAAAAACGGGTGTAAAGCCCCGTCACCATCGTGAACATTTCCTCCAGCATATCGCAATATATTCCCTCGTGCATTTCGATGTCCTTCGTCTTGCACTCGAATGTCTTTTTGCTGAACGTCCTGCGGTAGAAGCGCATATTATAGAGGTCTGCTCCTGCATCATAGATGATGTCAAGGCGGTTGGCACTCGTCTTGTTCCTCGCAAGGCTCATGCGTAAGCCGTTGCTCATGTCTATGAAGTCTTTGCTTCCCGTCATGGCGGCAAAGCGTCTGCCGCCTATCTGCTCCAAAATTGTCTTCGCTATCATATTCGTTGTATTTTAGGCGTTATGTTTGGGCGGTGTCCGCACCGCCCAAACGTTCAAAACTCTGTTTTCTCGGCAATGGGTGTGTTCCGTTCCAACCATGTTTTCACACACTCCATATTGTACTCGCTCGTTATGACTGCCGTATGGCTGTCAATGGCGGTAAACCGACTGCTCTCATAGTCCTCTACCCATCCTTTAAGGGTTTCAACTCCCCACGCTTCGGCATCGTCAAAGATGTCGTCCAATTCCGTGATGGGCTTGCTGAACTTGACTATCAGCGTTTGGTAGCCTGCTTCGTTCATCGCTTGCCCTCCTTTCCTCTTTTTACCGTCAGCCACTTGTCCCGTGCGGCTCGGCACTCGTCCAACGTGGGTTTCACACAAGAGAACAATTTATGTAAAGCTATCCATAAATTGTTTTATGAACAGTATAATATTATGGAAAGTCACATCTACAATCTACTGAGTTATCAGGATTTCATGCAAATTAAACTTTCCATAATATTATTATCTATTTAACGATTTCAGCCATTCTCTAAGGTCTTCATTCCTTTCCCATAAAGGAATTTCAGTTCGCTGAGGTGCCACGTCGATATATGCTTTTTCTAAAGCCTCTCTTTTTGCTTTACTATCGGCTCTTGCGTAAATGTCGGTTGTTTGCACTGAAGAATGTCCCAAAATATCTCTAATGTAAATAATATTCACGCCTGACTGCAACAAATGCATCGCTTTGCTATGTCGCAGGGTATGACAACTAATAATTGGCGGTATTAAATGGGGATTTGATTCTCTCGCCATTTTCGCATAAGTTTGTAGGATATAGTTTATCCCTGCCCGCGTAAGCTTTTCATGTCGGCTGTTATAAAAAAGCGGTTGCGTTACCCCATTTATTGTATCAATCTTGTAGTCTGTGATATATGTCCGAAGAATCTCAACTTGTTCTTTCATTAATGGAACAATCCTCGATTTACGGCCCTTGCCAAAAATCTGAGCTGTGTATGGAGATGAATGTATTCTGATAGAATTGATTTGCAAATCTGCGATTTCTTGGACTCTCGCCCCCGTATCATACATTAACGAAAGTATTGCGAGATGTCTTCGTCCACAAGGCGTAGTCGTATCTGGCATACTGAGCAGAAGTTTTATACCTTCAACAGTCAGATAGTTCAGTACCCGGCCGCTACTCTTCATCGGTTGTATGGACAGAACCTCCTGCCATTGTCCCATTCGCTCAATATTAAATTGGCGTATGAAACGGACAAATGTGTGTATTGCGGCAAGACGGTAATTTGTTGTGGCGGTAGAACAGTTCCTATTTTCAATAAGCCATTGAATATATCCTTCAACGTTAGATTTGTTAAGGTCATCCAAAGAGAGGTTCCCTATATTGATTTTACGACAAGTTCTCATAAAATCAATAAACTGAACAAAAGCATCTCTATATGAGGATACAGTATTATGACTGTAATTACGCTCATTTGTAAGAAATTCCTGAAAAAACTTACTTACAAGCATGGAGAATTGTATGGCAGTTCGTTTACTCATGTCGTACTATTTTGGGATAAACAAAAGCATTTATTGGAGAAACCTGACGTTCAAGTTCGGGATACATCGCAGTTGTCAACCGAACATACATCTCTGTAGAAAGAAGGCATTTATGCCCAAGATACGCTGACAGTACCGGCATTGCGGTGTATAAATCCTTACCTTCCCTGCATAGCTGTACCATTGAATGGACAGCAAAAGTGTGGCGCAAATCGTGTACTCTCGGACCACACCCTTTACCGCGACGAGGGATTTTACATTTTTCTAAAATCTCTCTGAATCGTTTATAAACTGATGCGGAGGACACAAATTCTCCATCAGGCTTTATGAAAAAGCGGGAGTCTGGGGAATCGACACTTTCCAATGGCAGTTTATTTCTATATTCCTCATATTCAGACAGAACATATATCATTGACTCACTGATTGGGACAATACGATCTGTGCCGTTTTTTGTCTTCCAGACGTGGACATAACGGTCTTCTTTGTTTATGTCTTGATTTCGTAAAGATAGAGCCTCGGAAATGCGTAGCCCCGTGGCGTATAAGAGACGAATAAGGGCCGGCATGATAAATTGAATGCTGTGAATGTGGTTTGTCTTCAATTGCCAGTTGTCGCAGGTGCTGAAAATCCGAGCCATCTCCTCTTGTGTAAAGATATAAGGGACAAAGGTTTTAGGTTCTTTTTTCGGGAGTGATGGTATATATGTACGGTAGCCGTTTCTATTGATATAACGGGCCAGAATCGCCCACACCGTCAATTTGCCATAAATGGTTGAAGAAGTATTGTTTATAAATTTACTTTTCCAGACGGCTACAAGTTCAGGTGTAAATACCGGCTCACATAAAGCGGACTCTAATGCAAACCTGTCAAGCTCTTTAAAACATTTGATATACCACAAGCATTCTTGGCCAGCCTTGGATTTTAATTGGATTAGCTGATACATGAATGGCGCGAAAGCGCTTCTGAACTCAACTTTATTGTTAGTCATAGAACACCCCTCCTTCCTGCATATAAAAGTCTTTACCCACCGAAGGTACAGACAATGAACATTCAGAAAGTGACTTCAGATCAATCTTAAGATATGTCATAGTTGTCTGGGACTTTTTGTGACCCAGAACTTCGGATATTGTTGGAACAGTTGTGCCATTTGCCAACAGACATCCTGCCAGACTATGCCTCATGGAATGTGGACCATGACGTCTTTGCCCTGGTGATATGGGAGATTTTTTGATAATATTCGATACAACCGTTGATATCGCACCTATGCCCATAGCGGTATATGGAGGAACCGAGCATAAAAAAACTTGAGGTAATATTGATTTTGGGCGACCATATTTCAAGTATGCAATTATGGCATTGCCAACTTCCGGTAAAAGAGGTAGTTCTATGATTTTACCGGTTTTTTGCATAATCAACGTTATAAGATTCTTATCCCAGTCAATATTATTGAACGACAAGGCTGCTATGTCTGATGCCCTGAGTCCGAGTCTCGTAGCTAATAACAATATGGCATAATTCCGCTTCCCGACAGAGCCGGAGCGGTCGATAGAGTTTTCAATCGTTGCCACTTCGTCCTTATTATAGAAAGACGGAATTCTTTCTTCTTTACGCACACGCAAAGTTTCAAAAAATTCCGAGAAGTCGGACAATGCCATCTTTTGGGATACCCAGAACTTGAATAGCCCCCTAAGCGATGATATGCAATTACTTAAATCCGTGTCACGCTGGCTGATGTATTGGCAAATATGTGATTCCTGTATGTCGGCAATATGTGTTATCCCATTATGGTTAAGCCATGTCAAGAAACCACTCAGATGTATTCTGTGACGTAACAGAGTGTCCTTGCTTCTCCGAGCCTCTTTTAGCCGATTAAGAAACATCTCCATTTTATCACCTATTGGGAAGTTTAGCGGATGCTCTATGGGAACAGTGCATCTTTTAGGTATTGAACCTTGTTGTAGCATTGCATCTAACACATTAACAGACCTAAGTATGTCTTTTATGTAGTCGTTAAAATGCTCTTTTGGAATACATTGCGCCTTAAACCGGAATCCAATATCTGACGTATATAGCTGGATATTCTCCTCTGCCATAAACTTCAGAATGCCTTTCTTCCACAATGCCTTGTACCGATTAATTCTATCATCGGAATAATTGTGGCACCTAAAGAACAAAAGACATTTGTCCATTAGTTCCGTTATGTTAATGCCTTTCATGGTAATAACGGTATTATATGGTGATTGCAATATTGCTCATATAATTATAATATTATGTAAAGCAATTATGTTCAGTGCCTCCTAATTATTTTAGTTATCAAGCAAATATAAGTTGATTACAACTTAACTTTTCATAATATTGTACTATTCATAAAATAATTCCCCGTCCGTGTGGCGGTAGTCGTATTGCACAAGTGTCCGCTTGCGTCTGCCGATACCCGTTTGGAATTTCTCGTATTTTTCCGTTCCTGCTTCTGTGCAGGTACTTACTCCGTTGATGGTCATTCGTGTACTCATAATCGTTGTTTTTAGATGGTTAGAAATGTACTGACAACACTCTGTTCTGCATCACCATTTCGGGATTGCCCGTGTAGCGTTGGTGCAGGTAGAAATGGTGTGAGCCGAAGCCGTAAAGGAAGAACTTGTCAAGTTCCTGCTTCTCGGCAAAGTCCTTTACACTTGCCCTTAACTGCTCCTCACTCTGACAAAAAGTGAGGAGGTTCATAAATTCAAGGAACATCGTGGGGATTTTATCGTCCCACAAACAAACCATGCTTTCAAATCTTACTTCCATATTGTTCTGTATTATAGGTTGATATTATGCTGCGTTCATCCGCTGACGGATAAGTCCGGTATTGTCCTCCACAAGCCGGATGATGCGGTCGTGGTACTCGGTATTGGAATTGCATACCCCTCTGCTCTGTACCACTTTCAGCGTTTTCAGTGACACTTCTATCGTTTCTATCCGCTTGCCGTCAATGGTGGCGGAAAGGATAAGGGAGTTTGCCTTGTTGTGATAACCACCCACACAATGGTGCATCATCCGCCCTTCTTCTACCATTTCCTCAACGCTCTCTATGACCTTGATGCAGATAAGGTTGTCGGAGAACACAAGTCCGAAGAAGATACTTTTGGCTTTCAGATAGTTCTTCTCGTCCTCAATCGCCTTTTGCCGTTGCTGTTCCGTCCGCTCACGTTCCCTTTGCAGGTTGCGCTTTGCCACCAACTTGTCGTGTTCCGCTTTGAGGTCGGCAGGGCAGACGTACTTCGGGCTGTTCGTGTCCTTGCCAAAATGACGCAGGAGGTCTATGGTGTCGCACCATACGGAGCCGTCCGAAATGGTGTAGCCGTTGCGGATGCAAATCTTGACGGATGCCCAATACCGTCCCATGTCAAAGGAACTGCGGATATAGTGGCGCAACATGGCGTATTGCCCTGCCTTCAAGAGTGTTTCGGCTCGGCTGTCGGAAAGGATAGCCGTGAAAAGGTCATACGGCAGTGTGTTGTGATAGTCCCCCTTGAAGCCGTTGCGTTTCAGTTTGGGGATGAAACGCTGTCGGGGATAGGTACACACAGGTGCTATATCGTATGCGTGAAGTCTGTTGTTCTTGCGCACTTCCATGTCGCTGTATTCAGACCATTGGTCATAATACAACATTGACATACCACGCAGTCGGGCAACGGTCGTTGTCTTCCCATCGGGTGAAATCCACCTCTGCACCACTTCATAAATGGAATACTCGGCTGCTTGCCCTGCCTTGTATCGGTACTTGACGAAGAAGAAGCGTATCACTTGGTACTGCTTGCTGGTGGTGACAATGGAGAAGTATTCGTTCTCGCTGAAGACGCTCTTTCGGGTGCGCAACGCTTCCAACGGCATACCGCAATGGGGGCAGGTGCATCCGCAAAGGGTATCCGCAAGGTCGTGGTCGCTCTTCCACGAATGTCCGCACTCGGTACAGATATTCGTGCCGTCCGCTCTCTTGATTGCGTAGTGCTTGAAGCAATGGCGGAAAGCGTATGCCTTTTGCGTGGCGGTCAATCTCGGTAGTCGCTTGCTCAGATGTGCGACTTCCTGCTGTATGTGTGTTCTTGGTTTCATAAGCCTAAATCAAATAATGAGGGTTCTTGAATGGGTTGGGTGGTCGCTTTGGTGGCGGTTCTCGGTTTGTTGCGGTTCTGCAACTTGCGGAGTTCCTCGTCTTGGTATTGTCGGATAGCGTTCTGCCGTGCTTCCGCCTTTTCCTCTGCGGTGAGTTCCACCACATGGTTCACGGCTACATGACACTGGATAGGCTTGCCCACCTCAATCTCGTTCTCGTCATAGTAGTGTACGGCTTGTCCGTATATTTCCCCGTCCGAGAAGCCGTTGCAACCGCTTTTCTGCACATAGTTCAGAATGTAGGTCACGCAGTCATCTATGTTCTTGGCAGGGTTGCGGTAGTTCTTGGCAAAGAGCGCATCTTCCGCCGCACGTTGCTCCAAATACATCTGTATCGTTCTCTTGAAATGGTCTGTCGTTTTCATATCGCTATCGGTAAGATTAAAGGGTGAATAACCAAAGGATGAAGCCGAAGAAGGCGATAGTGGAAAAGATTGCCACGATTATGCCTATCGCCACTCGGAACATTCCGTTTACTATCTCTCTGACGATACCCCAAAGGATGCCGAACACCCAAAGGGCGGTGCGCATGATTAGGGCGCATATCGCAAGCCCTATGTATTGCGCCACTTGTCTGAAGTCTGCCGTTGCTGTCATATCCTCGCTATTTTTCAAGTTCTACAATGTTGTCTATCCTGCCGTATAGGTATCTGCGAAGTCCGGTCTTGTCCGTTGCCTTGTATTCCGTCCAACGTCCGTATTGGCACACGAGAAACGTGCGGAGTACATCGGAGAAGTCAAACCTCCAGCCTTGCAGGGGGACTGCGCTCTTGAAATAGGTGTTGCTATTCACCTTTTCGGTGAGCCAATCTTTTTCCTCTCGGTTCATCTGTCCTCCGTTGTTCAGTTTTTCACGAAGAATGTAAACCTTACTGCCTTTTAGTGCTTCCAATGTCGGCACTTCCCAAGCCACGAATTTTGTTGCCATTGTTGTTCCCATATCTGTTCTGTTTTTGATTTTTATTTTTTATGCGGATTCAAGAGCTGAGGGAGTTGAGTTTCAAACTATCTTATCTGCCTCTCG
>OHQQ01001095.1_pt1 | contig 13485 bp, 10 predicted proteins | sample 1578211 | NCBI WGS metagenome assembly OHQQ01 (sample SAMEA3879539, study PRJEB24766) | human gut metagenome | biome: human-associated habitat; feature: feces | place: USA | collected 1985/1987
CCTCTCCCCGGGCTATGTTCCCCATGCCGCCGCCTATCTTCACGGCGTCGGCGGTGATGATTCTTCCTACTTTGGAGGAAAGGTTGCTCAGAACGACTTTGCATTCATTGTTCCGGCCGGCATTGAAGCCGAAGGTGCCGAGGTAAATCCAGGTGCCGCCTCCCATTTGCTGGTTTACCTTGAACTGCGTGGTGCCGCCTTTGTGATAGACGGTGTAAAGGGCATCGTCCGCGCTGTTTGGCAAGGTTTGGTAAGAGACGTATACGGCGTATTGTCCGGTCGAAGGAATTTCGGGAATCCATTCGGCGGTGCTTGCGTTTCCTTTCTTGATGGTTTCTATGGCGCGGTAGGTGCCTTCCTTGAAAGGATTCTCAAAGTCTATGTATTGGGGGCGCAGGTGGGCGAAGCCTTGTCCTTCTCCCTGACTCCAGAGCTTGTCACCGGAATTTTCTGTATAGACGGAACGGCCGGTCAGGCAACCGTCATTGTCTACGACAACTTCTGCTATTTGGCTATCCCGTTCACGGGGCATCAGCACATTAGCTCCTGCATTCTCTAACATGGGAACCAGGAAAGGCAGTACATAACTTTGCGTATATAAATCCTCCACCGTCTGGAAGATGCGGGCGCGTTGCCATTCCCAGCGTGTCAGTTTGGGCTCATAATAGAAGCCATGACTCTGCCACAAAGCAATGTGACGGTTCTTTAGTCCATTTGTAGGGGTATAGGGGGTAGAAAGGGCCGTTACTAAAGGTTTTGTCCCGGCCGGATTGAATGTTTTGGCTTTTTTGTCCTTTTTGCTGCGTAGTGCTTGGGGGATTAATTCTTCAATGCTACGCTTATTCGTGCGGATTTGCAGGTTGTATTTTGAAAACTCTGCCGGAAGCAGTGCCTGCACACCTTGATAAATCTCTGTCACATTATCTTCCCGGAAAGGAATATATGCACAGTTCATGTTAGCGAATAATTGCAACGTATTTTCTTCAATGGCGACAGAGTCAATCCGGATGCGCCCTACGGAAACCTCTTTCCGTGCGGTTGCGTCCAGAAACTTACCGATTTCCTGGCGGACATCCGTCGGAAGTCCTTGCGCGCCTCCCGCGTGGGGGAAGAGGGAGGCGGCAAGCAGACTAAGTAAAAACTGACGTCTTACATTCATAGATGATGTATTAAGTTAATTGTTCTTTTTATCTTTCTTAATCAATAGACAGAGACCGATGAAAGTGAACAGTGCATTGAAAATCAGCAATTCGTAGCTGAATTGATAACCTCCGAACCAGGCTTCGGAATTCTTCTGCAGAATGAAGCAGAGAACCGGGGAGGCGATGGCAACTAACGGGATGTACTTGTCACGCACTTGTTGTTTCATGAAAATGCCGAAAGCAAACAGACCCAGGATAGGACCGTAGGTATAGCTTGCCAGAATATATACAGCATCGATGACACTGGTGTTGTTCAGAAGATTGAATACGAAAATGGTGATTCCCATGACAACCGCCATGCCGATGTGCACTTTCTTGCGCATCTTCACAACCGTCTCTTCCGATTTGCCTTTCGTTCCCAGAATGTCTACGGTGAAGGAAGTGGTCAGCGCGGTGAGTGCCGAGCCTGCGGCTGAATAGGCAGAAGAAATCAGGCCGATGATGAACAGTATGCCCACAATGGCAGGGAAATAGTTGCCGGTGGCAATCAGCGGGAACAGTTCGTCACTCTTCTCCACCGCAATCTGCTGGTTGGCGGCAAAGATGTAGAGCAGCACGCCCAGCATCAGGAAAAGCAGGATGACGAAGAACTGCGAAATGACACTGGTAATCATGTTCTTCTGTGAGTCCTTGAAGTTCTTGCAGCTCAGGTTGCGCTGCATCATGTCTTGATCCAGCCCGGTCATGGCAATCATGGTGAAGGCGCCGGCGAGGAACTGCTTGAAGAAGTACTGCTTGCTGTTCACATCGTCGAAGAAGAAGATGCGGGACATGTCACTGTCGGCAATGGTGCTTACCATACCGGTAAATGACAGATTGAGGTCGGAAGCGATATACCAGATGCAGAGTACGACCGACACCACCAAGCAGAATGTCTTCAGAGAGTCTGTCCAGATAAGAGACTTTACGCCACCCTGGAAAGTGTACAACCAGACCAGTGCCACCGTGATGGCCACGTTCAGCAGGAAAGGCAGTCCGAAAGGTTCGAATACCAGCAGTTGCAGCGTCAGGCATACGAGGAACAGACGGACAGCGGCACCGAGCATTTTGGAGATGAAGAAGAACCAGGCACCCGTGCGGTAGGAAGACATGCCGAAACGGTTCTCCAGATATTCGTAGATGGATACCAGGTTCATTTTGTAGAACAGCGGTACCAGCAGATAGGCTATGATGAGCTGTCCGGCAATGAAGCCCAACACCATTTGCAGATAGCCGAAGCTGCTGGCGGCAACCATGCCGGGTACGGATACATAGGTCACACCTGAAATGGCGGAACCGACCATGGCGAACGCCACGACATACCAGGATGACTTGCGGTTACCCACAAAGAAGCCGGCGTTGTCTGCCTTCCTTCCTGCAATATAGGATACCGTGAACAGTATCGCGAAGTAGGCGGCTATGGTGATGATTACGGATAGTGGAGTCATAATGTTTATTTACAATTTGTTCATTTACAATTTACAATTTGCCATGCGGCGTTTCTTTAGTATAAACTGTTGTACCTTCCCATTTACTTTTGAATTGTACCTTCTCTGAAATTGTACATTGTAAATAGTGAATTGTACATGTCTTTATTCTTCGTAGAGCAGGTAGGGCTTGCGCTGTACCTTGAATTTCTCTACGTCGTCTTTCCATCTTGCCTTGATTTCTTCGGCGCTCTTCCCTTCCTTTATCATTTTGCGCACGTAGTCGGTGCCTATCAACAGTTCGAAGAAGGAACGGAAGAAGTGATCGTCCATGTTCAGATTCCGGTAAGCGTCTATCACGTAACTCAGGTCAATACCGCGTTTCCAGATTTCCTCGTCGCTCATGTTGCTCAGGTTCACGCCGTGGCAAAGCTTGCCCAGCTGGGGCGGATTCTTGGCTCCGGGGATGCGGAGGAATCCGGCACACTGTTCGAAAGCCTTGGCACCCATGCGAGGAACTTTCATCAACTCTTTCCGCGAACTGAAAGCTCCATTTTCCGCCCGGTAGTTGACAATGTTTTGAGCCAGTTGCGGTCCCAGTCCGGAGATAGATGTCAATAGATGGCTGCTTGCCGTATTCAGGTTTACACCGACCAGGTTCACGCAATTCTCTACTGTCTGATCGAGCGCTTTTTTCAGCTTTGTCTGGTCTACATCGTGCTGGTATTGACCTACACCGATGGATTTAGGATCTATCTTCACCAATTCTGCCAACGGGTCCATCAGGCGGCGGCCGATGGAGACTGCTCCACGCACCGTTACGTCATAATCGGGAAACTCGTCGCGGGCAATCTTCGAAGCCGAATAAATGGAAGCTCCCTGCTCACTGACTACAAACACGGGTATCTGACGGTCGAAGCTTTGGCTGTTGATGAAATCTTCTGTCTCACGGCTTGCCGTTCCGTTGCCGATGGAAATGACTTCTATCTGATAGGCCTCAATCATCTTGCGAAGTTTCGAAGCAGCCTCGCCGGTCTTGTTGATCGGAGGATGCGGATAGATATTCTCATTATGCAACAGATTGCCTTGTGCGTCGAGACAAACAACCTTACATCCGGTACGGAATCCGGGGTCGATGGCGAGCACCCGTTTTTGTCCCAATGGCGGAGCGAGAAGAAGTTGGCGGAGGTTTTCGGTGAATACGCGAATTGCTTCATCGTCGGCTTTCTCTTTGGATTGGGCGGCAAATTCTGTTTCGATGGAAGGCTTGAGCAGCCGTTTGTAAGCATCCGTTGTGGCTTCGCCCACTTGCCGGCTACATTCGTTGTTGCCACGTACGAATTGGCGTTCCAAACGTTCGATGCAGGCCTCGTCGTCGGGATTGATGGATACTTTTAGCAGGCCTTCCGACTCTGCCCGGCGGATGGCCAACAGGCGGTGGGACGTGCAACGTTTCAGTGCTTCGGAGAAATCGAAATAATCCCGGTATTTTGCCGCTTCTTCCTCTTTTCCTTTCACTACTTTGGCACTAATCTCTGCCTGGCGGCTGAACTGATTACGTACCGCGTTGCGGGCACGTTCGTCCTCGTTCACTTGCTCTGCAATGATGTCACGGGCGCCTTTCAGGGCATCTCCCACATCTTTCACGTCTCCTTTCACGAAGGAGGCAGCCTTGGTACTAAGATTGTTTTCCCTTTGCAACATCAGGATGGTGGCAAGCGGTTCCAACCCTTTCTGGCGGGCTACTTCAGCACGTGTCTTCCGCTTGGGTTTATAAGGAAGATAAATGTCTTCCAGTTCCGTCGGATTCCAGGTGTCGTTGATACGTTTCTCCAGTTCGGCAGTCAGTTTTCCCTGCTCGTTGATGGTGCCGAGAATCGTTTCTTTCCGTTTGGCTATGTCGCACAACTTATCGTGTTGCTCTTTTATTTGCTCTATCTGCACTTCATCCAGTCCGCCGGTGGCTTCTTTACGGTAACGACTGATGAAGGGAATCGTAGCACCTTCACCCAAAAGATGGAGCGTACTACTTATTTGTCTTTCCGGTATACCCAGAAAACCGGAAATCATCTTGTGAAATAATTCCATAATTTGTATTTTTTGAGAGTAAATGAGCGACAAAAATACATATAAATCTGCTAAACCCGACAAGTTTTACTATATTTGCAACTCAATTAATGAATTAACACATCAAAACTGCATAATTATGCTGGGACGTCTTGGATATCTTTTTATCTGTTTCCTTTGGCTTCTGCAGTCAACGGAAGTATTGGCTGTCTCTAAAGATAAGAAACCTATTCTGATTATTTGCTCTTATAATCCGGCAGCACACCAAACTTCGGTCACTATTTCCGATTATATGGATGAATATAGTAAGTTGGGAGGACAGCGCGACATTGTCATCGAAAACATGAACTGTAAAAGTTTCTCGGAGGCTCCGTTATGGAGCGCGATGATGACGCAGATTCTGGCTAAATATCAGGGAGAAAAGCATCCGGCACAAATTATTTTATTAGGACAGGAAGCGTGGGCTGCCTATTTGTCGCAGAGGGATGAAATGCAGGTGAAAGTGCCGGTGATGTGCAGTCTGGCCAGTAGTAATGTGGTGATATTGCCAAAAGATACGGTGGAAAATCTTGATTGCTGGATGCCCGAATCTGTCGATATCTTTGAAGATCATCTGGATATTCCCGAACTGGAATCGGGATTTATCAATCAATATAATATAGAAGGTAATATCTCCATGATTCAAGCTTTCTATCCGAAAACGAAACACATTGCCTTTATCTCGGACAATACTTATGGCGGAGTGACTATGCAAGCGTTGGTACGAAAAGAAATGAAGAAGTTCCCCGATCTGGATTTGATTTTGATGGACGGTCGGAGACATTCTATTTATACCATCGTTGAGGAATTGAGACAGCTGCCCGAAAATACGGTTATTCTGGTGGGAACGTGGCGTGTGGATATGAACGAGGGGTATTTCATGCGGAATGCGACGTATGCCATGATGGAGGCTACTCCTACCATCCCGGCTTTTACTCCTTCATCGGTGAGCCTTGGATATTGGGCGATAGGAGGAGCGCTGCCCGATTATCGGAAAGTGGGAGGAGAAATGGCTATGGAGTCCATACGGATGGATCAGCACCCGGAGGATACGGGGAAGCATCTTTCGATCATTGGCTCTAAAGCGGTATTGGATAGCCGGAAGGTGAAAGAGTGGGGGCTGCACCCAAGCGTGTTGCCTTTTAAAGTGCAGCTTGTCAACCAACCGGTTTCGTTCTATCAGCAATATACTTATCAGATATGGTCTGCTTGTGCTTTGTTCGTGATTCTGGTACTTGGCTTATGTATCTCTCTTTTCTATTATTTCCGTACGAAACGTTTGAAAGATGAGCTTTTGAAATCGGAGAAGGATTTGCGTGTAGCGAAAGACAGGGCGGAAGAGTCTAATCGTCTGAAGAGTGCTTTCCTTGCCAATATGAGTCATGAGATACGGACGCCGTTGAACTCGATTGTCGGCTTTTCGGATGTACTGGCAATGGGCGGTAGCACGGAGGATGAACAGCAGTCTTATTATAAGATTATCAAAACCAATTCGGATTTGTTGCTTCGTCTGATTAATGATATTCTCGACCTTTCACGTCTGGAGGCGAACCGGGTGACTTTGACGTGGGAGGAATGTGATGTGGTGCAGTTGTGTAGTCAGGTGGTTGCTTCTGTTAGTTTTTCACGACAGTCGTCGGACAATCAGTTCTTGTTTTCCACTTCTTTTGAGACTTTCCGGATGGTGACGGATGTGCAGCGTATGCAACAGGTAATCATTAATCTGCTGTCCAACGCCGACAAATTTACGAAACGCGGGAAGATTACCTTGGACTTTTCTGTGAATGAGGAAAAGCAAATGGCTATTTTCTCGGTAACGGATACCGGATGCGGTATCCCGAAAGAAAAACAGGGACTTGTGTTCGAGCGTTTTGAAAAGCTGAATGAGTACGCCCAGGGAACCGGATTGGGATTGTCTATCTGTAAATTGATTGTGCATAAATGGAAAGGAAGTATATGGATCGATCCTGACTATACCGGTGGGGCACGGTTCGTATTTTCGCATCCGCTAAATATAGAAAAAGAATGAAACGAATAGGATTTATTTATGGCTTGCTTTTCTGTCTCATACTGTCTGTTGCGGCGCAGGAAAAGGTGGTGAAGCTGAAGATTGTGGAAACGAGTGACGTACATGGTAATTATTATCCTTACAATTTTATAACCCGCCACGAGTGGAAGGGTAGTCTGGCACGTATTTATTCTTTCGTGCAGAAAGAGCGTGAACAGTATAAAGAGAATTTGATATTGCTGGATAATGGTGATATTTTGCAGGGACAGCCTACTGCCTATTACTATAATTATATAGATACGGTGTCTCCTCATCTTTGTTCGGAAATGATGAATTTCATGAAATATGATGCCGGTAATATGGGGAACCATGATGTGGAAACGGGGCGTGCTGTGTTCGACCGTTGGATAGCCACTTGTGACTTCCCTGTGTTGGGTGCCAACATCATTGATATGTCTACGGGAAAGCCCCATCTGGCTTCTTATAAGGTGTTGGAACGTGATGGCGTGAAGATTGTGGTATTGGGTATGATTACTCCTGCCATCCCTGCATGGCTTTCTGAAAATCTGTGGAAAGGCTTGCGTTTCGATGATATGGAAGAGACGGCACGCAAATGGATGAAGATTATCCGTGAAAAAGAGAATCCGGATTTGGTGATCGGCTTGTTCCATGCCGGACAGGAGGCTTTCAAAATGTCGGGCAAGTACAACGAGAACGCTTCTCTCAACGTAGCGAAGAATGTGCCGGGATTCGATATCGTATTGATGGGACACGATCATGCCCGCGAATGTAAGAAGGTGATGAATGTAGCCGGAGATTCGGTGTTGATTATTGATCCGGCCAGCAATGGAATTGTATTGTCTAATGTCGATGTGACCTTGAAACTGAAAGATGGAAAGGTGCAGAGTAAGGACATCAAAGGGGAGTTGACAGAAACGGAAGCTTACGGAATCAGCGAGGATTTCATGAAGCGTTTTGCTCCGCAATATGAGACGGTGCAGAAGTTTGTATCCAAGAAGATCGGCACTTTTACCGAGAGTATCTCTACTCATCCTGCTTTCTTCGGTCCTTCTGCTTTTATTGATTTGATACATACTTTACAGCTCGATATAACCGGAGCTGACATCTCTTTTGCCGCTCCGCTTTCGTTTGATGCGGAGATAAAGAAGGGGGATGTGTTTGTCAGTGATATGTTCAACTTGTATAAGTATGAGAATATGCTGTATGTGATGACTCTGTCCGGAAAGGAGATTAAGGATTTTCTGGAGATGTCTTATTATATGTGGACGAACCGGATGAAGTCACCGGAAGATCATCTGCTCTGGTTCAAGAAGAAACCTCGGGAAGGTGCGGAAGACAGGGCTTCTTTCCAGAACTTCAGTTTTAATTTCGACTCGGCTTCCGGCATTATTTATACGGTGGACGTGACAAAACCGAAGGGAGAAAAGATTACGATTACGAGCATGGCGGACGGTTCTCCTTTCCGTATGGATAAGATATATAAAGTGGCCTTAAATTCTTATCGTGGTAATGGTGGTGGAGAACTGTTGACGAAAGGATCGGGTATTCCGCAGGAGGATTTGAAGGGCCGTATAATTTTCTCTACGGATAAAGATCTTCGTTTCTATTTGATGAATTATATCGAAAAGAAAGGTACGATGGATCCCAAAGCCCTGAATCAGTGGAAGTTTGTTCCGGAGAAATGGACAGTGCCGGCTGCCCAACGTGATTCTGAATATTTATTCCGGTCTGTTCAATAAGTAACTAAAAGTGTTCATTATGTCTGATAATACTCTTGAACGACTTGTATATCTGATTAAATGCTGGTATATTTGTCGCAAAAAGAGAGAGTATGTATATTCAAAATGTTCCCAAAGTAGGTATTTCTTCGGTAGTTCATTCTAAACATATAGATTCTGACAACATTGATGTTGTTGATAACGATATAGCGCTCTTCGATACGGAGAGCGTTATATCGTTGTATAATGGACCGACTAAACTGGAGGTGTTGACGGTAGGTCTTTGCCTGGAAGGTACTGGTACTTTTAATATTAGTTTACGTGAGTTTCAACTGTTCCCCGGATTAATGGTGATCGCGCTGCCTAATCAGATTGTCGAACAGCGGTGTTTCAGTTCCGACTTTAAAGCAATATTCTTTGCTGTGTCGAAGAACTTGTTAGAGACATTGCCTAAGATCAGTAATGTGCTTTCCTTATTCTTTTATCTGAAAGATTACCCGTGTTTCAATCTTACACCGCAGGAGCAGGAGACTGTGAAGGAATATCATGCATTTATCAGAAAACGGTTGAAGAATAAGGAGGCTTTATATCGTAAAGAAGTGGTAATGGGCTTGATGCAAGGGTTCTTTTTTGAACTTTGTAATATCTTTACCAATCATGCGCCAGCCAATGCTACTACCATGAAAAATAAAAGCCGGAAAGAATATATTTTCGAACGTTTTTATGAGTCTTTAGTGGAGTCTTACCAGTCTGAACGGAGCGTGAAATTCTATGCTGACCAGTTGTGTCTGACGCCTAAACATCTTTCGGGAGTAGTAAAAGAGGTCAGCGGAAAAACGGTGGGAGAGTGGATAGACGAACTGGTGATTCTGGAAGCAAAAGCACTTCTGAATTCTTCAAGCATGAATATTCAGGAAATTGCCGATCGGCTGAATTTTGCCAACCAGTCTTTCTTCGGGAAATATTTCAAGCATTACACCGGTATGTCTCCTAAAGAATACCGGAAAAGCCGCTAAAATCATAGAACACCGGAGCGCACACGGCTTAGTGTTTCCGGTGTCATCAAAAGATAAGAGGCGATGTGTGCCAGAGGTGCACGTTTGATAATTTCCGGATGTGTTTCGAGCAGGAGGTTATAGCGTTCGCGGGCGGATTCAAAGCGCCAGGAGTCTGCTTTAATCTGTGATACAATCAAGGAGTATTCCAGTATCTTTTGGTAGAACATATTGATTTCCCAGTTCTCTTTTGCCAATTTTTGTATCATGTCGCGAGGGAACAGGTAGATAATGGAAGGTTCGAGGGTTTCCACGATTAGCCGGGTGGGTACTTGTTTCAGAAAACTCTCAATGCACATCACGATACATCCTTCGTATGAGAAATGTTCGGTCACGTCTTTCCCATTCTTGTAATAGTACTGCCTAAGCATCCCTTTGCCGACAAATACGATTTCATGAGCTACTTCTCCTTCATTCAGCGCTATTGCTCCTTTGGGAAATTCTTCACGAATCAGTATGCTTTCTATCTGTCGTCTTCCTTCTATACTCATTTCCGGAAAGCGGGAATTTACAACAGCATTTACAGTCTCTCTTAATAATGTATCCATGTCTTTTCTGTCTTGATGTGTGCAAAAATACTAAAAACGGTTGACATAAATCAAGTGTGGTATAAAAAAGATGTATCTTTGTCCGCAAAACCAAGAGGTAAGATGATAATGAATAAGATAATAGGCTTGGCAGTGTTGCTGTTCTGTTTGAGTGGTTGCGTAAGGGATAATGATGCTATTTATTATCCGGTTGGCAACGTGGATGTGGAAAGAGGTGGTCCGGCTTTGGAGGCTGGGAAGGGTGATTTAATAGCCCGTAGTTACAATACCGAAGATTATGTACTGGACACGCTTGCACAATATCCGGGTGATCCGACGCTCGGTAAACTGACATTCATGGTCAGTCTGAAAAACCGGTTGGCAGATCAGGAGGTGAGTGGCTTTAATGGCGTCGGTCTATCCAAACTAACAATGAGTCTTGGATATAAAGACGGCAACTATCCGGCAGAAAGCCAGGTTCCTGTTTATACTTCGTCCGACGTGACTGCCAGTTATGCCATCAAACTCCGTTTAAAGGGAGAATTGACTTTAACAGGAGACGAATGGATGATTGACTATATTTATGCTCAATTAGCGGGTTTATTCCAGCCTTATCCTCCTACGTCTTTCCCGGAAGTGTTTATGTGTAAAGGGGGTGAGCAATCGTATGCTACGTTCGATTCTTTTCGTAGAACCTGGACGTTTGATATTACTTATGATCGTTCCAACCTTTCTTTCAGCCAACTGTATTTCAATCTGTTTGTGAATCTGGCAGGGCAGAAAAGAGAGGATAGAGTACGGTTGAGGATTGATAAGGAATCTTACTTCGAGATCTATAAAGAAAAAGAGGAAATGTAGTTTAACTACATTTCCTCTTTTTCTTTGGTAGTGGGTACGAGATTATACGTACGTGCATGGAAGGTCTTTTCATACACCATCCAAATAAATTATTTGAATATGGAATTACGAATTAAAACGTTTTATTTCCGATGCGGTAAAATCTCCTTCATGTGAAGCACCTCCACCTGTATAGCAACTATATTTCCCATCCTCTGTAATCTCTTTGATTCGCATTTGCTTATTTGTTTTTATTTCTACAACAAGCTCGCCAATATTAAATTCTGTTGGTTGAGTGGGCATTTTCTTTTTGGGGGAGGTGGTTGAAGAAAAGTATCTTTCTTTGATTTCTCTAATGTCGTTTGTCATGCCCCAGATTTTGAAAAATAGGATTAGTTGTAGGATTCCGAATATGAGAATGATTAAAATAATAAATGTTTCCATGATATTTAGTTTTTAGTGATTGTTTAATTTCTAACTATTGTCTGAACTTCTTTTTAAGGCTATCAATAAACTATTAAATAGATGTGATATGGGAGAGTCTTTTTTAGATTTTGGCTACTATTTGCCCCAAAAGAATTAAGCGGTAATAGAGTTTGTTTGCTTTTTCATGTTTACTTGTTTTTTTATATTTTGTGCTAAAGGTAATTGAAATATCAAAACTAGCAAAAGAATTTGTAGATAAGATAATAGATAATAGTAATGAGAATGTTATACTCATTCAAGTATAAGGAATTCTCGAATTGATTGCTGGTAATTTGCGGATGATCGTTATTCAACTTGAAAAAAAACAGTAAAACGTTTGATTTGGTGTAAAGAAGTGTCTTTCTTTGTAGAAGTATTCACAAATCAAAATACATAGTTATGAAGAAAGTTCTATTGTTGCTAGTCGTAATTCTTTCAGTGAATGATTTATTAGCAAAAGTTTTTTTCCTTTTTAAAGAAGTTAACAAGGAATGGAGCATTGGTATAATAGGAGGATATGTGGGATATGGAAGAGGTATATCAAATGGTGCGGTAGGAGTAAGTTTGGCTATAAAAGGTTTTTATGCTGATGTTATGGGATGGCCTTCTTCTCATGAAAATGATATGGGAGTAGATAAGTGGTCTGATAAGATGACTACTGTAGTTCATATAGGCTATCAAATTCCTATTGTGAAGAATTTAAGATTTATTCCAGTTATAGGGTATGCGAAAATAGCATATGGCACTACAGATGGAAGTGATTATACTATATCTGATTCCGGCATAGTACATAATAAGTTTTCAGAGAAAAAAAGTGTTTCGGGGCTAGATTTTGGCGGGATAGCGGTCATAAATATAAAAAAAGTAAATATAAATTTGGCTTTTACAAAATATTCTATTTTAGGTGGGATTGCGCTAGAATTTTAATATTAAATGTATTATCGTGATAGTAGCTTTTAGAAAAAGCTAAGTAATCCAGACCTTTTGTTGTTTCATTCCTAAAAAAAGTTCCGCAATGACTCAATTTGCGGGACTGGTGTCAATAAGAATCTTAACCGAGTTTAAGCGATGTTTGATGAATCATTTCGCTTACGTCCTTCAAAACGTTTAAAAACGTTTGAAGTTCATTATCTGTAAAGCGAGCCTTTTTTTCCGTTTACGATATTGCCGTTAATTCTTTGATATAGTCAGTTTCTTGACTTACCGAAATATTTCTTTGCGATATAGCTAAACGAAATAGCTTCCGGCAATTCTCCGAGTCTATCCCGTAATATAGCTTCTTCTGTTCTTTCTATAAAATCATTACAAGCATCTACGGTTGCTTTTAGTCCAGATTCAGACGCTTTTTTATAGGCTTCTTTCTGGGCTTCTGGCAGCGCGTTATATTTGGCTTGCATTTCTTTTTTGAAAGCATCTCTTTCTTCTTTGGTAGAAAAGGTTTTGAATCGTTCAAAATCCGCTTTCATTTCGGGTGTATAAGCAGGCGTTTATATCTATCATATTTTTAAAGTTAATCCCTCGCCGAAGGGAGGGAGATTAATTACTCTTTTAATTTTTACCGAATTTCATTCATTCATTCGGTCGAGTATGTCATTTATTAATGCTTCTCTTTCTTTTTTATTTTCGGGAAATCCCATAGGCTTCGTGAAATGAAGCGAGAAGTTTTAAATTCTCATATTCTTGTTCTAATTCCTTTCTTTCTTTCTTCATCTTTCATTGGTTAAACATTAAAATTAAGAACTCTTATTTGACTTTATAAAATTAATATGTGTTTGCTTATTGTACAAGTTTTTGGAGAATTATTTTCAATGAATTAATGTAATCTATTACTTTCTTATTCATATTATTATCATTTTTAGTATATATACGCAAATAGTGTGTTAACGGGATAGCACGATAATAAAGCAAGATGAAAATTTGCGCAAAATTTGCATCATTTTCTTTAATAATACCCGTTTATAACGCCTAAAAACGATACTTTGATATAGATATAAGGCAATAAAAAAGCCTCTTACTTGTTTGTAAGAGGCTGATAATCAGATAGTAGTGGGTACGAGAATCGAACTCGTATTACATGCGTGAGAGGCATGTGTCCTAACCGTTAGACGAATCCACCGGCTGTTTGCGGAAGCGGGGGGAT
>OHQQ01001109.1_pt1 | contig 13305 bp, 10 predicted proteins | sample 1578211 | NCBI WGS metagenome assembly OHQQ01 (sample SAMEA3879539, study PRJEB24766) | human gut metagenome | biome: human-associated habitat; feature: feces | place: USA | collected 1985/1987
ATACGCTGGCGGTGGCCCTGTTCGGCCTGCTGCGGGCAGGGGATACCCTGCTGGCTGCTACCGGCCGCCCCTACGATACGCTGGAGGGCGTGATCGGTCTGGACGGCAAGGGCAAGGGCACCGGCACCCTGATGGACTACGGCATCCGGTACGACGAAGTCCCCCTCAAGGCCGACTTCACCCCGGACTACGCGCTGATCGCTCAAAAGGCCCCGGGGGCAAAGGTCTGCCATATCCAGCGCAGCCGCGGCTACCTGCAGCGCAATGCCTTTGATCTGGATACTATTCAGAAGATCGCCGACACGGCCCGTGCCGCCAACCCCGAGATCATCATCTTTGTGGACAACTGCTATGGTGAGTTTACCCAGATGAAGGAGCCCTGCCAGGCAGGTGCGGACCTTGTGGTGGGCAGCCTCATCAAGAACCCGGGCGGCGGCATCGCCCCCACCGGCGGCTATATCGCGGGCCGGAAGGATCTGGTGGAGCTGTGTGCCTACCGCCTGAACGCCCCCGGTCTGGGCAAGGAGCTGGGCTGTACGCTGGAAACGCCCCGTGATATGTACCTTGGCTTCTACTATGCCCCCGGCGTGGTGTGTGAAGCCATCAAGACCGCAATCTATGCCCAGTGCCTGCTGGAACTGGTGGGCAAAAAGCCCATCCCGCGCTACTGCGAGGACCACAACGATATCGTGACCTGCTTCGATGCCGATACCGCCGATGCCCTCATCGGCTTCTGCCGCGGCATTCAGGCCGCCAGCCCCGTGGACAGCTATGCCGCACCGGAACCCTCTCCGGAGCCGGGCTATACCGATGAGGTCATCATGGCAAGCGGCAGCTTTACTCAGGGCAGCACCATTGAGCTCTCCTGCGACGGCCCCCTGCGTGAGCCTTACACCTGCTACCTGCAGGGCGGCCTGAACTTTGCCGCAAGCCGTGCCGGTGTCCTGCTGGCCGTTCAGAATGCTTATTTCAAGGATTGATCTTTTCAGAAAGAAAGCGTGAATCAAATGAATCGTGTTACTTCCATTGATGCCCGGATGCTGGAACGCTTTGAGCAGGGCTATGCTGCCCGCCCGGAGCTGAATGTGATGTCCAATGCAGTTTCCCGCACGGCTCTGCCGGACGCGGCCTTTGTGCCCGCCGCCGCTGCCAAGCTGCGGATGGACTTCTCTGTGCTGGTCAAGACCAATAACATCACCAACCAGAAGCAGAGCGGCCGCTGCTGGATGTTCTCCACCCTGAACGTCCTGCGCCAGCGGGTGATCGCCAAGTGTGATCTGGAGGATTTCTCCTTCTCTCCCACTTATCTGGCGTTCTACGATAAGCTGGAAAAGGCAAATCTCTTCCTTGAGAACATCCTCCACTTTGCGGATCAGGATCTGACCGACCGTGAGACCTACACCCTGCTGGGCAGCCCGCTGCCCGACGGCGGCCAGTGGGATATGGCCATCAGCCTGATCAAAAAGTACGGCGTGGTGCCCTCCTGGGTTATGCCGGAAACTGTCCACTCCACCGGCACGGCCAAGTATCTGCCCATCCTGAACCGCAAGCTGCGGGAGGATGCGCTGGAACTGCGGGCCATGGCAAAAGAGGGAAAGGACACGGCCGCCCGCCGCGAGGAGATGCTGGCGGAGATCTACAACGCCCTGTGCATCCTCTATGGCCAGCCCCCCAGGAGCTTTGACTTTGAGTATACCGACAAGGATGAGCACTACCACTGCGACCGGAACCTGACCCCGCACACCTTCCTGGAGAAATATGTGGGCAATGATCTGGATGATTACGTCGTCATCATCTCCTCGCCCATCCATGCGCTGAACCGCACCTACTGTCAGCCCTTTATGGGTGACGTGGTGGAGGAGAATATGTTCTGGCTCAACCTCTCGCAGGAGGAGCTGGAGGATCTGACCATCCGTCAGCTGCAGGCAGGGGAGGGGGTCATGTTCAGCTGCGACTGCCACCCCGACGGTGACCGCGCCAACGGCTATTGGGACCCCGACTGCTTCCAGTACGGCGAGGTGCTGGGCGGCCTGACCTTTGGCATGACCAAGGCCGAGCGGCTGCTCACCCGTGAAAGCACTATGAACCATTGCATGATGTTCTGCGGTGTCAATCTGGACGAGAACGGCAAGGCTGACCGCTGGAAGATCGAGAACAGCTGGGGCGATGCCTCCGGCCAGAAGGGCTACTACATCGGCAGCGAGAAGTGGTTCAAGGCCAATGTCTACCAGATCACCGTCCGCAAGAGCCTGCTGAGCGATGCCCAGCGCGCCCTGCTGGATCAGGAGCCCCTGCCCATGAAGCTGTGGGACCCGCTGGCTTAAATTCAAATAGATGCTATAAAGAAATCCCCTCGTCATAGGCGGGGGGATTTCTCTGTTATGCGGATAGTAGGGGGAGCTTTAACGTGAAGCAGCTGCCCTTGCCCACTTCACTTTCCAATAGGATTTCTCCGTGGTGCAGGTGGGCAAGCTCCTGCGCAATGGTCAGTCCCAGACCAGTGGAGTCGTGCTTGGAAGAGGTGGTGGTGTGGAAATACCGGTCAAATACGGCGGCCTGATCTTCCGGCGCAATGCCGCAGCCCGTGTCCCGGACGCTCACCAGAGCAGCACCGGCCTCCACCCGGCTGCTGACGGTGATGCTCCCTCCTGCAGGGGTGTAGTGAATGGCATTTGTCAACAGGTTCTGCAGGATCTGCTGCAGCCGGATCTGGTCGCCCCACACCGGCAGCTCCGGAGCCGGGGGAGCCTGAAGCACCACGCCCTTCTTCTCAGCCTCCTCCCGGCAGCTGTCACAGACCGCAGCGATGACCTCCCCCAGAGATACCCGGTCCTCGTTGAGCATCACCTGTTTCTGCTCCAGCTTTGCAGCCAGAAACAGATCCTCCGTCAGGCGGCGGAGAAAGGCCGTCCGCTGCTGTAAGGCGGGCAGCAGGGCCGGCAGGGCCTCCGGAGCAGCCTCCAGGGTGTCCAGTCCACTGCTGACCGCAAACAGGGGGCTTCGCAGGTCGTGGAAAATGTTCAGCATCATGCTTTTCCTTGCCTCGGTCTCCTCCGTCAGGGCCTTTGTCCGCTGAATGACCCGGGCATCCAGCTCCCGGGCCAGCTGCTCCGCCCGATCAAATTGCAGGGCATACCGGCGGCAGACGTAGGCCATGCAGCCCAGAGTAAAAGGCGCGTCGTAGATCCGGGCACACCGGAACAGGTAGAAAAACACGCTCTCCTGAAAAAACGGCACGTGCATGCCCGGCAGGACCACCCATACCCGGAAACCAATGGTGATGGCACAGGGAAATAACATCAGCAGGGCAGCGTCGAACCCCCGGGCATACATCACCATCAGAATGCCCAGACAGTAGATCATGCCCAAAAGCAGCCCCACCGCCCGTACACGGCTGAAGGGAACCAGCGTCAGAACAAGATACCCCAGTGTCAGAAGCAGGGAACAGAGCCGCTGCCCGTGAGACACCGGCACAGCCCCTGTCAGAGCGGCACACAGCAGAATACCTGCCAGAACCGTGACGGTAAAGAATCCCCGGCGGAAAAAGACGCTCCAGCCGGAACTTTCCACCGGAGCCAGAATGATCACCAGAGCCCAGAGGGTCAGCACCGTCAGATACAGCAGAAAATACCCCAGCTCCTTCTGAGGCTTGTATCGGTACAGGGCCAGCACCACCGCCCCCAGAGTACAGAATACCGCAATGGCCATCCACTGCAGCACCGTGCGAAAGGTCAGGGCAGCCACTCCTTTTTCCGGGAACAGGGCAGCCCATGCCATCAATTGGGCTTCGGAGTCCATGCCGGGGACCCCAAAATCCGCCAACGTTGGCAGCCGCTGGTTGAACCAGATCCCTGCCAATCCAATGGTCAGTGCCAGTGCCCCGGCAGCAGCCGGAAGCAGAAATCGCTTTTTTATCATAAAAAGACCCCCTGCAAAACTTTGGAGAACCGGTTGAGAACAGCCCGGAAATACGGTATACTAAATATTATAGCAAATTCACGCCGAAAAGGGGAGGGCAAACCGCATGATCCGCATTCTTCTGGTGGAAGATGATCCGGTGATCCGGGACACTACCAGCTATTTCTTGAACTGTCAGCAGAATTTTGAGGTGGTCTGCGCTGACACCGGCGGCGAAGCGCTGAGCCACGCCCGGGAAAAGTTCGATGTGATCCTGATGGATATCCTTCTGCCGGACACCAACGGCATGGAACTGTGCCAGCGCCTGCGCAGCTGGTACCACTGCCCCATCATTTTTACTTCCTGTCTGGACGATACAGACACAGTGGTACGGGCGCTGGAATTGGGCGGCGATGATTTCCTGACCAAGCCCTACAACCACAAAGTTCTGCTGGCCCGCATCATGGCAAACATCCGCCGTGTCCAGATGGATGCCGCAGAGCCCAGCGTCAGCGGCTACCACTGTGCGGCCTTTACGCTGGATTCCAACAGCCATTGCGTGGAAAAGGACGGCCGGAGCATCCATCTGGCCGATATGGAGTACCGTATCCTCACGCTGTTTGTGCGCTATCCCAACACATTCTTTACGGCCAATGAGCTCTACCAGAAGATCTGGGGGAAGGAAAGCCTGGGGGATGTCCGCACTGTGCAGGTGCATATCCATAACCTCCGCAGTAAGATCGAGCCCGACCCCGCAAAGCCCATCTACCTCAAAAATGTCTGGGGCAAAGGCTATATTTTCCGCCCGGAAGGGGAGACGGAAGCCTGAAATGGTTTTGCTGTCTTAAATATCGTTAATCCTCAAAGCGCCCACTTCTTAAGGAAACTTAAGCCGTGGGTGCTTTTTTCTGCTCTGATTTGACCGTTATTTATCAAACAAAGTGAAAAACGGGAATTTCCCAGCGAAGAAACGGCAAAGATGTTTAAGAATTCTTAAAAGACAACAGGCGGACTTTGTGTTAATTTATTATCGAACGAAGTCTGCGCCGTATTGTGGCGGTGCGTTTCGGATAAGAAGGAAAATCAAAGAATAAGAACAGAAAAAGAGAAGAAAGGATCATCCAAGCATGAACAAGATCTCGCGTAAAGGTTTTCTGAAGATCGCCGCTGCCGCTGCCATGTCCGGTGTCACCGCCGGTGCACTGGCTGCCTGCAACGCTGCAAGCTCCTCCACCGCCGCTTCCTCCGGTGCAGCAGGCAGCTACACCCCCGGTACCTACACCGGCACTGCTGAGGGCATTTCCTCTACCGTCAAGGTCACCATGACCTTCTCTGACAGTGCTGTGACCGACGTTGTGGTCGATACCTCCGGCGAGACCGCTTCCTACGGCGCTGCTGCTGCCGAGGAGCTGAAGAACCAGCTGCTGAACGCCGGCTCTGACGAGATCGACGGCGTGTCCGGCTCCACCATCACCTCCGATGCCGTGAAGAAGGCCGCCAAGAGCTGCTTTGCACAGGCAAAGGGAGAGGCAACTGTAACTTCCGTTCAGCTGCCCACCGGTGACGAGACCGATTGGCTGGGCAAGGAGCCTGACATTGACGAGGCTGCCATCACCGAGACCGTAGACACCGATATCCTCATCGTAGGTGCCGGCAACGGTGGTATGCTTGCTGCTGCTTATGCCGCTGCCAAGGGCCTGAACTTCCGTGTCATCGAGCAGAACGGCAATGTGCAGGATACCCGTCACTGGGTGGGTGCCGTGGACGGCTTTGGCGCTCAGGAACAGGGCATCAAGATGGATCGTGCCAAGCTGCTGAGCGAGGTCTCCCGTTACGCCTCCGGCAAGTGTGATCAGCGCGTGGTCAAGACCTGGATCAACGAGTCTGCCGAGATGATCGAATTTGTCCGCTCCATCATGGAGGACAAGTACGGCGTGAAGATGATCTACACCTACGGCGACGAGGCCAAGTGGCCTGCAGAAAACGCCGAGCACAACACCGATTATATGTACCCCGAGATCGAGTATACCTATGATCGCTCCAGTGGTGCCGCCCGGAACGAGCTGCTGCTTCAGTACATTCAGGAGCTGGGCTACGATGTGGACTTCAAGACCAGCCTGGCAAAGCTGGAAAAGAACAGCGAGGGCCGCATTACTGGCGTCATCGCCCAGAGCACCGAGGATGACCACTTTATCCGCTACAACGCCAACAAGGGCGTGCTGCTGGCCTGCGGCGGCTTCCCCGGCAACCCCTACATGATGGAGCAGCTGGACCCGCTGGGCACCAGCGTGACCACCGCCTGCTCCTACTCCCCCGCCGACAAGGGCTACGGCATCCGTGCAGCCGTGTGGGCAGGCGCTAATCTGGACAAGGAAGCCGCTCCCATGCTGTTCGACCGCGGCATCGTTGCCCCCGGTGTGGATGCCGGTTATGTGGACAGCGAGAGCGCCTTTGGCGGTAAGGCCTTCCCCGGCAAGATCCGCCAGTTCAACCCCGGCACACAGCCCTTCCTGAAGGTGAACCGCAACGGCGAGCGCTTTGCCAACGAGAGCAGCCCCTACAACGATATCGTCTACGCCGCTGCCCACCAGCCGGGTCGTGTGTACGCACAGATCAGCGATGCAAACTTTATCGAGGATGCCAAGCGCTTCCACACCATCGGCTGCTCTGCCCAGACCCGCAACCTCGGCGAGGACTACTTTGCCAAGCAGGTCGAGAACGGCGAGAAGGAGGGCTGCTTCTTCAAGGCTGATACCATCGAGGAGCTTGCCGACAAGATGGGCTTTACCGGCGCTGCCAAGGACACCTTCCTTGCTACCGTGGAGCGCTACAATGAGCTGTACGACAAGCAGAACGATGAGGATTTCGGCAAGCCCGCTTACCGCCTCAGCGCCATCCGCACCGCTCCCTTCTACGGCTGCTGGTTGGGTGCCTCTCTGCTGACCACTGAGCAGGGCATTGCCATCAACGAAAAGGGTCAGGCTCTGGACAACGATAACAAGCCCATGCCCGGCCTGTATATCACCGGCGATATGTCCGGCAGCTTCTTTGCCAACAACTACCCCTGCCTGATGGCCGGTGTGGCTATGGGCCGCACCCTGACCTTCGCCATGAAGGCTGTTAAACAGATGGCCGGTCTGGAATGATGTCACTCCCCGGAAAATGAACTGAAAACCGCATAAAAATGCAGCGCCGCTGAAGCCCTGAAAAGCTTCGGCGGCGCTGTTTTACGTTTCCCTCTATACACAAAAAATGTCAGGCAGTCCTCAGCACACGGCGCGGCGGGGAGCGGCCAGAGGCTCGATCACCGGCGGGTGCATCCCTTCCCGGTAGTCCAGATCCCCCTGATCCATGCCGCGGAGCAGTACCTCGGCGGTGGCAATGTTGGTGGCAATGGGTACGCTGTGCATATCACACAGGCGGAGCAGATTCTGCTCGTTGGAGCTGCCGCTGTCGGCCCGGAGCGGGTCGCGGAAGAACAGCACCAGATCCACTTCATCGCAGGCAACACGGGCGGTGATCTGCTGGATGCCGCCCAGCTTTCCGGAGAGGTAACAGTGAACTGGCAAGCCGGTGGCCTGGTTCAACATCCGGCCGGTGGTACCGGTGGCAATGACAGTGTTCCGGGACAGGATACCACTGTAGGCGGTGCAGAACTGAAGTGCAAGTTCTTTGCGGGAATCATGTGCAAGAATGGCAATTGTCATAATTCGCTCTCTCCTTTGTACTAGTGTCGTCATGCGGACATCTGTTTGAAATGGATTGCAGTTGTGAGAAGGACAGTTCCGGGCGCACTTCAGAGCGCCCCGCCAAACTTGTTTCCACACTTTCCAATATAGTTTTACCGCGTCGAAATATGGGTTGTCAAGGGGAAAATGAGAATTTTTGCCCTAATTTCCGATAAAAGTACGACTTTGTTTTTGTACAGAATGGAGAAATGAAAAATACATCATGGCACAAACGAAAAAATAATTTTCGAAATTTTGGGGCGAAAGTGTTTCTATAGCAAAAACAGTCCATCCCTGCAAAACAAAAATACAGGCCGCTGTCCTTCCACGGCGGCCTGTGAGAAAAAAACGGAAAAATGTTTTCGCAATTGAACGGTTCAGCGGATCTGACCGCTGCCGTGAATGATGTACTTGTAGCTGCACAGCTCTTCCAGCCCCATGGGGCCCCGGGCGTGGAGCTTCTGGGTGGAAATGCCCATCTCGCACCCCAGCCCGAACTCCCCGCCATCGGTAAAGCGGGTGGAGCAGTTGACGTAGACCGCCGCACTGTCCACCGCAGCCGTAAAGAGGGCGGCATGGGCCTCGTTCCGGGTCAGGATGGCTTCGCTGTGGCCGGTGGAGTGCGCGGCGATGTGGACGACGGCCTCCTCCACGCTGTCCACGACCTTGACAGCCAGGATGTAGTCCAGGAACTCGGTGTCAAAATCGGCAGGGCCTGCAGGGGTGCCGGGGATGATGGCGGCGGCACGCGGGTCCAGCCGCAGCTCCACCGGGCGCGGTCAGGGCCCAGCCGCCGGGCCAGTTTGGGCAGGAACTCTGCCGCAATGTTACGGTGCACCAGGCACACCTCCTCCGCGTTGCAGACGCTGGGGCGGCTGGCCTTGGCGTTTTCGATGATGTCCAGCGCCTTATCCTGCTCGGCAGAAGCATCCACGAAGATGTGGCAGATGCCGGTGCCGGTCTGGATGCAGGGGACTTTTGCGTTCTCCACACAGGCGCGGATGAGCCCGGCCCCGCCGCGCGGGATGAGCAGATCCACATAGCCCACCGCCGTCATCAGGGCGTTGGCCGAGGCGTGGGTGGTGTCCTCGATCAGGCAGACCGCTGTTTCGGGCAGGCCGTTTGCCCGCAGACCCTCCCGCAGAGCCGCTACAATGGCGTTGGCACTGCGCCATGCCTCCCTGCCGCACCGCAGGATGCAGGCATTGCCGCTCTTGATGGCAAGGGCAGCGGCATCGCTGGTCACGTTGGGGCGGCTCTCGTAGATGATGGCGATCACGCCCATGGGTACGGCGGTCTTATCGATGACCAGCCCGTTGGGGCGCTCCACCCGGCGCAGAACTTTGCCCACCGGGTCGGGCAGATCAGCCACTTCCCGGATGCCCTTTGCCATGGCGCTGATGCGTTCCGGTGTCAGGGCCAGCCGGTCCAGCATGACCTCCGAGATGTGCCCCCTGGCGGCTTCCAGATCGGCGGCATTAGCCTCCAGAATGGCCTGCTGGCGGGCAGGGGAGCAGAGCGCCTCTGCCATGCCCAGCAGGGCGGCGCAGCGTACCTCGCCCGAGGAAAGGCCCAGCGCGCTTCTGGCTGCGCGGGCGGCTTCCAGGATCTCCTGTGTCCTCATGGATCAGCCCTCCTTTCTGCCCGCAAAGCGGGTGCCTGCGGGTCTGCCGTCTGCAATGTCGTAGAGCAGCTCCGGGTGGGAACCGTTGGCAATCACCATGTCCGCGCCCTCTGCCGTTACCATCTGGGCGGCACGGAGCTTGGTGGACATGCCGCCGGTGCCCAATGCGGAGCCTGCCCCATCTGCCAGCGCCAGCACCTCCGGAGTGATGCGCTCTACCACCGGGATGAGCTTTGCGTCCGGGTGGGTGTGGGGATTGGCGGTGTACAGGCCGTCGATGTCGCTCAGCAGCACCAGCAGATCCGCATGGATGCAGCAGGTGACGATGGCGGCCAGCGTGTCATTGTCGCCGATGGAGGTGATCTCATCAGTGGCAACGGTGTCGTTCTCGTTGATGATGGGCAGCGCGCCCAGCTCCAGCAGCCGGGTCAGGGTGTTCTGGAAATTCAGCCGTCGTCCCTCGTGCTCCACATCCACGCCGGTGAGCAGAATCTGCGCCACGTTGTGGTTGTAGGCGGTGAACAGGCGGTCGTAGGTGTACATCAGCTCACATTGGCCCACAGCGGCGCAGGCCTGCTTGGTGGCCATATCACCGGGGCGGGAGGGCAGGGACAGCTTGCCCACTCCCATGCCGATGGCACCGGACGAGACGAGGATGACCTCGTGCCCTGCGTTCTTCAGGTCGCTCAGTACCTTGACCAGATCCTCTGTGTGGCGGATGTTCAGCCGCCCGGTGGAGTGTGCCAGCGTGGAGGTGCCCACTTTGACGACGATGCGCATAAACTTAACCCTTTCCCATTTCCTTTGTCTTGTCGTAAGCGGCAAGCACGGCGTCCATCACCGCGCCCCGCAGGCCGTGCTCTTCCAGCACGCGCACGCCCTGAATGGTGCTGCCGCCGGGGCTGCACACCGCATCCTTGAGCTCACCGGGGTGTTTTCCGCTTTCCAGCACCAGCTTGGCGCTGCCCAATACCATCTGGGCAGCATATTCCTGTGCCTTGGCCCGGGGCAGGCCGCAGGCCACGCCGCCGTCTGCCAGCGCTTCAATGAACTGGTACACCCAGGCCGGGCCGCAGCCGGAAACGCTGCTTGCCGCGTCGATCAGGGCCTCGGGCACAGCGTCCAGCCGCCCGGCGGGTGCCATCAGCTTCAGAAACTCCTGCTCCTCCTCCGCTGTCACATTGGCGGAGCAATACTGGATCATACCTGCCCCCACCGAAGCCGGGGTGTTGGGCATGATGCGGATCACGGGGTAATCTTCCCCCGCCATCTCCTGGATGCGCGCGATGGAAAGCCCTGCCGCCATGCTGCAAAGGATGAAGCGGCTCGGCCGCTCGTTCAGGGTGAACTTAAGCGGAGCCAGCAGAGCCTCCATCATCTGGGGCTTGACCGCCAGAAAGATCAGGTCGGAGCGGCCCGCCACTTCGGCGTTCGTGGTGGTGTTGCAGCCCAGCTCTGCGGCCAGCGCCTCTGCCTTGGCGGCAGTGCGGTTGGCAAGATAAACGTTCTGTGGGGCGGCAGCCTTGCAGACGGCTCGCGCAATGGCACCGCCCATGTTCCCACAGCCTAAAAATCCGATGGTCTTGATCATACTTACTTTCCCTTCCTTTCTCACTCGGAAAGAAATAAATGGAACGCACATTCGTTCCACTCCATCCATTGTAAGCGCCCGGAGCCAGAAAATCAAGAGGGAACCTCCCGGAAACCCGGCAAAAAGGCGGCGGGACGGCTGCAAAATGGAGAAGAACGTGAAAAAAATATCAAAATGAGAGATTTTGAACTTGCAAAACGGGGGGCATTTGCGTTATAGTATAAAAGAAGTATTCTTACTTCTCTGGCCCCATAGGGCGGCCACCACGGTCGGCGGCACAGTGTGTGCCGCTGGGAAAGGATGGATCTCGTGTCACAAACTACAAAAAGGGCGTTGGAGGCATCGCTGAAAAAGCTGCTGCTTCAAAAGCCGCTGAATAAGATCACCATCAATGATATCACCGAGGACTGCGGCGTGAACCGTATGACCTTCTACTACCACTTCAAGGATATCTACGACCTCGTGGATTGGATCATGGTCGAGGATGCCGCCAAGGCATTGGAGGGCAGACAGAGCTTTGAGAACTGGACAGATGCCTTTCTGGACATCCTGCATCAGGTGCAGGACAACAAGGTTCTGGTGATGAATGTTTACCGCTCCGTGAGCCGTGAGCAGTTGGAACAGTACTTATATAAACTGCTGGACTCCATGCTGCGGGACTTTGTGGACCGCAGTGCGCAGGGCTTTACCGTGCAGGATTCCGACAAGCAGTTCATCATCGACTTTTACAAATACGCGCTGGTGGGCATGGCACTGGAATGGATCCGCAGGGATATGAAGGAGGACCCCGTCCGGATGACCGAGCGGCTGAATGTTCTGCTCCACGGCGAGCTTGAGCGGGCGCTCCGCCGCTTCCGCACCGACCGCAGCCCCGCAGATCTTGACGACTGACAATATTTTATCAATCCGGGCACCGTGATGGGTTTTCCATCACGGTGCTTTTTCTGTTTATGGCCTTCCGTTTGACAAAATGTTACAGTATGGTCAGCGCAAAATGAAAGGTGAAAACCTGGAAACCACAGCAAACGGAGGGAATAAAATGTATTATTCCAGCGGGAACTATGAGGCCTTTGCGCGCCCGAAAAAGCCTGCGGGAGTGGATCGGAAATCGGCCTATCTCGTGGGCACCGGTCTGGCGGCGCTGACAGCTGCCTGCTACCTGGTCCGTGACGGTCAGATGAAAGGGGAACACATCCACCTCTTTGAAAAGGGGGCTATCCCCGGCGGTGCCTGTGATGGCTGCCAGTACCCCGGCATCGGTTATGTGATGCGGGGCGGCCGGGAGATGGATGACCATTTTGAAGTCATGTGGGATCTGTTCCGTTCCATCCCGTCGCTTGAGACCGAGGGCGCAAGCGTGCTGGATGAGTACTACTGGCTGAACAAGGCAGACCCCAACTACTCGCTCTGCCGCGCCACGGAAAACCGGGGGCAGAACGCCCACACCGATGGGAAGTTCGGCCTTTCGGATCAGGGCTGCATGGAACTCATCAAGCTCTTTTTTACCCCGGATGAGCAGCTCTATGATAAGCGCATCACCGATGTCTTTGACGCGGAGGTGTTCTCTTCCAACTTCTGGCTTTACTGGCGCACCATGTTCGCCTTTGAGAACTGGCACAGCGCACTGGAAATGAAGCTCTATCTGAAGCGCTACATCCACCATGTGGGCGGTCTGCCTGATCTGCGGGCACTGCGCTTTACCCGGTACAACCAGTACGAGAGCATGATCCTGCCCATGATCCGCTATCTGGAAGGGCACGGTGTGCGCTTCCATTACAACACCAAGGTCACCAATATTGAGTTTGAGCTGACCGAGGGCAAAAAGCAGGCCAGGACCATCTGCCTGCTGGTGGACGATGAAGCGGAACGGGTGGATCTGACCGAGAATGATCTGGTGTTCATCACCAACGGCGGCTGCGTGGAAAGCACTTCCATCGGCTCCCAGGATCAGCCTGCAGTGTTCAACCCCACCCTCCGGCCCGGCAACGGCTGGGATCTGTGGAAGAAGATCGCCGCGCAGGATGAGGCCTTTGGCCGCCCGGAAAAGTTCTGCTCCGATCCGGAGCAGACCAACTGGATGAGCGCCACGGTCACCACGCTGGACGAACGCATCGTGCCCTACATCCAGAACATCTGCCAGCGTGACCCGTTCAGCGGCAGGACTGTCACAGGCGGCATCGTCACGGCGCGGGATTCCGGCTGGCTGCTCAGCTGGACATTCAACCGTCAGCCCCAGTTCCGGGATCAGCCCAAGGGCCAGCTCGTGGGCTGGATCTACGGCCTGTTCAGCAACACGCCCGGCGACTACATCAAAAAGCCCATGCGGGATTGCACCGGCAAGGAGATCTGCATGGAGTGGCTGTATCATCTGGGAGTCCCCGAAAACCAGATCGAGGACCTGGCGGAGCACAGTGCCAACACCGTGCCCGTAATGATGCCCTATATCACAGCTTTCTTCATGCCCC
>OHQQ01001117.1_pt1 | contig 13211 bp, 10 predicted proteins | sample 1578211 | NCBI WGS metagenome assembly OHQQ01 (sample SAMEA3879539, study PRJEB24766) | human gut metagenome | biome: human-associated habitat; feature: feces | place: USA | collected 1985/1987
CTGACAATATAAATGTCAGCTTAGGGCTTTTTTGTTTTAAAAAACAAATTAAACATTACGGACCAGATTGAGCTCAACAAGGCCGAAGAAAAAATCAGTAAGGAAAAAGCCAAGAGGCTTTTTGACAGCGGCGAAATTGATACCGTAAAAGTTGGTTGTTTTGCCGGTCTGAAGCAGATTCATAAATATCTGTTTGAGGATATTTATGATTTTGCGGGCAAAATGCGTGACGTTAATATCTCCAAAGGCAATTTCAGATTTGCGCCGGTTATGTATCTGGAGCAGGCATTAAAACATATTGATAAAATGCCGCAGTCAACATTTGATGAAATTGTTGAAAAATAATTATATCTACGGTTATTTCCAGAAAGGAAATACTTGAAAAGACCTTTTTTTGTTGCAGCAGTTATCGGACTGGCTGCTGCGTATTTGTCAATATATTCATCTGGATATATTGTATTGTCAGCAGGCGTTATAATTATTGCTTGCTATTTTATATTCTATAAATACAGTAAAACACCATTGTTTTACATTCTGTTTGTTTTGATTTTTCCAATTATGGTAATAAGAACTGAATATTACAGCAGGGGAATGCGTTATCAGGGAAAGCTGACGCAGGACTGTTACGCATATATAAAAGGCGAAGCAGTGTCTGTAATAAAAGGTGGTAACAGTTATGCAACAAGGCTTAATAATGCATTGCTCATTCCTGACTGGGAAAATAATGATGAAAAGGTTAATGAACCGGTAAAATCTGGAATTATTATATATTCGGAAGATTCATTCTGTCATGCTGGTGATTATATCTGGGTGAGAGTAAAACTAAAGGATTTTGAAGAACCAACAAATGAAGGCCAGTTTAATGCAAGAGCTTATTATACATCAGATGGTATTAATTATCAGGGAATTTTTAATAAAACTGTTAATATAACACCATGCGAAGGAACTTTAAAAGCAAGTCTGTTAAATATAGCTGATTCAATAAAAAATGTATATGTTAATACATTTACACAAAAGAATGCAGGTACCATGAGGGCGATTGTGCTTGGGGACAGGAGTGTTCTGGATGATGAGATTAAGGAGTTATACAAGAAAAACGGAATATCACATATTCTTGCAATCAGTGCACTTCATATAACGATGGTTGGTATGCTGGTATACAGGATGCTGAAAAAAATTATAAGCGTAATACAGGCGGCAGTGTTAAGCAGCGTTATAATGCTTTTCTATCTGTATATTACAGGAAACAGCGTGTCTGCCGGGCGTGCTGTCATTATGATTCTTGTTTTTATGCTTGCAGATGTGCTTGGCAGAACAAGTGATGGTGCTAATACGCTTGGATTGGCGGTTGTAATACTAATTATCAAAAATCCTTATTGTATAAGTAACGCAGGTTTTTTAATGTCATTTCTTGCTATGGCAGGAATTATATTTGTAAAGCCGATTTTTTCTAATGAAGAAACAATTATGCTTTTTTTCAGAAAAAAGAAAATGGTATCCATTACAGAAATGTTTATATACCACAATATCATAGATATGCTGATTACAGGCTTGTGTGTTCAGATTGCAACGCTTCCTGTTGTTTTAAGCATGTCAGGACAGATTGCCATTATAAGTCTTTTGCTTAATATAGTAGTTATACCGTTGATGTCAGTTATTATGGTAAGTGGGATATTAACAGGAATTATGGGACTTATATCAATGAAAGCTGCGATATGGACTGCAGGTGCCGGAGAGTACATTCTTGACTTATATAGCTGGTTGTGTGAAAAGGCATCAGGTTCATCAGGTGCAGTTATAGTAACAGGTCATCCTCCGGAAAAAGCGGTTGTTTTGTATTATGTGTTTCTTATTGTATGGTGTGTGATTTATTATATGAAAGTATTTTCCGGTATTTCAGGAAAATATAGAAATGTACTGCCTGTAATATTGTATTTGATTATTACTATACAGTTAAGATATGATACAGGCTGTTCCATGAAGATAAGTATGCTTGATGTGGGACAGGGAGATTCAATAGTTTTGCAGACAAGTGATGGCTTCAATGCTTTATTTGATGGAGGGAGTACAAGCAAGAAGAATATTGGACGGTACAGGATATATACTTATCTGAAATATGCCGGGGTACGGAGTCTTGATTATGTATTTGTGAGTCATCCCGATAAGGATCACATAAGTGGAATATACGAACTTATTGATATGTGTGATAATACATTTGAAATAAAAAACATTGTTCTGCCGCATATTAACGATACGGATGAGACATTATTGGAAATCAGGAAAATGGCTGACAGAGTAGGAATAAATGTTTTATACGCGTGCAGGGGAGATGCTTTATCAGCAGGTAACCTTAGTATAAGCTGTGTACATCCATGTAAGAACTACAATTATGAATCAGCTAATGACTATTCAGCAGTCTATCTTATATCATTTGGAAAATTTTCCATGCTTATGACAGGAGATGCAGAGAGTAAAGCAGAGAAATGTCTGATACAGGATGCCAGAAAGTCAGACAGTGTGGTGGATTTGCAGAAGCTGTCTGGCATAAATGTATTAAAAGCTGGGCATCATGGCAGCAGAGGTGCAAGTTCAGAGAATTTTTTTAAGGTTTGTTAAGCCTGAAACTGCACTGATATCCTGTGGAGTGGATAATTCATATGGACATCCGCATAATGAGACTTTGCAGAGATTAAAAGAGGCAGGTACGAAGGTGTACAGGACTGATGACAGAGGAGAGATTATGGTGCGGGTATGGGAAGATTCATATGCGATTGAAGTGTTTGGTGAGCAAAAAGAATAGAAGATGCATAGCATGCTATGATAAAATATTTTCAACTTGAACCACTTGTACATATCTGATACTATTGTTTAAGATTAGAAACGGAGGCAGCAGGTTTGAAGGTCATAAGTGATGATATTAAAAAGGGCGAATTTAAGAGTGTATATCTTCTGTATGGAGAGGAAGAGTATCTTAAGAAGCAGTACAGAGACAGATTAAAGAATGCTATAGCTGGTGATGATACTATGAATTATTCATATTATGATTCGGATAATGCCAGCGTTAAGAATATAATTGATGTGTGTGAAACGCTGCCTTTTTTTGCCCAGAAGAGACTTGTTATAATGGAAAATACCGGTTTCTTGAAAAGTTCTAATGACGAGCTTGCAGATTATATTAAACATATTCCTGATTATCTTGTTATTGTTATGGTAGAAAAAGATGTGGACAAGCGTAATAAGGTATATAAGGCAGTTGATTCTGTGGGATATGTATGCGAGATGAAGCCACAGACAACTGCTACTCTTGAAAAATGGATAGCAGGGCTTCTTGCTAAGGATAATCTTAAAATAAGCAGGGAAGCCTGTGATTTGATACTTGATAAGACAGGTGCAGGCATGGATTATATAAGGCAGGAAATAGAGAAGCTTGTAAGTTATTGTCAGGGAAGGAATGTTGTGACAGCAGAAGATGTAGAGAAAGTATGTGCAACACAGACAACAAGCCATATATTTGATATGATAAGTGCAATTGCGAATAAGAAACAACAGCAGGCACTTGATTTATATTATGATTTGTTGGAATTAAAAGAACCTCCTATGAGAATACTTTATCTTATAGTAAGACAGTTTAACGGAATATTACAGGTGAAGGATCTTATGTCAAGGGGTATTTCAGGTAAAGAGATTGCATCAAAGATAGGAGCAGCACCATTTGTTGTCGGTAAATATCAGGCACAGGCAAAATATTTTGAGATGAATACACTGTTGGATGCATTGAATGAATGTGCGAAAACAGAAGAAGCAGTTAAGCAGGGAAGGCTTAATGACAGGCTGGGAGTAGAACTTATTATAATTAAATACAGCAAATAAAAAAGAACCCGGTGCGAGTGGGTGTCAGCACCGGGTTCTTTAAATTATTAAAATTCTTATTAAGCCATTGCGTTAACAGCTTTAGTAATGTGAGATACTTTTCTTGCAGCAGCGTTCTTGTGGAAGATTCCCTTAGAAGCAGCCTTCTCGATCTCAGCTATAGCAACAGGGAGAGCTTCGTTAGCAGCAGCCTTGTCACCAGCAGCAACAGCAGCCTCTACCTTCTTGATATAAGTCTTAACTCTAGACTTAACCGCCTTATTTCTCTCAGCTCTTACCTGACTTGTAATTACTCTCTTCTTAGCAGATTTAATGTTAGCCAATCCGTACACCTCCAAATCATAATTCAATAATAATATCTGTTTCGCATTAAAGCCGGACACGGACGATCTAATGTAAACATACTCACACATTTTATAGTACAAACATCTATATGTCAAGAACCAAATGAAGATTTTGGTATAAAAATTTCATTTTTCTACACAATATGTTGGGGAGGTGATGTGAAAAATGGATAATATAGTTGTAAGAACTGACCTTGCAGTAGAGGCAAATGAAGAAGCAATGAATGGAACAGGAAAGCTGCGTGGAATAAGATTAAGAGAAAGCAATAAATCAAGAATGGGAGTGAAGGTCACAGAATTGCAGGTGACAAATCATTTGGGCGAAGCCGCGATAGGAAGACCCAAAGGAACTTATCTTACAATAGAGGCTGATGATATTACAGGCGGAGACGAAGAATATGCAAAAGAGGTTATATCAACACTGACAGGCTATATATTTAAGCTTTTAAAGCGCATGAATAAAAATGTAAAGCCAGAAAAAATTCTTGTTATCGGACTTGGCAACAGAAATATAACATCGGATTCATTAGGTCCTGAGGTTGTAGATAACATTTGTATTAAGATAAGTGAGAGCGAGGAGACTGGTGTGTGCACACTTAGTCCGGGAGTTATGGCACAGACAGGTATTGAAACTGCAGGAATTATTAAAGGCGTTGTAAGTCAGATAAAGCCGGATGTATGCATTGCGATAGATGCTCTTGCTGCAAGAAGTGTGAACAGATTAAATAGTACCATACAGCTTTCTGACCAGGGAATTAATCCTGGCTCAGGTGTTGGAAATCACAGAATAGGAATAACAAAAGACAATATAGGTGTTCCTGTGCTTGCAATTGGCGTGCCTACTGTTATAGACGCAGAAGGCATTATTCAGGGGGCAGGAAAAATGTATGTAACCCCGAAGGACATTGATTCAGACATTAGAAACATAAGTATCATAATATCCAAAGCAATTAACCGTGTTGGTGTTCATATTCATGGCTGATGTGAATACAATATAATGGTAATGAAAAGCAAGGAGGATATATGGGTGATAGAAAGTACAGGCCTGTGTATATGTTTATATTCATGGGCTTAATGCTTATGGTAATAATGATGAATTATAGTTTTAATTTAATATATTATATTCAGAACAGAATTTATGAAAATGCAGTTAAGACATTGTTTCCTGTAGAGACATATTTTGAAGATAATTATGATGAAAATGCCCGTTCTGTGTGGGTTGATTCGGAAAATATGTTTAGTATGGCTGAGGAGGATAAAAAACCTGCTACACAGACGGAAGAGGGGGTTGTGGAGGCAGGTGCTGCAGTTTGTCCTTGGCCTTTACAGGAAAATGCAGCTGGAAATGTTTATAATATTGCAGATTTAAAAAATTATGATTTTCTTATGAAGTTCTATACAGTTACCTCTATCACAAGCCTGACAACACAGATAATGCGTCCGGAGGAATTTCTGGCAAAAGACCTGTCATTGGAGAAAAATGCGGATTCTCCACAGATTCTTATATTTCATACACATTCACAGGAGGGATTTATGGATACGGTTGAGGGAGATACGTCTACAACAATAGTTGGTGTTGGAGATTATCTAACAGATATACTCACTAATACATATGGTTACAATGTTTATCATGATACGAGTGTGTATGATTATGTTGATGGGAAGCTTGACAGAAGCAAGGCTTATACATATGCAGAAGAAAATGTGGCAAAAATACTGAAAGAAAATCCGTCAATTGAGGTTGTAATAGACCTTCACAGGGATGGTGTTCCAGATACTACAAGACTTGTAACCGAAGAAAATGGAGTAATAATGTCGAAGGTAATGTTTTTTAATGGAATAAGCTACAGCAAGGCAAAAGGAGATATAGGCTATCTTTACAATGCAAACAGAGATGATAATCTGGCAATGAGTCTTCAGATGTATCTTTTAGGAGAAGCGTATTATCCGGGGCTGTTACGGAATATTTATATTAATGCATATCGTTACTGTCTGCATATGAAGGGCAGGTCGATGCTTATAGAAGCAGGAGCACAGACTAATACAAGTACAGAGGTTAAAAATGCGATGATACCGGTGGCAGATATGCTGGATAGATTACTTAGTGGTGAAAAGGCATATACGGAGTAACGCGGACGGCAGAGCAGGCGCCCCACAACAAAAAACAAGACAGCGAAGCGCATCTTGTTTTTAACTGACTTATTTCCTATAATGGGTGGTGGAAATGACAGGCGGGATATGTGGTGCAGGTGTGAGGCGAATGTGGAGCTGGCGGATACTGAGAGGATTATGCCTTACAGTGTAGCAATTCCCGCACACGAGGTGCGGGAAAGGTGCATCCGAGCCATGGATGGCGAGTATGCACCGGTTGCGTCCGTCTGACATAAATACACGCATAATCCCACAGTATCCAGACAGTGAAACCCTGAGCCTCACGCCTGCACCACATATCCTGCCGTCCCATCACCACCACACCCAAAGGAGGTAAAATATGAGTAACAACATTTTAGCAGATTTACAGCCACAGGCTGTCTTTAAATATTTTGAACAGATATGTGCAATTCCACATGGTTCAGGCAATGTAAAGCAGATAAGTGATTATCTGTGTGAATTTGCACGCAAGAGAAATCTGTGGTTTAATCAGGACGAAAGTTACAATGTGATAATAAAAAAGCCGGCAAGTAACTGTGAGAGCAAGGCTGCACCTGTTATTTTGCAGGGACATATTGATATGGTTGCCGTCAAAACGAATGATAAGGTTAAAGATATGGAAAAAGAAGGTCTTGACCTGTATATAGATGATGGATATGTCAAGGCTGACAGGACAACATTAGGTGCTGATGATGGAATTGCAGTTGCTTATGCACTTGCTATATTAGACAGCAAGGATATGTGTCATCCGCCGATTGAGGCTGTGTTTACAGTAGACGAGGAAATTGGAATGCTTGGTGCTGAGGTGATTAATACTGACTGTCTTGAAGGTAAAATTATGCTTAACATAGATTCTGAGGAGGAGGGGATATTCCTTTCAGGATGTGCAGGAGGAGCAACTTTAGAGGCTTCTTATCCATTAAAAAAATCGGATATTACAGGAACACAGATGTCTATTAAAATTAATGGCCTTACAAGTGGACATTCTGGAACAGATATAATATGCCAGAGAGCTAATGCAAATATTCTGATGGGACGTCTTCTTTTTGCTGTTAAAGAATGTGTGAATATTGTAAGCATATCGGGTGGTGAAAAAGATAATTCTATAGCTCCATTTGCTGATGCGGTTATAATGACACAGGAAGCAGATAAGGTTGCAGAGCTTCTTAATAATACTGCAAATGTCTTGAAAGAGGAGTATTCGGTTACTGACCCACAGCTTACCATCAAGGTGAATTGTGAAGGAGAAGGCAGCACTTTGGCATGTGATGATGCGACAACACAGATGCTTATAAATGTGCTTAATTTTATACCTGATGGCGTTGTTAAGATGAGTAATGATATCAAGGGGCTGGTGCAGACTTCGCTTAATCTGGGGGTTACAGAGCTGGCTGAGAAAACATTTGCAGCAACCTACTTAATTAGGAGCAGTTCGCAGAGTGAAAAAGAATATCTTACTGATAAGGTTGGAAAAATGACTGAATATCTTGGTGGAACTTATGAACTTAAAGGTGTTTATCCGGCATGGGAATTTAAGAAGAATTCAGCAATCAGGGATATGTTGTGTGAATCTTATAAGAGGCTTTTTGATAAAGAGGCATCTGTGGAAACAATGCATGCAGGTGTTGAATGCGGTATCATGGCTGCCAAGATTGATGGTCTGGACTGTGTATCTTTTGGTCCTGATATAATTGATATTCATACTGTAAAAGAAAAACTGGATATTGCTTCGACACAAAGAATATGGGAGCTTATTCTGAATGTATTAAAGCAGCTTTCATAGTAAATAATTTAATAAAACTATATCTTGTATATGTCGTATTTGGCTGAATTTTTTTTGACGACGGGAAATCAACCGAATACGACATTTTATATACCGTTTACAACATAAATCATACCGTTCACGACATGATTGTTACAATACTATATATATTGTTGACAAATATCTGGGCTAAGTATAACATTTTACCCGTACAAAACATTTGTTAATTTCCATGCGCAAGGGGATAGAAATTTTGAAAGGGAACAGTATATGGAGTATAAGGATTTTGTAGAGTATATTAAGGAGAATGCGGCGTATATCGCAGGAGAAGGTGGAAAGATTACTATTAATCATGTGATTAAGAATAATGGCAGGGAGATGGACGGACTTGTTATTATGGAAAAGGACAGGGATATAGCGCCAACCATTTATCTTGATAGTTTTTATGAAATGTATATTCAGGGAGAGAATATTAAAAAAATTATTAGACAGATTGAGACTATATACAGAGAAAACAGGGATAACATAACATTTGATGTTAATATTCTTAAGAATTTTGACACAATAAAGGATAAGATAGTTTATAAGATTGTTAATTATAAAAGTAATGAGAAACTTCTTGAACAGGTACCACACAAGCGAATACTTGATCTGGCGGTTGTATTTTACTGCCTGCTGGATAATTGTGGTGGAAAGAGTGCAACAGCACTAATATATAATAATAATCTTAAAAACTGGAATGTAACGATTGATGATGTGTATAAAGCAGCATTAAAGAATACCCCGGATTTGCTACATTCCAGAATAAGTTCAATGTCAGCTCTTTTTGACAAATGTGGTGTCAGTGTAGATGGTAAGGAAGTTGATTTAAAGGATTATGTGCCATCGGATATGTATGTGCTTACTAATGAAACAAAGATAAATGGTGCTGCCTGTATTCTTTATGATAATGTTTTATATGATTTTGCACAAAAGCTTGGTAAAGATTTGTATATTCTTCCATCATCTATTCATGAAGTCATTCTTCTTCCAAAGCTGCCTATATTTGAAAAAAATGAACTTGTTAATATGGTAAGAGAAGTTAATACAGAAGGCGTGGCAGCAGATGAAATACTTTCTGATAATGTGTATGAATATAACAGAAATGAAAGACTGATAACTATGTAACATATTCATTAAAATGTACATGATGGGATTCGAACCCACGATCTTCCGCTCCGGAGGCGAACGCTTTATCCAGCTAAGCTACATGTACACAACATATAATAATTTATATGCTTATATACTATACATTATTAAATTAAAACCCGCAACAATTGAATTAATTTTTTTCTTTTGTTAGAATTAATACATCTGTATTTTGATTTGAACTTATCAGACATGAGGATAAGAATTGGAGGAAACATGTCAGAGCGTATTAATAAATATCTGAGTGCCCACGGAGTCTGTTCAAGACGGGAGGCTGACAGGATGATACAGGAAGGCCGTATCACAGTTGATGGCAGAACAGCAGCTATGGGTGAGATGGTAGACGACAATACAATTATATGTGTTGATGGCAGAAGGATTGAGAACAGCACGCCACCACAGGTAGTCATAGCTTTTAATAAGCCTGTTGGAATTGTATGTACAACAACTGATAAACAGGGAAAGAATAACATAGTGGATTTTATCGGATATAAGGAACGCATATACCCTGTGGGCAGATTAGATAAAGAGTCTGATGGTCTTATTCTGCTTACTAATGATGGTGATATGATGGACAGGCTGCTTCGTTCCGTTAATGGTCATGAGAAGGAATATATCGTTTCAGTTAATAAACCAATAAACAAAGACTTTATAAAGAGAATGTCAGGGGGGATATATCTTAAGGAACTCGACAGAACTACAAGAAAATGTGTTGTGGAAAAGATATCAGACAAGACATTCAGAATAATTCTTACACAGGGGCTTAACAGACAGATAAGAAGAATGTGTGCGGAATGTGGATATAGTGTAACTAAACTGACAAGAATAAGGATTATGAATGTGGAATTAGGAGATTTAAAGACTGGTGAGTACAGGGAACTTGACGGTAAAGAGCTTAATACACTTTATGAGCAGATATATAAGTAGGCATATAAGGAGCGGATTATGGAATTATTACAGGAGTATTCAGAACTTAAGAAGACGATAGATTATCATATGGACAGATATTACAATCAGGACGAGCCGGAGATAAGCGATTATGAGTATGATAAGCTTATGATAAGGCTTAAAGAGATTGAGAAAGAACATCCGGAATGGGTGACATATGATTCACCTTCACAGAAGATTGGTGGAACTGTCAAAAGAGAAGCCGGAGTTAAGGTCACACATAATGTACCTATGCTGTCTATTGAAGATGTGTTTTCAGAAGATGCGGTGTGTGCATGGGTTGATAAGGTTCATGCCATGCATCCTGACTGCACATTTTCAGTAGAGACTAAGATTGACGGTTTAAGCATGAGTTTAAGATATGTAAAAGAAGCAGATGGGAAGCTGCATTTGCATTTGGCAGAGACAAGAGGAGATGGTCTTATTGGTGAGGATGTGACAGCTAATGCAAGGGTAGTGGGGGATGTGTTACAGGTTATTGACCTTCCTTATGATTCACTAGAACTTCGTGGCGAAGTGTATATGAGCCATGAAGATTTTGAAAAATATAATGAAGAACAGGAAAGACATGAGAAAAAAACAGCTGCTAATCCCAGAAATCTTGCGGCTGGAACATTAAGACAGCTTGATACTTCAATTACGAAGAAGCGAGGTCTTAAGATGTTTATCTTTAATGTACAGGACGGACCTGATGAGATTATGGAAAGCCACGGCAGGGGAATGGATATATTAAAGGCAGCAGGTGTACCGGTTGTATATCATAAGATATGTAAGACTAAGGAAGAGGTTGTCAGAGCAATTGATGAGATAGGAAGAATGAGAGAAGAACTTCCATATGACATTGACGGTGCTGTTGTAAAGATTGACCATATTGCCTTCAGACAGGAGTTTCCAGCAGGAAGCAAGTATTCAAGCGGTCATATTGCATACAAATATCCGCCGGAAGAAAAGGTTATTGTTATGGATGATATTCTTGTGGATGTGGGAAGAACAGGAAAACTTACATTTACAGGAATATTCCATGATCCAGAAACCGGAAAGCCTGCCAGACTGTGTGGTACAAGTGTATCAAGAGCAACTCTTCATAATCAGGATTATATTACACAGATGAATGTAGGAATTGGAGGAGAATATAAGCTGTTTAAGAGTGGTGAGATTATTCCTAAACTTAATGGCTGCGTAAAGGCACCTGAGCATGTGTTTGAAGCACCAAAGGTATGTCCTGTATGTGGAGAGCCTCTTATAAGAGAAGAGGATACAGCAGATATAAGATGCGTCAATCCTTCATGTGCAGCACAGTTGTCAAGAACAGTAGCATATTTTACATCTCTTGACTGCATGAATATCATGGGGCTTGGTGAAACTCTAGTGGATGCTCTCATAAAAGATGGTTATATACACAATTATGCTGATATATATGCATTGAAAGAACACCGTGATGAACTTATTGAGAAGGGAATCATAGGAAAAGAGAAGAATACTGATAAGCTGCTTGCAGCTATTGAGAAATCTAAAGAGAACACACCAGACAGACTGCTTACTGCACTTGGAATAAGAAATGTCGGCAAGAATACAGCCAAGCAGATTATGAATTATTATGATAATCTTATGGAACTTGCTGATGCAGGTGAGGAAGAACTGCAGAATATTCCGGATATAGGCGCAACTACAGCTAAATGTATACATGACTTTTTCCATGATGAGGCTAATATTGAATTGCTGGAAAGGCTAAAACAGTCAGGTCTTAATATGCAGATGCCAGAGAAGAAAGAAATGTCAGATAAGCTTGAAGGAAAGACGATTGTTGTAACAGGAAGCTTTGATAATTACAGCCGTAAGGATATGGAAGAACTGATTGTTTCTAATGGAGGCAAAGCAACAGGAAGTGTCAGCAAAAAAACTGATTATCTAGTTGCAGGTGAGGCAGCAGGCTCTAAGCTTGATAAGGCTAATTCATTGGGGGTTAAGGTGCTTACGATTGATGAATTTATGGAAATGATAAAGTAAAGAAAATTTTTATGCAGTTATTAAAGATGATATGATATAATCAGACAGCAATGATAACAGAAAGAAGGAACAGTAATGCCAATTAAGATTCAGAGTGATTTACCAGCTAAAGCAGAATTGGAAGAAGAAAATATATTCGTCATGGACGAAAACAGAGCTATTTCACAGAATATAAGACCTTTGGAGATAATAGTTCTTAATCTTATGCCTATAAAGCAGGATACAGAATTACAGCTTTTAAGAGGGCTGTCTAATACACCTTTACAGATAGATGTTACATTTTTGCAGATGTCATCACATGTTTCAAAGAATACCTCAGCTTCACATATTAAAAAGTTTTATCAGACTTTTGAAGAAATTAAGAATAATAATTATGATGGAATGATTATTACGGGAGCACCTGTCGAGAAGCTTGACTTTGAAGAGGTTAATTACTGGGATGAACTTATAACAGTAATGGAGTGGTCTAAGAAGCATGTTACATCAACAATTCATATATGCTGGGGCGCACAGGCAGGATTGTATTACCATTATGGTATTAAGAAGGAATTACTTCCGAAGAAGCTGTCAGGTGTGTACAAGCACAGGGTTATGAATAGAAAAGAGCCTTTAGTAAGAGGCTTTGATGATGTATTCATGGCACCACATTCAAGATATACACAGGCAAACAGACAGCAGATTCTGGATAATCCAAGACTTAAAGTACTTGCAGATTCAGATGAGGCAGGAATATATATTGTTCTTGGTGATGGAGGAAAAGAAATATTTGTTATGGGACACCCTGAATATGACAGATTAACTCTTGATCAGGAATATAAGCGTGATATTGACAAAGGAATTGAGCCTGACCTTCCGGTAAATTATTATCCTGATGATGACTGCAACAGAAAGCCATTGCTTTCATGGAGAAGCCACGCCAACAATCTCTATACTAACTGGTT
>OHQQ01001124.1_pt1 | contig 13127 bp, 14 predicted proteins | sample 1578211 | NCBI WGS metagenome assembly OHQQ01 (sample SAMEA3879539, study PRJEB24766) | human gut metagenome | biome: human-associated habitat; feature: feces | place: USA | collected 1985/1987
ATTTATTGGGTTAATATACAATTTTAATAATAAGCCTCTCTTATATTTAATAACAGATTTCAGTAACTTTGTATCGAACAATTCTAAAAAAAATCTTATGGACAATCATCTTCTCTCACATGCCATCGCTATTGCCACCGAAGCCCACAAAGGACAAAAAGACAAATACGGACAGGAATATCTGCATCATCCCATCCGCGTAATGAATATGGGACGGAATCTGAAAGAAAGGATTGTCGGTATTCTACACGACGTTGTAGAAGATACGGAATGGACATTCGAAGACCTGGAAAAGGAAGGATTCTCTGCCGAAATCATTGAAGCCGTGCGGTGTGTCACAAAGACCTCCGATGAGGAAGATTACGAAGAATACGTCGAAAGATGTGCCTCCAATCCCATAGCCGTTGCCGTTAAGATTCACGACCTGACGGATAATATGGATGTGCGCCGCATGCCCTGCATCGGAGAAAAAGAAGTCACCAGACTCAGGAAATATCTGAAAGCCTACCATCGCCTGATGCCCCTGTATATGAATCATTGATCATTATGCATGTTTCTTTTTCATGAATTTACTACCTTTGCGGCATGAAATTGGAACTAAAAGAAAATCAAGGAGTACCCTCGTCCCTGCTTTGGACGCTGGCCATCATCTCAGGCGTAACGGTAGCCAACATATACTACAACCAACCACTACTGAACCGTATCAGCCGTGACCTGAACATCAGTGAGTTCACCGCCAATCTGATAGCCATGTGCTCGCAGATTGGATATGCCATCGGACTATTGTTCATCATTCCACTGGGCGATTTATACCGCAGAAGAAATATTATCCTCGTAAATATTTCCATTCTGGTAGTCTCACTGCTCACCATTGCTTTAGCTCCCAATATCCACCTGATACTGTTCGCTTCTCTGCTGACGGGTGCCTGTTCGGTTATACCCCAGATATTCATGCCCCTTGCGGCACAATATTCCACTCCCGAAACCAAAGGAAAGAATGTAGGTATTATCCTTTCGGGACTACTGACGGGTATTCTTGCTTCGCGTGTAGTAAGCGGCATTGTAGGCGAATACATGGGCTGGCGGTTTATCTACTTCATTGCCGCGGGATTGATGGTCGTTTGTTTGCTTATTATAATAAGGATACTCCCGGACCTTCCTTCCAATTATCAGGGAAGTTATGCCGGACTGATGAAATCCTTGTTTTCCATCGTCAAGAAGTATCCCCAACTCCGCATAGCTTCGTTGCGTGCAGGTTTCTCGTTCGGATCGTTCCTTGCCATGTGGAGTTGTCTGGCTTTCAAGATGGAGCAGGCGCCTTTCTTTGCGGGAAACAATATCATAGGAATGTTGGGTCTTTGCGGCATAGCCGGGGCACTGACCGCTTCTTCCATCGGAAGATTCATCAATACGGTCGGGGTGAAACGGCTTACTTATATAGGATGTTCGCTGATAATCAGTGCATGGATAGTGCTCTATGCGGGACAATATAGTTATGCAGGTATCATAGCCGGTATTCTGTTGATAGATATAGGGATGCAATGCATCCAGCTCAGCAATCAGACAAGTGCTTTTGCCCTTTGTCCGCAGGCATCCAATCGCATCAATACTATTTTCATGACTACCTATTTCATTGGCGGTTCCACCGGAACTTTCCTTGCCGGAACCTTCTGGCAATGGTTCGGCTGGACGGGAGTGGTGGGAACAGGTATCTTGCTGACAAGTTGCTCGCTGCTCATCAATATATTCGCTAAGAAATAACCTCCTTCAGTATTTCCCAACCGGATGCCTTGATATCTACGCATCCGTTCTTCTTAAAGACGGTACCCTCTTTTTCCAGCAACTCCCGTTGTTCGGGCCAGAAAGGGGCCAGTCGTCCCTGACTATTCACTACCCGGTGGCAAGGCAGATTTTGTTCCTCAGGTGCGTTATGCATGGCCTGCCCCACCATACGTGAACACTGGGGCTTACCTATAAGATAAGCAATCTGTCCATACGTCAGCACACGTCCCGGAGGGATGGAGGCGACAACGCTATATACTTCTTCTCCAAAGGATGTTTTATCCATAACCTATATTACTTTGCAATACAATACTTATCAGTCGGAAATAGGATGCCTATAATGAAGATTTTCTCAACGTAAAGAGAAAGTATTCTCAATACGATGAGAAGAACTTCTCAATGCGATGAGAATAAATACTCATCACGGTGAGAAAAGACTCTCAATATAGCGAGAATAACTGAGAATCATAATCTACTGATATTGAGCACATAGTCTTCTTACATAGGTTGACTACTTTTAATCTTATCCCCCCAATGAATTGACTTGGAAAACTCGCTCTCCCTAAAAAGCATAGACCATTATCGGGCAACCATAAATTCCTGTACGAAAGAACAGAAATTAATTATAAGTAGCAAATTTCGGAATAATGTTTTTCAACTTGGTAGCAGAATTTGTCTTTCTCATACCAATTGCCTACCTTTGAGGTGATTCAAGAACAATTAAATCTACACGAATGGTAAACATCGTCCCTATTTTAAAGAACAAAAAGGAGTTCCTCGAACTACTGCTACTTGCCGACGAACAAGAGTCCATGATAGATCTCTACCTGGAACGGGGAGAAATGTATGCTCTCTACGACGGCGACTTAAAGGCGGCGTGTGTGATAACAGATGAAGGAAACGGAGTCTATGAAATCAAGAACATCGCCACTTATCCCCACTACCAACGAAAAGGATATGGAAAACGGCTGATAGAATTTCTATTGGAGCACTACAAAGATCGTTATCATACGCTATTGGTAGGTACAGCAGAAGATACGTACACAGAGGATTTCTACAAACAATGCGGATTTACCTACTCGCACCGCATACCCAACTTTTTTACTGACAACTACGATCATCCCATGTATGAAGATGGAAAGCTTCTGAAAGATATGGTTTATCTCAAAATTAGCAAGAATGGATAATTCTTCTTCCGCTGGTTTCGCCTACCTTTGTGCCAAAACCTGACAAATGAAGGAAGAAACGACATACGGACATCAGGAATTAATCAACCAGGCTATTGATTATATTCATACCCATTTACACCAGACATTATCTTCGGAAATGCTGGCAATGGAGATGAACATGTCCGTATATCACTTTCACCGGCTTTTCAAGTCATATCTGCAAGAGACTATCTCGGCCTATATCACCCGCCAAAGGATGGAAAGGGCTGTGATGTACCTGCAAACACGTGATCTTTCCCTTCAGGAACTATCCGAAAAGGTAGGATATGACACACCGCAATCTTTCTCCAAAGCATTCAAACGGTATTTCGGTTTCTCACCGATAGCATTCAGAAATACATTGCTGCTCGTCACTACAGAAACAACTATGGCAGAGGATATTTCTTCAATCGGATTGCAAGAACCGGAAGTACTGCTCTCCCTACCATGCATGTGGCATACATCCGTATTATCGGTCCGTATGGAGAGAAGGAAAGTTACGAACGCGGTTGGGGAAGTCTTTGCGATTTCCTGAAAGAATGTACATTACAATCGTCCGCTACCCGCTGGTTCGGCATCAGTTTCGACGATCCCACGGTTACGCAAAAGAAGCGATGCCGTTTCTATGCCTGCGCTTCCGTACCACAAAAGATAAAACCATCGGGAGCCATCGGTAGTTTAACGATAGAGAATGGACCGTATGTAGTTTATACCTATCGGGGAAGTTATAAAGGATTGCTTCGAGCTTACACTTATATTTATTCAAAAGAGAAAGAAAGATTGCGAAATGCGCTTTCTTTTGAAGAGTACGTCACGTGGTCGAAAAATCCGTCAGAACAAATCACTAAAATCTATATACCCATTCGTCTAAATCAATAAAAGTATGGCATTCACCACACTAACCCCTGAGAACGTAATGAGCGAACACCTATGTTGCGCCATTGCAGACAAAAAACACCAGACCGGCGTAAACGATAAACGCAACTGGCTGGCAGAGCGTATCAAAGAAGGACACATCTTCCGCAAACTGGATGCGCAGGGAAAGGTGTTCATCGAGTATGCCCCGTTGGAAAAAGCCTGGATTCTCGTAACTGGTGATAATTATTTCTATATTTATTGCCTGTGGGTATCCGGCAGTTACAAAGGAAAGGGATACGGAAAGGAATTGTTACAATCGTGCATCGACGACGCAAAAGCGCAAGGAAAATCCGGCATCTGCCTCCTTTCTTCCAAAAAGAAGAAACCTTTCTTATCAGAAAAGAAGTTCATGTTGAAATATGGCTTCAAAGTAGTGGATACCATCAATGACGAATATGAATTATTAGCTCTTTCCTTTGACGGCACCCAACCGCAATTCACATCAAACGTGCGGAAACAGAGCATTGAGGGCAAAGAACTGACCATCTATTACGGTGTGCAATGTCCCTATATTCCCAATTGTATCGAACAGATATACAATTATTGCGAGAACAATCAAATACCTCTCCGGTTGGTAGAGACAGATACTTTAGAGAAAGCTAAACAACTGCCTTGCATCTTTAATAATTGGGCTGTATTCTATAATGGAAAGTTCGAAACTGTGCACCTGTTGAATGAAGGTTTACTGAAAAAATTGCTGCAATTAAAATAAGAATGTATATTTGTACAAACTCTAATTCAAAAAGATTATGGAAATGAAATTTTGCCAAAGTTGCGGAATGCCGCTCACATCCGATGAAGTATGCGGAACAAATGCTGACGGTAGCCTCAGCGCAGATTATTGCACTTACTGCTATCAGCAAGGTAAATTCGCGCAAGACTGCACCATGGATGAAATGATAGAACATTGTGCCCAGTTTGTAGAAGAATTCAATAAAGACTCGGAGCAGAAGGTAACTAAAGAAGAAGCCATTGCGATGATGAAGCAAGAGTTTCCGAAGCTGAAACGCTGGCAAAAAAACTGATATAACCATCTTTCGCTATACAGGTATTATCCGTTATGAAAGAACTAATAAGCATGTCCAATGAAGAGTTATGGGAACTCTTCCCCATCATCCTGACCGAACATCAGAAAGATTGGGAAAGATTATATAAACTGGAAGAACAGCAACTCCGTGCCATTGTCGGAAAAAACATTGTCCGCATCCGACATATAGGAAGCACGGCAGTTAAAGATTTGATAGCTAAACCCACAATAGATATTTTATTAGAGATCGACGGAAAAACTAACATCGAAGAATTAATCGTAAAGATTCAAAGTACAGGTTATATCTATACACATCAACCGGAGAGCCCTGCACCTCACATGATGCTCATGAAAGGATATACCCCTCAGGGATTCAGGGGGCAAGCCTATCATCTACATGTGCGCTATGCAGGTGACTGGGATGAGCCGATCTTTTGCCACTATCTTCAATCTCATCCGGCTCTTGCTCATGAGTATGGAGAGTTAAAACTGAAATTAAAACAGGTTTATGAGCATGACAGAGATGCTTATACAAAAGGAAAAACTGAGTTTATCAGACAGGTTGTCCGACTAGCCCGAGAAAAATAATATGTCCCGCATCGAACAGGAAAAACAAACCGTGGAACAAATGATTCGCCTCTACTGCCGGAAGAAAGAGGGGAACGAAACTTTGTGCCCGCAATGCAGGGAAGTGTTGGAATATGCACATGCACGGTTGTCACGTTGTCCATTCGGAGAAAAGAAAGGTACTTGCCGACTCTGTACCATACATTGTTACAAACCGGAGATGCGGGAACGGATGAGAGAAATCATGAGATGGGCAGGGCCAAGAATGTTGTTATATCATCCGGTAGCGGCTATCCGGCATTTGTGGCAGGAATATATCAGGAAGAAATAAAAATACATCACAAATTACACGGATATTCACAGATTAAGAAGAAGAGCTTTATTGAAACTTCATTATTAAATCTGTAAATATCCGTGTAATTTGTGATGAAAGAATTTTAATTGAAATAATACAAGAACACTGCAATACCTTCGCAACCAAACGAATACTTTGTCCCGACAATACCGCCTGACCGAACTTCATCTGATCCATACCATAATTAACCATCATCTTCAGGTTGTTCACCTCAATAATCTGGTTCCACAGATACGGCAACATAGACAAAGTAAGATAGCCATGCGCAATAGTAGTTTTGAAATGGCTCTCTGTTTTAGCACGTTCCGTATCTACATGTATCCACTGATGATCCAACGTAGCATCAGCAAACAGATTGATACGCTCCTGAGGGAGCTCTACATATTCCGAAACACCGATTTGCTGGCCTACCAGCTTTTCAAAATCCTCGTACGAGTTGATAATCACTTTTTCCATTACTCTCTATTTTATTGATAAATTATAAATTCACGCGCTTTATCCACATATCCGCCATTCGTTTATGCCCTGCAGGAGTAGGATGGATACCGTCCCAAATCCAATAGGTGTCCTGAGAAGCCGGAGCAGTGCCGAGAATTTCATCGAACATCGCATTATAAGGAAGAAATACCGTCTGATAGTCCTTCGCTATCCTCTCTACGATGGCGGCACAGCGACGCACCAGACTATCACGTTCTGCAAAGTCCTCACTCTTACGCATATTGCCGACATTGACAACAAAAGGAGTGCCCAGCACTATCTTCAATTCCGGATTGGCCTGCAAAGAACGGTCAAGCAAGGAACGGTAACATTTCTCCCATCCTTCAAAATCAAAAGGCTCTTTTTTGTCACCCTGCAGATAGTAATGTACATCGTTTGTCCCCACCAAGACGGAAAGCACATCCGGTTTCATTCCAATGACATCCTCTTCCCAGCGTTTCTCCAAATCCCGGAGAGTGTTTCCACTGATGCCACGGTTAAAAAAAGCATATTCCTTTTCCGGGAAATCTCCTTGATAATGACTTGCACACAAATACATATAGCCGCTACCGTAAATATGGTTCATATCCCAAAGGCTTCGTTCCGCAGTCGGTTTGGGCATCCCGCAGGCATTTCCCCAGTTACCGTCCGTGATAGAATCTCCGATAAACAAGACACGCGGGCCGCTTGCATGGAGTAAGAGTGATATGCAGAAAAAAACTATTACAAAGAGTCCAATACGCTTCATGGCATTTTCTTGTTAGAATGTAAAAATTGCAACAAATATACGTCTTATTCCGGCAAGTACAAAAACTCGGGTACCTTTTTCCCATTTCCCAAAAACACATATAACCCTTATTTTTATTTCCGTTCATCACAGATTAATTTGGAAATAATGTATCTTTGTCAATATCTTAATTGTTGTGACAGAACAAAAACATCACTATCAAAGATTCCGGTATGAATTCTAAATTTGATTATGACTTACTGTCAGCAATGATGACCAATGCCAATATGGGATGGTGGGAAGCTGATTTAAAGACCGAAAGCTACATTTGCTCCGAATATATCTCCCGGTTGCTGGGACTGGATGAGGATGGAACCATCAGCTTTAAAGATTTCAACAAACGTATCCTGAAAGAGGAACAACGGCATACTACCACACATTCCTTCGACAATATCCGGCAGACACAAGAGACTGTATATCTGCTCAACACAGTAGAGGGTCCAACGTGGATAAGAAGCAAGATATGCCTGCAGAGAACCGATGAAAACGGTAATGTCAAAGTCTACGGCATTGCCGAAACACAAGACGGTCCCGACATGTCATCGGCATCCCAAGCCTTACAAGAGCGTAACCGTCTCCTCCATAATATTTATAAATATCTTCCGGTAGGAATTGAGCTCTATAACCGAGAGGGAATATTGATAGATATGAATGACAAAGAGCAGGAAATGTTCCATCTCAAACAGAAAGAAGATCTACTTGGAATTAATATTTTCGAGAATCCGATTTTCCCGGAAGAGATGAAAAGTAAGTTAAGAAAACATGAAAATGCAGACTTCACTTTCCGGTATGACTTCTCTAAAATAGGCAATTACTACAAGACACAGAAGAAGACGGGCACCATAGACCTTGTAACCAAAGTCACAAGCCTTTACGACGATAATCACAACCTGACCAACTATCTGCTAATCAACGCAGACAAAACGGAAACGACCGTCGCTTACAACAAAATACAAGAGTTCGAGAGCCACTTTGAGCTTATAGGTGACTATGCCAAAGTGGGATATGCCAATTATGACCTTCTTAATGAGCAAGGCTATGCCCAACGCAGCTGGTACAAGAACTTGGGTGAGAAAACAGAAACACCGTTGTCCGAAATCATCGGAACCTACAATCATCTTCACCCTGACGACCGTACTATCATGCTTGACTTCCTACAGAACGTAAAGAGAGGACTGGCACACAAGCTCAGCCGGGAAGTACGTGTTCTTAAAGAAGACGGTTCTTTCATGTGGACCCACGTCAACATCATTGTAGAACGCTACATGCCTGAACAGAACATCATAGAGATTATCTGCATCAATTACGACATCACCCAATTAAAGCAGACGGAGGCAATGCTGATACAAGCCAAGGAAAAGGCCGAAGAGGCAGACTGGCTGAAATCCGCTTTCCTTGCCAATATGAGCCATGAAATCCGCACGCCGCTAAATGCGATTATCGGTTTCTCCAGCCTGCTGCACTATGTGGAAAACGAGCAGGAAAGGGAACAGTACATCTCTTTGATAAACCACAACAACCAACTGTTGCTCAAACTAATCAACGACGTTCTGGACCTTTCCAAAATAGAGGCCGGACACATAGAGCTCCATTCCGAATGGTTCAATCCGGCAGAACTCATCAAGGAAAGTATTACCGAGTACGAACGGAACGTTCCGGCAGGAGTGAAACTCTTTGCCAGGTATCCGGTAACCCCCGGCCAGATAGAGCACGACCCGATGCGCATCAAACAGATACTGAACAACTTCATATCGAATGCACTGAAAAACACCGTGCAGGGACATATCGAAGTGTACTACGAAACGGACACAGACGGAATAAGAATCAGTGTTTCCGATACTGGATGCGGTATTCCCCCCGACAAACCGGGAATGATATTCAAACGGTTCGAAAAGGTGGACTCTTTTGCCCAAGGTGCCGGATTAGGACTCTCCATCTGCAAATCCATCGTTGAGAAAATGAATGGAGTGATTACCGTAGATTCGACAATGGGAGTGGGAAGCACATTCACCGTGGAACTGCCCTGCCGGACAAGACCATCCTGACAACAAACGAAAAACAATGATTTATGACCGCACAGAAAGAATTTACCCTAACCCCTCGCCGGCGTGGCTTTCACCTGGTGACAGAGGAGATTATACGCAACCTTCCACCGCTTCCGTCTGCCGGAATCCTGCATCTGTTCATCAAGCATACAAGCGCAGGCCTCACCATCAACGAGAATGCAGACCCTGACGTACAGACAGATATGGAAGCCATCTTCAACCGCCTCGTAAAAGAACGGGAACCTTATTACCAACATACATGCGAAGGCGATGACGATATGCCCGCCCATGCCAAGGCAACCCTCAGCGGAACCAGCCTCACCATCCCCATCACCAATGGGCGTCTGAACATAGGTATCTGGCAAGGCATCTATCTCTGCGAGTTCCGCAACCGGGGCGGAGGAAGAAGAATTGTAGCAACCGTCATCGGATAATCCCCTATCATCATGCAGAAAGCCATCATCATCGGTGCCACTTCAGGCATCGGACAAGAAGTAGCCAGGATACTTGTACAACAAGGCTGGCATATAGGTATTGCCGGCAGAAGAGAGGAAGCATTGCATGCCCTGCAAGCCACCGCACCCGACCGGATAGTCACGGAACAGCTGGACGTTACGGAAGAGACAGCGACTCTACACCTCCATAACCTGATAAAAAAGCTGGGAGGCATAGACCTGTTTTTCCTCAGTTCCGGCGTGGGACATCAAAACCGGGACTTACAACCGGACATCGAACTGAACACGGCACGTACCAATGTAGAGGGATTTACCCGCATGGTGACTGCCGCCTTCAACTATTTCAAGGAAAAAGGCTCCGGACATATTGCTGTCATCAGTTCCATTGCAGGCACTAAAGGACTGGGCGTTGCACCGGCCTACTCTGCCACCAAACGCTTCCAGAATACCTATATCGAAGCGCTGGCACAACTTGCCCGGATGCAGCATCTTGATATACACTTCACCGACATCCGTCCGGGATTTGTTGCCACCGATTTATTGAAAAGCGGGAAATACCCGATGCTGATGAAAGCAGACCGTGTAGCACAGCACATAATCAAGGCTTTAAGAGAAAAGAGACGGGTAGTTGTCATTGACGGACGCTACCGGGTACTGGTATTTTTTTGGCGTATGATTCCACGATGGCTATGGGAAAGGTTGCCTATAACGAATTGATTTCGTATCTTCACGTCTCCAAACAGAAATAGGCATACAGACATGAAGAAAAATTCAAAATATATCGTGCTTACCGCTGCCATTGCACTGTGCGCAGGTTCCAGCCTCCCCTTCCTCGCAGGCAGCAGTACGCTGAATCCCGAACGCGATTCCGTGAAATCCGAAGTTCCCTACTGCATAACCTCCCCCAGCGTACCGGACAAGATCACTTTTGCCGGACAAGCTATTGACCTGCTTCGCTACGACCACCGCGAACGTATGGACCGCGAACTGATGTCCTTCACCTACATGCACTCCACCACCATGCTCATGGTGAAGCGTGCCAACCGCTACTTCCCCGTCATAGAGCCTATACTAAAAGCCAACGGCCTTCCCGATGACTTCAAGTACCTCGCTGTGATAGAAAGCAACCTGAACCCGCTTGCCAAATCGCCTGCGGGTGCCGCCGGCCTATGGCAGTTCATGCCTGCCACCGGACGCGAATTCGGACTGGAGGTGAACAGCAACATCGACGAACGATACCATATCGAGAAAGAGACCAAAGCAGCCTGCAAGTACCTGAAAGATGCTTATCAGAAATACGGGAACTGGCTGTGCGTAGCCGCCGCCTACAATGCCGGGCAAGGACGCATCTCCACACAGCTGCAGAAGCAAATGGTGGACCAGGCTGTCGACTTATGGCTGGTAGAAGAGACTTCGCGCTACATGTTCCGCCTGCTGGCAGCCAAAGCAGTCATCAGCAATCCACAGCAGTACGGCTTTCTGTTGAAACGGGAACATCTTTATCCGCCCATCCCCTACACGGAAGTGACCGTCACAACGGGCATCGGCAACCTGGCACAGTTTGCCAAAGATAAAGGCATCACCTATGCCCAACTGAAAGATGCCAATCCGTGGCTGCGGGATACCTCGCTGATGAATAAAAGCGGACGTACATACATACTAAAAATACCGACACAAGCCGGAATGCATTACAACCCCAAGAAAACAGTGCCCCACAATAAGAATTGGGTCATCAATTAATAAAAAAGAAAGAGAGGATACGATGATGATGTTAAACTTTGATTTTGTGCTCAGGTTGCTGGTAGCCGGAATATTGGGTGCCATTATCGGACTGGACCGGGAATACCGTGCCAAAGAAGCAGGCTACCGCACCCATTTCCTGGTATCATTGGGAAGCGCGCTCATCATGATTGTATCCCAATATGGTTTTCAGGAAATCATCAAGGAAAGCAGTGTGACGCTGGACCCCAGCCGTGTTGCCGCACAAGTAGTCAGCGGTATCGGATTCATCGGTGCGGGTACCATCATTTTCCAGAAACAGATAGTCAGGGGACTGACAACAGCCGCAGGAATATGGGCTACTGCAGGCATCGGATTGGCAGTAGGTGCAGGAATGTACACCATCAGCATTGCCGCCACCCTGCTGACTCTGGCAGGGCTCGAACTGTTGAGCCTTATTTTCAAAAGCATTGGCATGAAAAGTTCCGTGATAACCTTTTCCACTTCCAGCAAAGAGATACTGCCGCAAGTGTCCCGGCGATTCAACTCCAAAGACTATCTGGTGGTGTCCTACAACCTGGACCGGCAAGTGCAGGGAGAGTACACCAACTATCAAGTGACCATGGTCATCAAATCCAAGAAAAGCTATGATGAGGGATATTTGCTGCAACTGATGCAGGAATTTCCCGAAGTGACAGTGGAGAAAATCGAATAAAGGGAATCACTGCTGTTTTTCCGTCAGATATTTCCAATAGCGCACGGGCATGTCCTGCTTGTGCTTCCGGGGATTGAGGCGTTCCTTGATGCAGATTGCCTTGAAATAGGTTTTCCAGAGAGACTGGAAAAGCTGTTCGTCTCCGTCCATCAGACTTTCGTCGAGCATGCCGGTGACAAGATGTCCTTCGCGACTGTCCTCACCAAAAGTCACCTGGCGCACCTCCTTCAAGTCGTAATAGTACCCATAGGCTCGCCTGATGTCATAAATCAACCAACGCTGGTCGGCAAAACGGTCCTTGAAATGCCCCGTCACCAAAGGAAGGGCATTCTTTTCGGGCTCGATGGCAGCAAAGAAAGTACCGTCCGCAGCCTTCTGGAAGCGGACAAACTGAAGCAGGCGTATACGCTCCCAATCCACCCGCTTCCACATACGGGAGAACTCTAGCACATCAGGGTCGGCAAAGTTCGTTTCAATGGAGCGAGGAGCATCTATCGCCTTGCGGATATAGCGGAACAGCAGCATGGGAGTTTCCGGTTCCTCTGCCAGCCAGCATTGGGCGAGGCAGGCAAGTGCCGCAGACGACAGCTTCTTCTGCAATCCGCGCCAGACGCGACCGGACTTCTCCTCATCGGTTATCACTGTAAATATTTCATCGTAGAACAATGGTAGAGGCTCTCCCTCCAACAACAGTGCATCGGGGAAAATGCGGCGGGAATAGGCTTCAAAAACAGAAGTCAGCAAGCCCTCGAAAGTATTATCAAAAACAAATATATTCATGGAAAAGAACTCTCTTAGTCGTGGAAATCAAGCAACAACTGCCTTTCGTCCACTTTCTTCTTGTTCGATTTCGTTATCAGCAAACTACGTACTGCTTGCGGAGTCATCTCATTCACTGTCTTCATGGGGAGTTCATGGCAAGTAATAAAGTACTGCGCTTTCTTCATCACCACTCCTATCTTCTTCAACTCATAGAAACCTAACTTAGAAAAACGACGGGATGCCACAATCAATCTTGCCGACTTCACTCCGACACCCGGGATACGCAATAACATCTCATAATCCGCCCGAT